>Ga0318533_10000040_pt1 | contig 34654 bp, 23 predicted proteins | sample GRESIP053b4f27_FD_203675 | JGI IMG/M metagenome (GOLD analysis project Ga0318533, IMG submission 203675) | Tropical soil microbial communities from Luquillo Experimental Forest, Puerto Rico - GRE.SIPMG.053b4f27 | ecosystem: Environmental > Terrestrial > Soil > Tropical forest > Bulk soil...
CAGCGATATGGGCGGGCGCGGCATCCTTGGCTTCGGCTTGGTTGCAGTGACGCTAATCTGCGAACTCTGACGTTTTCTTAAAGCACGGCTCACCCATTCTCAGGGAGAGAATGATGCATATTACCCCCGACCACAACCATCAAGAGAAAATTTCGGAGTATATTCGCACTAAAGGAGTGACGCGCTGCCCAACGGCGTGCGTCGTGCCGACCCAGGCTTCGGTTACCGCCGCTGATCGCGCGGCACTGGAAGAATACGCCGTTCAACGAGCGCAGCTGCGCCGCGAAAGAGCCGCTGCTCGCGCACGGTTGCTGTGGGGGATCGACGCCTCAGTAGGGTGATCGGCTATTCCCCGATCGCTAGCTCGATTCAGCCTCCGGCCAATATATCCAGAGCGCTTTCGATCGCCGATAGATAGGCCGGCGATGGATCGAGCGTGGTGCGACATAAGCAGGCTTCGGTGAATTTGATGACATGCTCGCCCCATTGGCCAGTGCCCGATCCACCAGCATATGTTCATCCAATGCCCGAGGATCGATTTCTTCGGCCATTGCCGTGTCACTGCCGAAGCATGCGTAAAGCGCGCAACCGGATTGCCAACCGAAGCGCAAGGCTGCTCGTGCAGTGGTCTCGCTCACTGCCGGCATTATATTGCCGACAGCCGAGAGGCTCGTGACGCCATGAACGAACACGATCGCGGTCAATCGATCGTGAGCGTTCGCAACAAAAATCCGCACAAAGACTTCGGTCAGCTCGGCAAGCAGCCGATCGAGGTCATCGCCGATATCGGTTGTCCAGATGACGATCAGTTCCGCGGGGTGATGCCGTGGCAGGACAATGCGACGGCGACGAACGACCGCTCGCCGTCGGGCCGTCCGCTCAGATAGGCCGAACGCAGGTGGCGCTCGAGGCGCTCCCGGGCGGCGCCATCGAGACTGGCGACCTACTCGCCGAGCGCGCCCTCACCGCTCGCGAACGGTTCCCAATAGTCGGAAAAGTCGCTGAAATCCATTCGGATCAACAGTGACCGCTGATCGACGTCGGTGAACCCGGCTTCCGCCCACATCCGCGCCAGCGCGCCCGGCGCGTAGACCGGCCGCGACATTGTACGGTCGCGTGCCGCCCGAGCGGCGTCGTCGAGCACGGCGGCAATGTCCCACAGCATCCGCTGGTGCGGCGTCCCGCCAGGCGAATCCCAGAATGCCGCGGCGACGACACCGCCCGGCCGCGTAACCCGGCGCATCTCGGCGATCATCAATTCGGGGTGCGGCAGAACCGACGGGAGCACCAGCATGGACAATGCACGGTCGAAGCTGGCGTCCGGAAAACGCAAGGCGCAGCCGTCGCCCTGCTCGAAGCGAATGGACCTCTCGCCAGCCTTGGTTTGAGCCGCAGCGAGGTAGATCGGAGAATAGTCGATCGCGGTCAGGCCGCCGAGCGCAGCCGCCGCGGCGAGCGCAAAGGTCAAACTCCTAGTCCCGCAGCCGACTTCGAGCACCTCCTCACCGCGCGCGATGCCAGCGTGCTCGATGAAGAGCGGCGCCAAGCGACGACTCCACCGCCCCATCAATTTTTCGTAATTGTCGGCATCGCGCGAATTGAACATTGTCGGCATTTTCCGGCTCCTGATCTCTGTCGCAGCTACTTCAATGATAAGCGCGGCGTCGGATGAGCGACAAAAAATACCGCCCCTTCGTCAAGGATCAGCCGGCGAGCAGATCCCTCAGCACGACGGCTTGGTTATGGAGTTCGTCGCGCGCGCCGAAGACGAGCGTCAATGGGCCTTGCCGGGCCAGCGCGCGCAATTGCTCGAGCAGCTCCGGTTTGCCCGCCAGTTCTGCCTCGTAACGGCGGCGGAACTCGTCCCAGCGGCTTGGATCGTGGCCGAACCACTGGCGCAGCTCACTGCTCGGCGCGAGCTCCTTCATCCAGTGATCGATTTTGGCATCCGATTTGCTGACGCCGCGCGGCCATAGCCGATCGACCAGCGCGCGCACGCCGTCCTCGGGCGTCGGCGGCAGATATGCTCGCTTCAGCCGGATACCCAGTTGCCTCCTGCCGCGGACCATGGCGGATCTGTATCGGCCTGCCCTCAGGCGGCTTTGACGGTGATCCCCGGCCGGGCCGCTCGCGCGGCGCGGCGGATCAGCTCGGCGCCCTTTTCGGCGATCATGATCGTCGGCGCGTTGGTGTTGGTCGAAGTCACAGTCGGCATCACCGAGGCATCGATAACGCGCAGGCGTTCGAGCCCATGGACGCGCAGCTGGTCGTCGACGACCGCCATCGCGTCATTGCCCATCTTGCAGGTGCAGGTGGCGTGATAGACGGTCGAGCCCTTTTGCCGCGCGTAGTCGAGCAATTCGTCGTCGGTTTCGACATTGGGGCCGGGAAGGATTTCGGCGCCGCAATATTTGGCGAGCGCCGGCGCCGCAAAGAGACGCCGGACGAAGCGGAGGCCGCCGATGATCGCGCGGCGATCGGTCGGGTCGCTCAAATACCGAGGATTGATCGCCGGCGCTTCTTTCGGGTCGGCGGACTTGGCCGCGACGTAGCCGCGCGACAAAGGCCGCATTTGCCAGGCACCAGCGGTAATGGCGGGAAAATCGTCGAGTTCCCCGATCTGGCCGTCTTTGAAGCTGCCGGGGGCAATGCTGCACTGCACGTCGGGAGTTGCCGATTCTTCGAGCACCTTGATCGAGGCGGCGGCCAGCGAGGCGCTGTAGGTCAGCATGCCCTTGCCGGTGACGAGATAGCGCAGGACCTCGGCTGCCAATGGCAAGCCCCGTGAGCGTTCGTTGACCGTCCACGCCCCCGTCACCAGGTAGCTGATGCGGGCGATGTAATGGTCCTGGAGGTTCTGCCCCACTCCCGGCAGTGCGTGCTGCACCGGGATACCAACCCGCTGCAGAAGCTCTGGCGAGCCGACGCCTGAGAGCTGCAGGATATGCGGGGAGCCGATCGCTCCGGCGGAGAGGATGATCTCGCAATCGGCATCGACGCGCTGCACCGCGCTGCCGCGCTCATATTCGACTGCGACGGCGCGGCGGCCATCGAACAGGAGGCGCCGCACCAGAGCCTTGGTGATGACCTGCAAGTTCGCGCGCTTCATCGCCGGGCGCAGATAGGTACGGGCGGTGCTTGCCCGTCGCCGGCCGCCGCGCGTCTGCTGGCACCAGCCGATGCCGTCGCCGGCGCCGGCCGGCAGGTCGTTCACGTCCTCGCGGTATTGGAGGCCGATTTCCTTGCCGGCCTCGATTACCGCCGCGCAGAGCGGCGACCGGTTCATCTTCGATGTAAACAGCGGACCACCCTTGCCGCGAACCTCGCTCTCGCCGCCCTCCCAATTCTCGGCCTTTTTGAAATAAGAGAGCACGTCGTCCCACGCCCAGCCGCGATTGCCGAGCTGGGCCCAATGGTCGAAATCTTCGGGCTGGCCGCGAATGTAGATCAGTCCGTTTATCGAGCTCGACCCGCCGAGCACCTTGCCGCGCGGGTAGAGGATCGCACGGCCGGCGGTGCCCGGATCCGGCTCGGCATGGAAACCCCAGCTCAGAGTAGGATGATCGAGCAGCTTCATGAAGCCGGCGGGAATATGAATGTACGGGCTCCAGTCGCGCCCGCCGGCCTCGATCAGCATTACTCTGGTGCCGGGATCTTCGCTCAGCCGGTGGGCGAGCACGCAGCCAGCCGAGCCCGCGCCGATGATCACATAGTCGGCCTTCATTGCGCTTCCTCCTCTCCCGGCGGCGGTGTCGCTGCTGCAGCTATTATTTCGCCTTCGATTGCCACAGCCCGAGGGGCGCGCCAGTCGGATCGCGGATAATCGAGAGCCAGCCCTCGTCCGTGACCGCCATGACATCGCGCATGACGGTGGCGCCGAGCGACCGGGCTTTGTCGGTCGCCGCCCGGATGTCGTCCACCTGGACATAGGCCAGCCACGACGACGGCGCCCCCGGGATCATCTGTTTCATCATGCCGCCGCCGGTGCCTTCCCCGACATTGATCAGCGTGTAGGTCATCCCGCCGCCCATATCGACGTCATTCAGCTGCCAGTCGAACAGCGACCGATAAAACGATTTTGCCTTGTCGAGATCGGTGGTGCCGAGTTCGACATGCACGAATGGATTAGCCATGATCCCTCCTCTTCAGCTTACCACTATGGGGAGCCCACCTGCCTTTCCCCGCGAATTGTGACGAGACAGAGATGGTCCGCCCGCACTGGTGGGTCCATGCTATCAGCCAGTTCCTGCTCCAAGCGGCGGAGCCCTGCGGCGTAGGCTTCGTTCCGGATCGCTGTCAGCTGGGAACACGTGTCGCGGCGCTTCACGACGGTCAGCCACTCGCGCAGATTCTGGTCATACCGCAGGTGCTGCCGCGCTGCTGTGACCGCATGAAAACCGGCTGCTTCCATCACTGTGATGATCTGCTCCGGAGGCCAGAAGTCCTTCAGATCAATGCCGCGCGCTTCAGGGAAATATTCGTAATAGAGCCAGCCCTCTGATTCCTGCGGACAAAGGCTGCGGAGCACGAAACGGCCGCCGGGGCGGAGAACCCGGAGCACCTCCCGCAGCATGGCCTCCTTGCAGCGCACATGGTGCAGCACGTGCTGACAGGTCACGAAATCAAAGCTGTCCGCTCGAAGCGGCATTATTGCAGCATCCGCCTGGACCCAGGCGATATCCGATGCTTTCGGCCGCGCCTGCCGCAGCATTCCCAGTGACCGGTCTAGTCCAACGAGCTGGGCATTGCGCACAACAGTACGATTGGCAACCAATTGATTGCCGGTGCCGCAGCCGATGTCGAGAATGGACAAAGTGTTCGATACGGTGCGCCGGCTGATGAGCGTCGAGAGCTCCGGGTCAGGTGATTTTGCCCGGTATGGCTGCCCATCATAGAGATGGGCAATGGCATCGTAGTTCACGCGAACTGAAGGTGTCATGCGCCGCTGCGGGACAAGCCAGGCATCACCTCTTGGACGAACAATTTCATTGAGCGCAGCCTTTGCGCGTGCGGCATGCTGCCCCAGGCGAAGGAACAGACGACATAGTTGCAGCCGCTCGTCTCCACCAATCGCTCGATATGCTCGCGAACGCGGGCCGGCGAACCGAACAGGATGGTTTCGTGCTGGATCGAAGGCTCCCACGCAAAGAGCCCGTCGACACTGTGGTCATCATGGTCGTGCCATAACTTCATTATCGAACGGTACCAGTCGTGATGCGCAGCGCGGGTCGCCGCCAGCGCTTCGTCATCGGTGTCGGCGACGACGACTTGGCGCAGAATACCGACCTTGGGTGCCGGCACGTGGCCATTGAGCCGGCCTGGATCATCGCGGTGAGCCTTCCAGGTCCGCCAATACCCATCGACATGCTCGCGCACCGCTGCGGCGGGTCCCAAGCCAACAAAATTATAGCCGTGCCGAGCAGCGTATTGGACGCTGTCCGGATTGTGCGTCGGGTACCACAGCGGCGGGTAAGGCTGCTGCAGCGAATGGAGTTCCATCGGCACATTGTTGTACCGGTAATGTCGCCCGGCGAAGGTCAGTCGGCTGTTGGTGAGCCCCGCGACCAGGATCGCTAGCGTCTCGTCAAAGACCGCGCGGGTGTCGTCGGGATCGAGGCCCTGGTAACGCAGCTCGTAGGGCACGACACCACGGCCGACGCCCAGCTCCAGCCGTCCGCCCGAAAGCTGGTCGAGCATCGCGACTTCTTCGATAAGCCGCAGCGGATTATAGAGGGGCAAGAGATAGACGAGCGGCCCCAGGTGAATGCTTCGCGTGCGTTGCGCCGCAGCGCTGAGAAACAAGGCTGGAGAGGGCGCCATGCCGAGCGGCGTAGAGTGGTGCTCGGCGAGGTGGTAGCAAAAGAACCCGGCGCTGTCCGCGACCTCCAACAGCTGCAACCGTTCCTCGTAGAGCCGGTGCAATGGCTCTGCGGCGCGGTCGATCCAATCGAACACTCCAAAAGCGACATCGGTCATTACCCATTCCTCCCTGCGTCTCAACGCATCCTACACCAAAGCCAAGGAGGCTGGCCGGTATCTATTTTCTCGACTCCGGGTTTAGCGTGTCCAGATCCGGACCATGCCGGCCCGGCCTTTGAGCGCCTGCTCCCCCCGATCGCGTAATTTTTCCGCCAATCCTGCCGCGTCCGCGGGGGATTGCGTTGTAACTGCGCACACGAGTGCGTCGCCGACGACGAGCGGCGTTGCGAGGCTGCGAGTCAGGGCCTGCAACCGGCTCGCAGTGTTCACGGTGTCGCCGATCACCGTGAACGAAAAGCTGTGCTCGGAACCGACATCGCCCAGCACCGCCGGTCCGTAATTGAGGCCGATGCCGATCGCCAGAGGCGGCTCGCCACGGGTCTCCCGTTCCGTGTTCCACGCATCGAGGGAGGCCAGCATCATATCGGCGCATTTGAGGGCATTGGCTGCGTCGGCTCCACTCGGTTCGGGCAGGCCGAACACAGCGAAGATCGCGTCGCCGATATATTTCTCGATCGTGCCGCCGCAGGCGAAGATCCGCGCCGTCATCCGCTCATGATATTCGCGCAGCATCGCCACCACCGCCTCGGGCGCCATGCCTTCGGCCATTGTCGTGAAACCGACGACGTCGGCGAACAATACCGCTACGGTCTGGCGCCGCACCGCGCCCAGCGGCTCGTCGCGATCAGCCAGCATCTCGACAAGGTTGGGCGAGAAATAGCGTGACAGGTTGTTGCGCGCGCGCTCGGCGGCAGCCTTTAGGCGCTCGATGTCGCGCAACTTGGCGATGTCCTCCAGGGTCTTTTGAATCGTAATTTCCAGGTCCTGCAGATCGACCGGTTTGGTCACGAAATCGAAGGCGCCCCGGTTCATCGCGGTGCGAATATTGGCCATGTCGCCATAGGCCGAGACGATGACCGCCTTGACCGCCGCTTGCTGCTCGCGCAGCCGGGCCAGCAAGGTGAGCCCGTCCATGACCGGCATATTGATGTCGAGGAGTATCAGATCGATGTCGGGTTCGGCGGCAAGCATGGCCAGTGCCTCCTCGCCGTGACGCGCGAAGCGGAAGGTAAACTCACGTTCGCGAATTTGTCGGCGGAAGCGTTGTTTGATCAACAGCTCGAAATCGGGCTCGTCATCGACGGCAAGGATCTTGGCCGAGCTCATAAAGAAAAACCATTCACCGCAGTGGACGCAGAGGGTGCACAAAGAACACGAAGCAGTTTAAGGTCCCCTTGCGTACCCGGTGCTTCCTTTGTGTCCTTTGCGCTAAGGAGTTGTTTTTCATGCGGAAGCCCCCGGCAACTGCCGCAGCTGCTCCTTCAAGAAATCAAAATCGACCGGCTTGGTAAGGAATTGGAGGGCGCCGGCCTCGGCTGCGTGCCGGCGGCGCTCGTCGTCGCCATAGGCGGTCACCATCATGACCGGCAAATCAGGGCGGCGCTGCTTGATTTCCCGCAGCAGGCTGAGCCCGTCCATGCCCGGCATGTTGATGTCGGACAAAAGCACGATCAGTTGCGGCTCGATCTCGTGCGCAAGCATTTGCAGCGCCTCCTCGCCGGAACCGGCGAAATGCAGCACATAGGTGCCCTGGCGCGCTTCGCGGCGAAAGCGCTGGCGAAACATTTCGGCGACATCGGGCTCGTCGTCAACGACGAGAATGCTAAAGCTCATGCCATCTTCCCTGCCATTGTCTCGTGCCTGCGCCGCGGCAGGTGGATCGTGAACTCGGTGAACTCGCCCGCCCGGCTGTCGACCGCGATCGTACCGTCGTGTTGCTGTGTGACGATGTCCCAGCTGATCGAGAGGCCGAGGCCGGTGCCTTCGCCGGTGGGCTTGGTGGTGAAGAACGGCTGGAACAGCTTCAGCAGGACGCGGGTTATTTCCTGCGGCGCCAGCTCGATCGGGGCGATCGCCGGTTCGAGGTCGCGCTCCAAGGTGATGTTGAAATTCTGATCCTGGGCGCGGGCACCGTGATAGGCGAGATTGAGCGCCTCTTCGACCAGGGCATTCAGGTCGACCTCGCGGCGCTCGCCGGAAGCTCCGCGCGAATGCTCGAGCATGCTCTTGACGATGCCGTCGGCTCGCCTGCCGTGCTCGGCAATCTTCTCCAGATTGCCGGTCAACAGCTCGATGGTCTCGTTGATCTCCTCGCGCTTGTCTCTGCTGAGTGCCGCAATGACGGGAACCACCTCGTCCTTCAGGTCCCCCAGCAGCTCGCCCGAGAGCTCGGCGAAATTGTTGACGAAGTTGAGCGGGTTTTTGATTTCGTGGGCGATGCCGGCGGTCAGCTGGCCGAGCGAGGCCATCTTCTCGGCCTGGACCAGCCTCGCTTGAGCCGCCTTCAGCTCGCTATAAGCGGCCTGCGCCGCGTCGCGGGCGGCGCTTGCCTCCCGCTCCTGCCGCCTCAGCTCGGTGGTGTCGAAATAGGTCAGCATGCGCTCGCCGTCGGCCAACTCCAGCACCTGGTAACGGAGAATGCGACCATCCGGACGCTGTGTTTCTATCGGTGCTATTTCCCCCTTCCGTACCGCCTCGATACGCGCGGCGACATACCCGTCAAACTCCGCTCCGGTTGCTTCATAGAGGCCGCTATTTCTGTTGTAGTTGATCAAGTCAGCCAAGGCGGCATTGGCTGAAATCAATTGCTCGGGAATCCGCCACATATCCCGGTACGCCCGGTTACAGATCTTGGCGCGAAGATCGGCGTCCATGAACAGAACACCGTAGTCGATCGTCTCGAGAACGGCGTTGAATTCCCTCAATAGCGAGCTCATTTGCTGCTCTGCCAGTTTTCGATCGTGAACGTCATAAATCCAGCATAGGAATCCCGGCTCCCCTTGAAACTCTATCGGGTCTGCCGAAAGCAGTATCCAACGCCTCCCGCCGTCACCGAGCGTCATTTCCATTTCGAAATCACGCACCCGACCATTCGCGCGAAGCAGCTGTAGAAATTCGTTGTAGACGTCGGTGGAAGGAAAGAGCGCACCAGCCTTGCTGCCGATAAACTCTTCAGGATGCGATCCGATCATTTCGAGGCAGCGCCGCGTCGCGTGACGGACGATACCCTCTTGCCGGGAGACGAGCAGCGCTCCGACAGGGCTTAATTCCATGACTTCGCGAAGCAGACGTTCTCGCTTCTCGATCGAGGAGGCGAAAAATTCTGTCGCTCGGGCCATTTCGGAAATTTCGTCCGACCCGGAAGTCGGCAAAGTGGTGTCCTCGCCGAAAACTCGCTTGCGCATGCTTTCGCTGAGGGTGCGAATCCGTCTGATCACCGATCGGTCGATATAAAGGACAGTAGCCGTGCCACCACAAGGGCATAATAGCATAAGTGCCGAAAATATGGTGAAATTCCTGCCATTCAAATTCGAATAATACTGACTTCGTCCCCCGACTGTATTTTCGACTTGCTTAATCAATTCCTGGGATGTGCCGACGAAATCGGCAGAGACCTGTCTATTGTCAATAAGAGCCCGACGAACACCGGCAGCAGCTTCGAGCTGGGCGGTGCGCGCGTCAAATACGTTTGCGGCACCGGCGCCGAACTGCTCCAGCAACGCCTCGATTGCGTCTGGGCTTTTGCGGTAGCTGGATGGGGCTCGGTTTAGCTTCGCCTGACCCTGCCTCTGCAAATCCAAGAAATCGGCGCGCAACCGGTCGAGTTCGCACCGCATTATCGGCGGTTGCCGTCGACAGCAGGGCCACTACTTCGGCGCTCGCTGCCGCGGCCCATGTCCTCACCTCGTCCGGATCGCCATCTGGGGAGCTGCTCTCGCCCAGAGACCGCACATCGGGCGCCGCTAGAGCTTGAATTCGGCTCGAGAGCATCCCGAGGCGTGTAAGCGCATTGCCTGCCGTAGCTTCGGCGTCGATCCTCTGCGCAACCATATTGTCGAGGTGCACCAGGTTCTGCGCAAAAGCCTCCTTGTATTGCTTCAATGGCGCAAGATTCGCACTCGACACGCGCTCCAAATGATCCGCAATCCGGTTCAGCTCCTGCAGCTGGTCTTCTAGCTCCTGTTTAACGGCCTGGCGCGCGAAGTGGCTTTCGACAACGGCCAGCGTGGGAGCACTGGCCGAAAGCTTCTCGCTTCGCTGAGCCAACTCACTGGCAGCGGCCAGCGCCGGCAGGTTACTGGAAACAAGCTCGTCGAATCCGGCGCGATACCGATTGAACGCATAAAGCGCGAGAGCGCTCGTCCCTACTGCAAACGCGGTGATGGCTGTCAGCGACACAAGCAGCCGAAAAGCAACACCGAAGCGTGCGCGTTTCTCTGAGCCGAACGGTGTCGGTTGAGCCTCTGTCGGCTCCCCGGTGACGGACGCTCCCATAAAGGGACGTGCCGGAGATAGGGTTGAGGTGTCTACCTCGCTGGCCGACATCAATATGCTCCACTACTCTGTGACAGTCCGATCCGGCGAATTCGCCGAAGTTAAACAAGAACAACCACCCTGCTCTCGATCAATTCGTCACATTCGCCACCAGAGGGCATTCGGTTTCAGCGACCGGCTGAAACGCCATCTTCCCCGGTATTGTTCGCAAGATCCGGTAATAATCCCATGGGTATAACGATTCCTCGGGACGCTTGACCTGGACGAGGTACATGTCGTGAGCCATTCTTCCATTGGCCCGCACCTCGCCCTTCTTCGCAAAGAAATCGTCCACCGGCAGTTCACGCATTTTTGCCGCCACTTTCTTGCCGTCATCGCTGTTCGCCAGCTGCACTGCCCGCAAATAATGGCGGGCCGCCGAATAGACGCCGGCATGTGCCATGGTGGGCATCGTTCCTCTTCGGTCAAAGAATCGCTTTGACCATCTCCGCGTCTCATCGTCGTTGTCCCAATAGAAGCCATCAATGAACGCCATCCCTTTTGTGAGCTCAAGACCAAGAGCATGAATATCCGAGATGTAGACGAGCAAGGGCGCCAGCGTCTGCGAGCGTGGAGAAACACCAATCTCTGCCGCCTGCCTGATTGCGTTGATAGTGTCCCCACCCCCGTTGGCGAGCGCAATGACCTTGGCGTTCGACTCCAGGGCCGCCGTCACGAACGGACCAAAGTCGCTGGTGTTGATCGGATGGCGGGCCGACCCCACAACCTGACCGCCGGCGGCCGTAATTGCGGTGCTTGCCAACTGTTCCAGGGACCAACCAAATGCGTAGTCGACAGTAATGAAAAACCACGTGTTGAGGCCGAATCCGACCATCGTCGGCGCCAAATTCATCGAATTTGAATGGGTGTCATAAGCCCAATGAAAACCTGTATCGCGGCACTGCTTTCCTGTGAGTTCGGTCGTTCCCGCTGATACCGTAACCGAAACCATTCCTCGATCTGCCGCCAGCTTCTGCCCGGCCAGTGCAATGGTCGAATTCGGCATGTCGAGGATGACCCCCACCTCGTCATTATCAAACCAATCGCTCACGATCTTGGTGGCGGTTTCTACGTTGTGTTGGTGGTCGGCAACAAGGACCCGGATTTCCTTCCCAAGAACCCTTCCGCCAAAATCTTCTACAGCCATTCGAGCGGCTTCCGCCGATCCCTCCCCCGAAAGCGTAGAATAAATCCCCGCCATGTCGGTGAGGACGCCGAGGTTAATGGACTGTCCCATTGCGTCGGGAATCGATGCCCATAATGAGATGAAAGATACGTAGCCAATGAAGAAAGAAACGAGTCTGGCTAAGGCGGTCATCCGGCGGCCTCCGCTGCTATCGTCGCCCGGCTGGCGCGAGGCAGGCGGATCGTGAACTCGGTGAATTCGCCGAACGTGCTGTCGACCGCAATCGCGCCGCCATGCTGCTGGGTGATGATGTCATAGGTGATCGACAAACCCAGCCCGGTGCCTTCGCCGGTCGGCTTGGTCGTGAAGAACGGCTGGAACAGCTTGTCCCGGATCTCGGGCGGGATGCCGGTGCCGTTGTCGCGCACGCGGATTTCAACCGCCTTGCCGAGGTCACGCGTCGTCACGTTCAGCGCCGGGCGGAAGTCCGGCTCGGCTTCGTCGCGCTGTCGCTTGGTGGCGGCGTAAAAGCCGTTGCCGAATAGGTTCAGCAGGACGCGGGTTATTTCCTGCGGCGCCAGCTCGATCGGGGCGATCGCCGGTTCGAGGTCGCGCTCCAAGGTGATGTTGAAATTCGCATCCTGGGCGCGCGCACCGTGATAGGCGAGGTTGAGCGCCTCTTCGACCAGGGCATTCAGGTCGACCTCGCGGCGCTCGCCGGAGGCTCCGCGCGAATGCTCGAGCATGCTCTTGACGATGCCGTCGGCGCGCCGCCCGTGCTCGGCGATCTTTTCGAGGTTGCCGGTAAGCATGTCGACGACCTCGTCGATGTCGGCACGCTTGTCGTCGTCGAGTGTTGCCAATGCGGGGGCCGCGGTCTCCTTCAGCTCGTCGAGCAACTCGACCGAGAGCCCCGCAAAGTTGTTGACGAAGTTGAGCGGGTTCTTGATCTCGTGGGCGATGCCGGCGGTCAGCTGGCCGAGCGAGGCCATCTTCTCGGCCTGGACCAGGCTCGCCTGCGCTGTCTTCAAGTCGCGATAGGCAGCTTCGGCCGCGTCGCGGGCGGCGCGGATCTCGGCCTCCGAGCGCTTGCGCTCGGTGATGTCGCTGTAGATCAGTACAAACCCGCCGCCCGGCACCGCATTGCGCCGCACCTCGACGATCCGTCCGTCCGGTCGCGTGCGCTCCAGGCGCAACTCCTGGCCGGTATCTTCGAGACGGCGGCTGAGCTCCGCCTCGATGTCCTCGATGCCGAATTCGCCGCGTTCGGCAAGGATGCGAATGTAGTCCGCATAACTCGGCCGTTCGGTCAAGACGGCATCGGGTAAGTCGAGAAGCTGTTGGAAATTGCGGTTCCAGGCGGCAAGCCGCAGCTCCTCGTCGAACATCGCCACACCATCAGCCATATTGTCGAAGGTAACGCGCAACTCGGCCTGGGCCTGGCGGATCTCGTCGAGCAGCCGCGCATTTTCCATGGCAATGACGGCCTGCGCAGCGCAGTTCTGCACCAGTGCAACTTGTTTATCAGTAAATGGACGCACCTCTTGGCGGTAGATTACGAATAGCCCGACGATGTATGCGTCCTTGACTAAGGGCACCGCCAAAAGGGTGCGAAATCCAGCTAGCTCGACTCCGGCGACCGGCAAGGGAATGCCCCGCCGATAACCCTCTCCCGCCGCTACGTCGGCGATATGAAGAACTGACGCGTCGAGCAAGGCAGGTCCGAGAATGGTCTTTAGTCGTACCGGCCGAGAACTCAGAAACTCGGCAAACTGTGTCGGCACGTTGCGCATAGCGACTAGCCGGGCGAAGTCGCGGTCGCGGGTGAACAACGTCCCGAATGCCGCATCGCACAGCTTCATCGCCTTTTCGAGCATCGCGTCGAACACCGGCTGCAGCTCGCCCGGCGAAGAATTAATGACCTGCAATACCTCCGCGGTCGCGGTCTGCTGATCGAGCGCTTCGGAGAGTTCGGCGGTGCGCTCCTCGACCTTCTGCTCGAGTTCCGAATAGGATTTCTGCAGATCCGCGGCCATGCTGTTGAACTGGCTGGCGAGGCCTTCGAGTTCGTCGCCGGTATGGATGTCGATGCGGCCATCGAGCTCGCCGGCCCCGATCCGCGCCGCCCCCGTTTGTAGCTCCCGGATCGGCCCAGTCATCCGGCGGGCCATGGCAAAGGCAGCAATGGCGGCCACGCCTAGCCCGACCAGCAGCAGCATCAGGCTGCGCGCCGCCTGGCCATAGAGGGGGGCAAACGCCTCGGCGAGCGGCACCTCGACAAAGACCAGCCAACCGAGCGGTGCAATCGCCGCATGGGCGGTCAAGACCGAGTTCCCGGTGATACCCTTGGCAATGCTAACCGCCGGTTCCGCGCCCGGTGCTGCCGACAGTGCCGCCGCCACTTGCGGCAATTTCGCCAGCTCGCTGTCGCGCAACACCAGGCTGATATCGGGGTGGGCGATCAGCCGGCCGCGGCCATCGACGACGTAGGCGTAGCCGCCCTGGCCGATCTTCAACCCGGTGATGACATCCCAGATCAGCTTCAGATTGATTTCGGCGACGGTAACCCCGGCATTCTTGCCGGCGCGCACCATCCCCATCGTCATGTAGGGCTCGGATTCCTTGCGGAAATAGACCGGGCTGAACCAGATGCCGTGCGCCTTAGCCTGGGTGAAGACGGGCGCCAGCGAGAAATCCTCCTCGCTGCCGACGGCATCCTCGGCCAACCGTGAAACCTTGAGCTGCTCCTTGCCCGCGGCGTCGAGCTCGGTCAGTTCGGTGATCGCCGGGGCCTGCCGCAACAGCCGCACATAGTCGAAGCGGCGCTGGTCGAGCGGTCCGGCCGCCCAGCGCGCATGCGTCGTCCAGCCGAGCTGGCGCTCGATCTGGTCGATAAATTCCTCTATGCGGCGTGCCGCCGCGTCGGCCTTCTCCTGCTGAACGCGCAGCAGGGCCTCCTTGTGCTGCTGGTAGGAGAACCAGAAATCGAGCGCGCTGTTGACGATCAGCGCCACCCCAACGAGCGCGATGAACAACAGCGCGTATTTGCGCAGCAGGCGCCCGCGCGGGCGTGGCGCAGGGCCCGCCGTGGTGTCCTCCGCGACGGGCCATGCCGATACCGAAGGCGGCGTAATCTTTTCGGCCGTGCTCATTCGATGACCTCGTCAGCGCCATCGAGGATCGCGGCCGGGATGCTGACGCCGATCGCTCGCGCCACATGCTGATTGATCACGAGCTCGAACTTGGTCGGCTGCTCGACCGGCAGATCGGCGGGCTTGGCGCCCTTCAGGATGTGGTCGATATAGCTCGCGAGATGGCGAACGATGTCGAAAATGCTGGCACCGTAGCTGAGGAGCAGACCGGCATCCGTGAAATCGCGGCTGCCGCTGATCGCGGGCAACCCGACGGCGCCGATCTCCGGCGCCTTCGACACGAGAGTTACGTCATTGTCGACGACGAGCGCATCGGGCTTCGCCTGCTTGATCGCTTCGAGCGTGGACGGGACCTCAGTTGCGTCATGGACGGGGAAATCGTCGATGGTAGGCGCATCGGCGCGGCGCTCCGCTGCCGCCCGCAACATGCCCAGCTGGGCGGCGCCCCAGGGGCTCAGCACTCGCAGCATCCCGATCTGCCGCGCGCGGGGGAGGACCTCGACCAGCAGCTCAAGCCATTTTCCCACCAGTTCGTGACCGACCTGAACGGTCATCCCAGTGACGTTGCCGCCCGGATGGGAGAGGCTGGCGGCAAGGCCTAACCCAACCGGATCGCCGCTGAGCGAGACGATCGGGATCGTTCGGGTCAGCGTAGCGACGGCATAGGTCGCGCGGCCAAACGCCGAGATCAGGTCCGGCCGTGTTGCGACCGCCGCCGCGGCGAGCTCAACCAGCCGCGCTTCGCTGCCGTCGGCGTAGCGGTAATCGACGATGAGATTGCGGCCCTCCTCGTACCCGAATTCGCGCAGACCGGCCTTAAATCCCCTGAGCGTGTCCCCGGCGCTGTCCGCCGAGCCGAACCAGAGAAAAACGATACGCGGCACCCGGGTCTGCGCCTCGGCGAGCCGAGGTACACCGAGAACTGCGCTCGCGAGCGCTGCGGCGAAATCGCGCCGCTTCACTCGATGACCTTCTCGGCGCGGTCGAGCATCGCTTCGGGGATCGTCAGCCCCATGGTCCTTGCGGTTTTGAGGTTGAGCACGAGCTCGAATTTGGTCGGCTGCTGGACCGGCAGATCGGCGGGCTTGACACCTTGCAGCAGCTTAACGAGCTGCCGGGCCATCTCATCTCGCCAGACCTGGACGAGGCGTGGGCCATAGCCGGCGAGCCCGCCCTCCTCGGCGGCTTCCGGCCATTGATAGATAGCTGGCAGGCGCAGCACTGCCGCTCGCTCGATAATGAGCTGACGCTGGCTGCCCAGGAGCGGTGACGACAGCACGTTGAGGCCCGAGGCGCCCGCGGCCTGTGCCGCGTCGATGGCGCCGACGATCTCATCCGGCTCGGCAACCCGGTGAAGCGACAATTCGATGCCGCGTGCGCGGGCGGCGTCACCCAGTGCCTCAAGCTGGCCGGCCGCTTTTGTGTTGGAGTCGACGAGGGCGGCGATGCGGCGCACGCCGGGAATCAGCTCGATCAAGAGTTGCTGTCGCTTGCCGTCGAGCTCGGTGGCAAGGATGCTGATGCCAGTAGTGTTGCCGCCAGGGTGGGCCAGCGAGGTGATCAAACCCGCCCCGAGCATATCGTCGGCAATCGCGAGGATTGGAATGGTCGCCGTCGCCTGCTGCGCCGCGCGAATTGCAGCATCCCCGACGGGCAGAATGACCTCGACCTGCGCTTTGACCAGCTGCGCTGCAACGTCCGAAAACTGCTCGACGTGCAAGCCAAATCCGCGCGGATCGATCGTCAGATTTTGACGCTCGACGAAGCCCTGCCGCCGAAGCCCCTCGAAAAGCGCAACATATGCCGGCGAGTCGCGTGGAAGGAGGGCCAAGGCGCCGATGCGATAGGTCCGTCCGGGCTGCTGTGCGCGCAGCTGCAGCGGCCAGGCCGCAGTCGCCCCGCCGAAGAGCGCGATGAGACGGCGTCGGTCCATCATTCGACCACCTTGTCGGCGCGGTCGAGCATCGCTTCCGGGATCGTCAGTCCCAGCGCCTTTGCGGTTTTGAGGTTGATCACCAGCTCGAACCTGTCCGGCTGCTCGACCGGCAGATCGCCGGGCTCGGCGCCGTGGAAGATTTTGACGACCTGGCGAGCGTTCTGCCGGGCCATCGCGCTCTGGCGCGGGCCGTACGCGGCAAGACCGCCAGCCTCCGCCTCTTCGGGCCATTGGTAGATCGCCGGTAATTTGAGCGCCGCGGCGTGGTCGATGACCAGCTTTTGGTTCACGGAGAACAGCGTTGACGCCAGGACGTTGAGGGCCTCTGCGCCCGCGGCGTGCGCGCTGTCGATCGCCGGCACGAGCTCTTCGGCTTTCGCGACCCGGTACAGCGATAGTTCGACGCTGTGCGCCCGCGCCGCCGCTTCGAGGGTGTGCAATTGCTCGGGCGCGGTTACGCCGTCCTCCGCAAGAGCCGCGATATGGCGTCCGCCGGGGACCAGCTCCATCAGCAGCTGCTGACGCTTGCCGTCGAGCTCGGTGGCAAGGATGCTGACCCCGGTCGTGTTGCCGTCGGGATGGGCAAGCGAGCGCACCAGTCCGCTCAACACCAGATCGTCCGCGATCACGACGAGAGGGACCGTTCGCGTCGCTTCCTGGACGGAGCGGATCAGTGGATTTCCGGAGGTGAAGATCGCATCGACCCCGGCCGCGACCACCACCTGCGCGATGTCGCCAGCCTTATCGAGGGGAACGGGAGCACGGAAATCGACCTGCAGGTTTTGTCCTTCGACAAATCCCGACCGGCGCAGCTCATCGGCGAACGCGGCGAAGTAAGGTCTGCCTGGCTGCGCCGTCGGGACCAGCCAGCCGAGGCGGTAGACCCGCCCGGGCTCCTGCCCGTGCAGCTCCAGCGGCCAAGCCAGGGTCGCCCCGCCGACCAGCGCGATGATTTTGCGCCGATCGATCATTCGATGACCGCCTCGGCACGGGCGAGCGGACGGCGATCGTCCGAAATGCCAATGTTCTGCATGACTCCCTGCTCGACGTGCGCGGCGCTCGGCGGACGACGAAACTCTTATCGAGGAACGATACACCTCCGGTCTTCGATCTACCAGCGGTGGCTCCCAAACGGACAGCCGCCGAGCCCCAGACGGCCGCGCGCCCAGTAGGCGGTTACGGGCAAAGCAATCTCGTCACCGCCGTCATGCGGCTCTACCGGTCACCGCATGGCGGGCGCGCGGCAGGCGGATCGTGAATTCGGTGAACTCGCCGAACGTGCTGTCGACCGCGATCGTGCCGCCATGCTGCTGGGTGACGATATCGTAGCTGATCGAGAGACCCAACCCGGTGCCTTCGCCGGTCGGCTTGGTCGTGAAGAACGGCTGGAACAGCTTGTCGCGAAGTTCGGGCGCGATGCCGGTGCCGTTATCGCGCACCCTGACCTCGATCGCGTCGCCGAGACCCTTCGTCGTCACCTTCAGCACCGGCCGAAAGCTGTCGCCGGCCTCGCGCCGGCGTTTGTCGGCAGCATAAAAGCCGTTGCCGAACAGATTGAGGAACACCCGTGTGACGTCCTGCGGCACAAGCTCGATCGGAGCGATGGCGCGGTCGAGATCCCGCTCCAGCGTAATGTTGAAGCTCTGATCCTGGGCGCGCGCGCCATGATAGGCGAGGTTCAAGGCCTCCTCGACGAGAGCGTTGATGTCGGCCGACTGCCAATCGCCGCTGCCGCCGCGCGAATGCGCCAGCATGCTCTTGACGATGCCGTCGGCACGGCGGCCATGCTCGGCGATCTTGTCGAGATTGCCGGTCAGCATATCGATCGTCTCGTCGAGTTCCGCACGCGCTGCCTCGTCGAGCGTAGCGATGCCGGGCGCAGCCACTTCCTTCAACTCGTCGAGAAGTTCGACCGAGAGCCCGGCGAAGTTGTTGACGAAGTTGAGCGGGTTCTTGATTTCGTGGGCAATGCCGGCGGTCAATTGGCCGAGCGCCGCCATCTTCTGGGCATGGAAGAGACTAGCCTGCGCCGTCTGCAATTCCTGCAGCGCCTTCTCGGCGGCGTCCCGCGCAGCGCGGATCTCGGCCTCCGCGCGTTTGCGCTCGGTGATGTCGCCGTAGATCAACACAAAGCCGCCGCCCGGCACCGGGTTGCGGCGCACCTCGACGACTCGCCCGTCCGGCCGGGTCCGCTCGAAACGGGTTTGCAGCCGCGCATTCTCGACGTTGCGGGCGAGTTCCGATTCGAGGTCGGCCGAGGGGTATTCGCCGCGCTCGGCGAGATAACGGAAATATTCGGCGAAGCTCGGCCGCGCCGCCAGAAACGCATCCGGCAGGTCGAGGATCTGTTGGAAATTCATGTTCCAGGCCGCGAGCCGGTGGTCGCCGTCGAACATGACGACCCCATCGCCCATATTGTCGAAGGTGACGCGCAACTCGGCCTGACGCTGGCGGATCTCGTCGAGCAGCCGGGCATTGTCCATTGCGATGACCGCCTGCGCCGCAAAGCTCTGCAAAAGGGCGATTTGCTTGTCGGTGAACGGCCTCACCTCCTGGCGATATGCGGTGATGTAGCCGAGAAGTGCGGCTTCTTTTCGGAGTGGGATGAACAGCACGGTGCGGACGCCCTCGAACTCCACGACGGCTCGCGGGATCGTGAATTCCAGCACCTGGAAATCGGGGATTTGGACGAGGCTTTCCCCTTGTAGCAATCGCTCCGGTGGCGAGCCCGGCGGCAGTCTTCGCGGGGTGCGCAATAATCCCGCGAGTCGCTCCGACACACCACGCGTAGCAATCGCTCGGAAAACCTCACCGTCGTTTATCACCAAAGCGCCCTTAGCGGCGCCGCAAAGGCTGTGCGCCTTGTCCAAAATCGCTTCGAACACCGGTACCAAGTCGCCGGGCGAGGAATTGATCACCTGCAACACCTCGGCGATCGCCTGCTGCTGCTCCAGCGACTCGCGCAGCTCTGTCAGCAGCCGCGTGTTCTCGATCGCGATGACGGCTTGGTCGGCGAAGGTGCGCACCAGCTCGATCTGCCGCTCGGTGAACGGCTCGACCCGCTCGCGCGCCAGCACTAATACTCCTATCGGTTGACTCTGGCGCAATAGCGGCACGCCAAGCGCAGTGCGCTGTTTGCCCAGCGTTATCGCCTCCGGCAAGCGATATTCCGGGTCGCCGGCGACATCGGCGACATGGACGACCCCGCCGTCGAGCACCACTCGCCCCACCATCGTGCCGCGGTCAGGCGCGATCGGGTGCGACCGCAGGAAGCTTCCGAATTCGACCGGAAACCCGTAATTCGCCGCCATCCGGTAGACCTCGCCCTCGCGACGGGACACCAGAGCCATCTCGGCCAGACACAGCCGTGCCGCAGTCTCGACCAGCGTATCGAGCACCGGCTGCAGATCGAAGGTAGAGCGGCTGATGACCTTCAAGACGTCACTTGTTGCAGTCTGGTATTCGAGCGATTCCTGAAGGTCGGTTGTGCGGTCGCGCAATTCATTGAGCAGTCGCGCGTTCTCCATCGCGATGACCGCCTGCGCCGCGAAGTTTTCGAGGAGCGCAAGCTGCTTTTCAGAGAAGGGGCGCACTTCCTGCCGGAACACCACGATCGTGCCCAGCAGAGCGCGGTCTTTGCGCAGCGCCACGGCAACGACGCTACGGGCGCCAGCGAGGTCGGCAATGGCACGGCGGTTCGGTTCACCTGATCGATACAGATCGGTGTCCATCATGTCGGTCACATGGACCAGCCGTTCTCCGGACGCCAACCTCCCCGGGGCGCTCTGCGGTCCGTAAATCGGCGGATGCGCTTGCATGAACTCGGCGTACGCCGACGGTACGCCTTGCAGCGCAGCATGCTGGAACCGCTTGCCGTCATAGGTCAACAGGATCCCGAAAGCGGCCTCGCATAGGCGCGTGGCCTTTTCGAGCATGGCATCGAAGACCGGCGTGAGGTCGCCCGGGGATGAATTGATGACCTGCAAGACCTCGGCGGTCGCGGTCTGCTGTTCGAGCGCTTCGCGCGTTTCGGTCAGAAGCCGCGCGTTCTCCATCGCAATGACCGCCTGCGCCGCGAAATTCTGCAATAGCGCGATTTGCTTAAGCGAGAACGGCCGCACTTCCTGGCGATAGATGCTGATTGCGCCTAGTAACGTCTCGTCCTTGCGCAGGGCTGCAAGGACATGGCTGCGAGCACCGCCCAAATCGACGATCGCCCGGCGGAGCGGGTCGCCATGCCGGTAAATCTCTTCGGCGGCCATGTCGTCGGTGATGATTAGGTTCTCGCCCCTCAATGCGCGCTCAAGCCCGGACCCTGGATCGTAGTGAGGCAGTAACGGTTGGCTCAGGTACTCCACAAACGCAAGCGGCGCACCGTGCACTGCCGCTGCGCGATAACAATCGCCCTCATAGGCCCACAGCACGCCAAATGCAGCCTCACACGACCGCATCGCCTTTTCGAGCATCGCATCGAACACCGGCGTGAGGTTGCCGGGCGAGGAATTGATTACTTGCAGCACCTCGGCGGTTGCGGTCTGCTGCTCCAGTGCTTCGCGCGTCTCGTTGATGAGCCGCGCATTCTCCATCGCGATCACTGCTTGCGCCGCGAAATTCTGCAGCAATGCGATCTGCTTGTCGGTGAACGGCCGCACCTCCTGGCGGTTGCAGGAGATTGCGCCGAGCAGCTTGCCGTCTTTGCGCAGCGGCAACATAAGATTGGTGCGCACGCCGCCGCGCCCGGAGACGGCGCGGGCGGTCGGAGTGTCGAGCAATGTCAGATCGGGATTGTGCACCCAGCGGACACTGTCATCCAGCAGCTGGGTCGTGGCGGAGAGGACAACCCCTTCGCGCAGCCGCTGCGCCAGGTCTTCGGGATAGCCGTGCGTCGCGGCCGCGCGAAAAAGCTCGCCGTCAAACAGGAATAAGCTCCCCAGCGTCGCGCCGCACAGCGTGTGCGCCTTGTCCAGAATCGCCTCGAACACAGGGGTGAGATTGCCGGGCGAGGAATTGATCACGCCCAACACCTCGGCGGTCGCGGTCTGCTGCTCCAAAGCTTCGCGCGTCTCGGTCAGCAGCCGCGCATTCTCCATGGCGATCACCGCCTGCGCCGCGAAATTCTGCAACAGCGCGATTTCTTTGTCAGAGAAAGGTTTTACCTCCTGGCGGTAAATGACAAAGATACCCAGGACTGCGTCATCTTTAACAAGCGGGACGGCAAGGCCGGTTCGTGCCCCGCCCAGGTCGACAGTGGCGCGACGCAACGGGCTTTGGCGGTAGGAGGCAGACGCCGCCAGATCTCCGATATGTACGAAGCTGTGGCCGCGAGCAATATCGCCCAGCGCGGCCGAATCCGCGAGTTCGATCGGCACGCTGAGAAATTTGGCAAAGGCGGCAGGCACGCCGTGCAACGCGGCCGCATAAAAGCGCTCACCCTCATATGTCCACAAGATGCCAAAGCCCGCTTGGCACAGGCGTGTCGCCTTTTCGAGCATCGCGTCGAAAACGGGCGGGAGATCGCCTGGGGAGGAATTGATGACCTGTAATATCTCGGCAGTCGCGGTCTGCTGCTCTAGTGCCTCGCGCGTCTCGGTCAGGAGCCGCGCGTTCTCCATCGCGATGACCGCCTGCGCCGCGAAGTTCTGCAGCAAAGCGATCTGCTTATCAGTGAATGGTCGGACTTCCTGACGATATGCGCCGATTGTACCCACCAACCTGCCGTCCTTACGCAGCGGCACGGCGACATAAGTCCGAGTGCCGCCCAGCTCGACGAACGCACGCTGTCGAGGGTCGCCCGACTGGTAGGCCGCTTCTTTCGTCATATCCTCGAAATGGACGAAGTCTTCGCCGTCCAGCATCCGGCCTACCGCAGTGTGCTTACCCGGTTCTCGCGGGGTGCAGGAAAGAAACTCTGCCAAGGCAGGCGGTACTCCGTGTAGTGCGGCCGTCTGGAAATGGCTGCCATCGCCAACGAGCAAAATCCCGAAGGCGGCTTCACAGAGCCGCATAGCCCTGTCGAGCATCGCGTCGAATACCGGTGCGAGCTCGCCCGGCGACGAGTTGATGACCTGCAAGACCTCGGCGGTGGCGGTCTGCTGCTCCAGTGCCTCGCGCGTCTCGGTCAAGAGCCGCGCGTTCTCCATCGCAATGACCGCCTGCGCCGCGAAATTCTGCAGCAGCGCAATTTCCTTGTTGGAGAACGCTCGGGGCTCGCGTCGGGCAATGGAGATCGTGCCCAGCACCGCATCGTCTTTGCGTAGCGCCACAACCAGCAAAGCGCGGATACCGGCAGCGACGTTCGCTCGCGCTATGGGAAGGTCGAGCAGCGCCAGATCGGCGATGTGGACGAAGGGAGCGCCATCAATTAATTCCTGGAGGAGTGGGTTGTCCGAACCGCGGACCCCCTGCCGCAGCGTGCTCGCCAGCGGCTCCCCATAACCGCGTTGGACGATGGCGCGCCACCTGTCGCCTTCAAAGATCCCCAACGACCCGAGAGCAGCTCCGCAAAGCTTATGCGCCTTTTCCAATATCGCGTCGAACACCGGCGCCAAATCGCCGGGCGATGAGTTGATAACCCCTAATACCTCGGCGGTCGCGGTCTGCTGCTCCAATGCCTCGCCGAGATCGCGATTGCGGGTCTCGATCTCATTGAACAGACGCACGTTCTCGAGGGCGATGGCGGCCTGGTCGGCGAAGGTCTCGAGGAGCGTGATCTGGATCGGGGTGAACGGCCTGACCGCGCGACGGCCGCAACCGACGACGCCGATCGGCTTGCCGTCACGGAAGATCGGCACCGCAAGGAACGAGCGGTAGCCGGCTACCGATTGCAGCACTTCGACCGTGCGCGGGTCGTAGTCGGGGTCGCTCAGCACGTCCGCGAGATGTGCCGGCCGAGCGTCGAGAAAAGCCCGGCCCATGGCGAAGCGCCGACCAGGCAACCGCGGAAACAGGCTGTGAAAAGCCGCGGACTCGTCCGGTGACATGTTGTTGAGCGCCACGAGGTGCAGCAGCCCGTCTTCGAACCGCGCCACCGCGCTGAATTCGGCCTCGCAAAGGCTCGCCGCGTGCGCGACGATGGCCTCGAAGACCGGACGAATGTCGCTCGGCGAGCGCGAGATTACGCTCAGGATCTCACTCGTCGCGGTCTGCTGTTCGAGGGCTTCGCGCGTCTCGGTCAGCAGTCGGGCATTTTCGATCGCGATCACCGCCTGCGCCGCGAAATTTTCGATCAGCGCAATCTGCTTGTCAGTGAAGGGCCGAACCTCCATGCGATGCAGGACAAACCCGCCGACGACTCCTCCTTCCTGCAGCAACGGCACGAATAGCGCCGTCCGGATGCCGGCCTTCTCGACCGCCGCCGTCTCGGCCGGCGCTCTGCGCCGGTATGATTCGTCCTCGCGCGTGTCGGGAAGGTGAACGACCGCCCTGCTGGCCAGCATGCGATAGGGCACCGAGTCCTGGGTGATGATGTGCGGTACCGGCACATTGAGCGGTAGAATTTCGTCGAAACCTTCCGGCACTCCGAAACTCGCGGTGCGGCTGAACGCGCCGTCCTCGTAACGGAGCAGATGGGCCGTTTCGGCCTCGCAGAGTCTGCACGCCCGTTCGAGCATAGCGTCGAACACTGGCGCAAGATCGCCGGGAGAAGAGTTGATGACCTGCAACACCTCGGCGGTGGCGGTCTGCTGCTCTAATGCCTCGCGCGTTTCGGTCAATAGCCGCGCGTTCTCAATAGCGATGACCGCTTGCGCCGCGAAACTCTCGAGCAGCGCCAGTTCTGTGTCGGTAAACGGTCGAACTTCGAGGCGCGCAGCGACGATTTGCCCGAGCAAAGCATCATCTTTGCGCAGCGCGACATAGGCGACGGTTCGGATGCCGCTGAGTTTGGCCCCCAACCGCGTACCCGGATCGTCGACCTCCGCCATGTCGGCGCAGTGAGCGATCCGCGCCCCATCGATTAGGGCGCGGCTCGGGTGGTTGGGCCCCAGGGTGTAGCCCTGCCGTAGGAGTTCCACCATTGGTTCCGGGAAGCTGCGCATTGCGATGCCGCGGAACTTCTCGCCATCCCAGAGCTGCAAGCTGCCGCAGACGGCGCCGCACAGCGTGTGCGCCTTTTCCACTATCGCCTGGAACACCGGCGTGAGATCGCCGGGCGAGGAATTGATGACCTGCAACACCTCTGCGGTCGCGGTCTGCTGCTCCAAGGCCTCGCGTGTCTCGTTAATGAGCCGCGCGTTCTCCATCGCGATAACTGCCTGTGCGGCGAAGTTCTGCGCCAGCGCGATCTGCTTGTCAGTGAACGGGCGGACCTCCTGGCGGTAGATCGCAAAGGCGCCGAGCAGGTTGTCGCCCTTGCGCAGCGGCACCGTCAGGTAGGTGCGTGCGCCGCCGACATCAACCAGAAAGCGGCGCCGCAGATTGCCCGAACGATAGGCCTGATCCTCGCGCGCATCGGGAATGTGCACCACCGGCTCGCCGCGCAGGAGGCGTTCGACCGTCGACCCAGGATAGACGCGAGATGGGCCAACCTCCCGTGTCCATTCATCGAAGCGCGGATGGCCGCGGGCAGCTGCGAATTGAACGAATTCGCCGTCATAGGTCCAAAGCATCCCAAAAGCCGCTTCACACAGCCGCATCGCCTTTTCGAGCATCGCATCGAACACCGGCGCGAGATCACCGGGCGAAGAATTGATGACCTGCAACACCTCGGAGGTCGCGGCCTCTCGCGCCAGCGCTTCGTTGCGCTCGGCCGTTATCGCGTCGAGTTGCCGCCGCAGCTCGGCTACGGTCTGCCGGAGATCGATCTGCGTGTCGTCTGGCATCGCCTTCGCCTACCTTCCACGATCACACGCGACGATACGCTTCCGGCTCCAGCCCCGCCAGCAATGAGCGCAAAAAAGCTCGGCAAGAGCCCCCAACTCGCCGATGCTCCACTGTGCGGTCGGGCCTATTCCGATTGTGATCGCCATAAAATTGCCTACTTCGTACTCCATAATTGTTTGTAGCCCCTCAGGAGGTGCGGCGAGGACGGTGACGGCGCGCACGGGCGCAATGGATAGAGCTATTCAACCACAGGAAGAAATCCCGCTGCTGATTCGCTGCAGATTGCACAACGGACGATTGACGATTCAACTTTCGATTTTGTCTGCCGACCCGGTCGCCGGCTACACCGGCAGCGCGGCGGCTTCGGCGAAAGCGGCGGTTTGCACCTCGCGCAAGTGGCAGGCGACGTGGTGGCCCGGCATGGCCTCGCGGATTTCAGGCTCCTCCTGCGAGCAGCGGGCGAAAGCGTAGGGGCAGCGGGTGTGGAAACGGCAACCCGAGGGCGGATTGATCGGGCTCGGCACGTCGCCCTTCAAAATGATGCGCTTTTTGGCGGCTTCCGGGTCGGGGACCGGCACCGCCGATAAGAGCGCCTCGGTGTAGGGGTGCTGTGGTCGGGTAAAGAGAGCCTTTTTGTCGGCGATCTCGACGATCTTGCCCAAATACATGACCGCAATGCGATGGCTGATGTGCTCGACGACGGCGAGGTCGTGGGCGACGAAGAGATAAGAGAGGCCGAATTCGCGCTGGAGATCGCCGAGCAGATTGATCACCTGTGCCTGCACCGAGACATCGAGCGCCGAAACCGGCTCGTCGCAGACGATGAGGCTCGGATGCAATGCCAAGGCGCGGGCGATGCCGATACGCTGGCGCTGGCCGCCGGAAAATTCGTGCGGGTAGCGGTCGAGCGCCTCGGCGCGCAGACCCACCTTGAGTGCGAGCTCCGTCACCCGTTCCTCGAGTTCGCCGCCGCTGGAGAGGCCGAAATTGACGAGCGGCTCGCCGATGATGTCGCGGATCTTGAGGCGCGGGTTCAGCGAGGAGTACGGATCCTGGAAGACGACCTGGAGCTGACGCCGCCACGGCCGCATCTCGCGGCGCGACAGCCGATCGATGCGCTCGCCGCGGATGCGGACCTCGCCCGAGGTCGGGTCGATCAGCTTGAGGATCGCCTTGCCCGCAGTCGATTTGCCGCAGCCGCTCTCGCCGACGAGGCCCAAAGTCTCCCCCTCGCCGATATCGAAGGAGATGCCGTCGACGGCATGGACCTGTCCGACGGTGTGCTGCAGGAGCCCCTTCTTCACCGGGAAGTGCTTGACGAGTCCCCTGACCGACAGCAACGGCGCGGCGGCATTCATGCGGCCGCCAACCGGTCTGAGTGGAAGCAGGCGGCGAAATGTCCGGGCTCTTTCTCCTCGAAAACCGGCATTTCGCGTTCGCAGATTGCCGTCGCCAATGTGCAGCGGGTCGCGAACGGGCAGCCGGGGATCGGCTCCCTGAGCGACGGCACGGTGCCGGCGATTTCGGCGAGCCGCGGCGCCCGGTCGGCGTGGAGGGAAGCGCCGAGCCGCGGTACCGAGGCGAGGAGTCCTTTGGTGTAGGGGTGGAGCGGGCGGCGGAACAGTGTCCCGACCGGAGCCTCCTCGGCCTTGCGGCCGGCATACATGACGACGACGCGCTGCGCCATCTCGGCGACTACACCGAGATCGTGCGTGATCAGCACGATCGCCGCGTCGATCTTCTGTTTCAATTCGCGCATCAGATCGAGGATCTGCGCCTGGATAGTCACGTCGAGCGCGGTCGTCGGTTCGTCGGCGATCAGCAGCTTCGGGTTGCAGGCGAGCGCCATCGCGATCATGACGCGTTGCCGCATGCCGCCGGAGAGCTGATGCGGATATTCGGCGATCCGCCGCTCCGCCTCGGGAATATGGACGAGGCGCAGCATGTGGATGGCTTTGGCGAGTGCCGCGCTGCGGTCGAGCCCCTGGTGTAGCGTCAGGGTTTCCGCGATCTGCCGGCCGATCGTCAGCACCGGATTGAGCGACGTCATCGGTTCCTGGAAGATCATGGAGATCTCGTTGCCGCGCACGTCACGCATCTCGGCTTCACTGAGACGCAGGAGATCGCGCTCGGCAAAGCGGATCGCGCCCGACACGATACGCCCGGGCGGCGACGGGATCAGCCGCAACACCGACAGCGCGGTGACGCTCTTGCCGCAGCCGCTCTCGCCGACGATCGCCAAGGTCTCGCCGGGGATCACATGGAAGGAGACCCCGTCGACAGCGCGCACCACCCCGTCGCGGGTGAAGAACCAGGTCCTGAGATCGGCGATGTCGAGGATCGGCTCGGCCCTGGAGCGCGGAGCCTTCTCGGCAGTGGCGATATAGGCCCCCCTCTTGGCGCGGGCGCCGCTCACGTCTGTCGGGCGGCGCGTTTCCGATGCGCCAGTTGCGGCCGCGGCCATCCGCTACATGCGCCGTGCTAGGCGCGGATCGAGTGCGTCGCGCAGCCCGTCGCCGAGCAGGTTCATGGCAAGGACGGTGATCGACAGGAAGGCTCCCGGGAAGAACACAATATAATAGGCGACCTGGAAGAGGCTGCGCCCCTCGGCCATGATGTTGCCCCAGCTCGGGATATTGGGCGGCGTCCCGGCACCGAGAAACGACAGGATCGCCTCGACGATCATCGCCGAGGCGGCGACGAAGGTCCCTTGCACCAGGAGCGGCGGCACCGTGTTGGGCAGGATATGCCGCCACAGGATGCGGAAAAAGCCGGTGCCGCTGGCATGGGCCGCCTCGACAAAGGGCAGCTCGCGCAGGGTCAGCACGACGCCACGGACCAAGCGGGCGACCCGCGGCGTGTCGGCGACGGTGATCGCGATGATGACGTTCTCGAGGCTGGCGCGGGTCAATGCCATCAATGCGATCGCGATCAGGATCCCGGGGATCGACATCAGCCCGTCCATGATCCGCATGCCGATTGCATCGGTCCAACGGCTGAAGCCGGTCACGAGGCCAATCACGAGACCGATCCCGCTCGCCAGCAGCGCGACACTAATCCCGACGGTCAGCGATACACGCGCGCCGTAGACCGTGCGGCTGTAGATGTCGCGACCGAGCATGTCGGTGCCGAACCAGTGCGTCGCCGATGGCCAGCGCAGCCGTTGCACCGGAGCCAGCGCCTGCGGATCGACAGTGCCGAGCAAAGGGGCAAAGACTGCCATTAACGCCATCAGCCCGAGCAGCGTGGCGCCGATGACGATTGTCGGATGGCGGCGGATATAGGCCCAGACGCCTCGACTCCGCTCCCGGGGAGCGGCGAGGACGGCGAGATCGGTAGGTGCTACGGTCATCGCCTAATACCGGATGCGGGGGTCGAGAAAGGTATAGCTGAGGTCGACGAGAAGATTGATCAGCACATAAGCCGCCGAGAACACCAGGATGATCCCCTGGATGATCGGGTAATCGCGACGCAGGATCGCATCGACGGTCAGTCTTCCCAAACCGGGGATCGCAAATACGGTCTCAGTAACGACGACACCTGATATCAACCCGGCTATGGCGATCCCGATGATTGTCACGATTGGGACCGCCGCGTTCTTCAACGCGTGACCGATCAGCACCTTGTCGTTTGCGAGGCCCTTGGCCTGGGCGGTGCGGATGTAGTCCTGGGCGAGGACGTCGAGCATGCTGGCGCGGGTCATTCGCGCGATCAGCGCGGCAAAGACCATGCCGAGCGCGAGGCTCGGCATCACGATATGCGACAGGAACGGCGCAATGCCGTTGCGGATGCTGACAAAGCCCTGGACCGGCAACAGATCGGTCGAGATCGCAAAGACATAGATCAGCACATAAGCCAGCACGAACACCGGCACCGAGAACCCGAGCACCGCAAAGACCATGACCGCCCGATCGATCCACGAGCCGGCCTTCCACGCCGCCAGCACGCCCATCGGGATCGCCGCCAGGACCGAGACGATCAGGGTCGAAATGGTCAGTGCGACCGTCGGCTCGACGCGCTGTGCGATCAGCTTGGACACCGGAAGGTTGGTGAAGATCGAGATGCCGAGATCGCCGTGCAGCAGAGCCCACACCCAGGTCCCGAATTGAATGTATAGCGGCTGCTCGAGCCCCAACTTCTCCCGGATGCGGGCGATGTCGGCGGCGGTCGCGGTGTCGCCGGCGATGATGGCAGCCGGATCGCCCGGGCTCAGATGCAGGAGTGAAAACACGAACAGCGCGACCACCGCCATTACCGGGATCGTCGCCAGGATGCGCCTTACTATGTAGGAAAACACGCCGTCGGCCTTATATCTTCTCGACGTTCCACAGGAAAACGACCGGCGCGATGATGATGCCTTCGAGATTCTTACGGTAGGCCGTTGGGATCACGAACTGGCCGGTCGGAATATAAGGCACGTCGTTCGTGTAGGCCTCGACTTGGATTTCGGCGGCGATCTGCTTTTGTGCCCCAAGATCCGGCGCCTTGAACCAGGCGTCGATCAGCGCCTCGAGCTTCTCGTCGCTTGGCCAGCCGAACCATGCGTTGTCGCCATTGGCCCGGAGCGCAGCATTGAGCGCTGGGGAGAGATCGGGGGCCGCGCCCCAGGTGTGGAAGATGCTCCATCCACCCTTTTCGACCGGCTCCTTCGAGGTGCGGCGGGTGATCAGTGTGCCCCAGTCGTTGGCCTGGAATTCGACATTGAGGCCAGCTTTTCGCAGCGCATCCAGGGTGACCAGTGCTTGCCCGTGCACGATCGGCTGGTCGGTCGCCGACATCAGCACGATCTTCTCGCCCTTGTAGCCTGCCTCCTCGAGGAGCTGTTTGGCTCTTGCGGGGTTCGGCCCGTTCCGCAACGCTTCGGCGCCGGCGTCGGTCTCAAAAGGAGTGCCGCAGCCGAACAGCGCCGCACATGTCTTCCAGTATTTCGGGTCGCCGGCGGCAGCGCCCATGTAGTCTTTCTGATCGGCGAGGTTCAGCACCGCCTGGCGCATTTTGAGATTGTTGAACGGCGGCTGTACGTGGTTGAAGCGCAGGATGCCGTGGTTGCCGAGCGGATCGACGGTCGCAACGACGATGTCCTTGTTGCCGGCGAAGACCGGGACGAGATCAGCCGGCGGCTGCTCGTACCAGTCGGCTTCGCCGGAGTTGAGCGCCGCCGCCGCGGTCGCGGTGTCGGGGATGTAGAGCCACTCGACGCGGTCGACCTTGGCCACTTTCCCGCCGGATGCAAAGCTCGGCGCCTCCTCGCGCGGCACATAATCGGAGTTCTTGACGAACACCGCCCTATGGCCTGGCTCCCACTCCTCCTTGACGAATTTGAACGGCCCCGAACCGATCGCCTCCGGGATTTGCTGGAACGCGTCGGTCCGAGCGAGCCGCTCGGGCATCATGAACGGCACGTTGCTCGACAGCTTGCCGAGACCGTCGATCAGCAGCGGGAACGGAAATTTGAGCGCGATCGAAAAGCTCTTGTCGTCGACGGGGGCAATCTCGCCCACAGCCTCCATCAGCTTCTGACCGAATTTGTCGCGCTGGCCCCAGCGCTTGACCGAAGCGACGCAATCGGCGGCGCGCACCGGCTGGCCGTCATGCCATTTGAGCCCATCGCGCAATGTGAACTTGTAGAGGAGTTTGTCGTCGCTGACCGTCCAGCGATCGACCATTTGCGGCTGTGGCTTGAAGTCCTTGTCGAGCGCGAACAGCGTATCGAAGACGAGATAGCCGAAATTCCGCGTCACATACGCGGTTGTCCAAATCGGGTCGATACTCCGCAAATCCGCCTGCGGGATGAAGCGCAGAGTCTTCGGCGCCGATTGTGCCCAGCCTGGGGGGGATGCGAAAGCGAGGGCGAGCGTGAGGGCGGGAGCGGCCGCTCGGAGCATCCTGACAATACAGTTCATCGGGTTCCCTGTCCGCACTTTGTTTGTGTCGGCAAACTTACGCGATCCATATCTCGCTTCACAGCGCAAAAGCGGAACCATAGATTTGTCGCTGCTTCTCCGCGCGTGCGGCGTCGGACGAGAAGGGAGGCGCGATGGCCGACGAAACCGATGTCGCCTCTACCTCGGCGGTAGAGCTGCTCCAGCTCTATCGCGCGAAAGCACTGTCGCCGCTCGAGGTGACGCGGACTCTGCTCGACCGACTCGACTCGCTAGAACCGAAGATCAACGCCTTTTGCCTCGTCGATCGAGACGGCGCGCTGGCGGCTGCGGGCGCGTCGGAGGCGCGCTGGCTCCGCGGAGAGCAGACTGGCGCTCTCGACGGGGTGCCGGTGACGATCAAGGACCTCGTGCTGATGCGCGGTTTCCCGACCCTACGCGGCTCGCACCTCGTCGAGCGCGGTCAGGATTGGCCGGAGGACGCGCCCGCGACGGCGCGGCTGCGCGAAGCCGGCGCCGTCATCCTCGGCAAGTCGACGACGCCGGAATTCGGCTGGAAGGCTCTGGGCGACAGCCCCCTGACCGGGATCACCCGGAACCCGTGGGACCTCTCGCGCACCCCCGGCGGCAGCAGCGCCGGAGCCGCCGCTGCCTGCGCCGCCGGCATCGGGCCGTTGCATCTGGGCAGCGACGGCGCCGGGTCGATCCGGATCCCATGCGCCTTTACCGGCATTTTCGGACTGAAACCGAGCTTTGGCCGGGTGCCGGCCTATCCGCTCTCGCCGATGGGCCTTCTCGCCCACATCGGACCGATGGCCAGGACCGTGGCCGATGCGGCGCTGATGCTGACCGTCATCGCCGGCCCCGACCACCGCGACCCCTACGCCTTGCCGCCCGAAAGCAAGAATTTTCTCGATGGGCTCGAAGAGAGCATCCGTGGCTGGCGCGTTGCCTACAGCCCGACCCTCGGCTATGCCAAGGTCGATCCGGAGATCGCCATCGCTGCGGCCAAGGCGGCGCGCAGCTTCGAGGATTTGGGCGCCATCGTCGAAGAGGTCGACACGATTTTTCCCTCGCCGCGCGATGCACTCTTCACCTTGTGGGCGGCCGGCGCCGCCAAGCTCCTCGACGCCTACCCTCGAGACAAGCGAGCGCTGGTCGACCCCGGGCTGGTGGCGACAGTGGCCGAAGGTGAGCGGATCAGTGTCCTCGACTATCTCGCTGCCGACCTCATACGTACCGAACTCGGCCAGCAGATGGCGGCATTTCATCAGAACTACGACTTACTGCTGACACCGATGATGCCGGTCCCGGCCCTGCCGGTCGCGCAGGATCTCAACGATCCTGCGACCGAGCGGCATTGGATCGACTGGTCGCCGTTCAGCTATCCGTTCAACATGACCCGCCAGCCGGCCGCGAGTATCCCGTGCGGCCTGACCACTGCCGGCCTGCCGATCGGCCTGCAGATCGTCGGTCCGCTCTACGCCGATGACCGCGTCCTGCGCGCCGCCCGCGCCTTTGAAGCAACGCACCCCATCCGCCGTCCACCGCCGCTGTTCTTCTAAGCATCGTTTACCGGATTGGTTCGGTGCCACTGCGCTTCAGAGAGGGCCCACCATCGGCCGCCGGCAGCCTCGCTCCGGCGAGCACCCTCGATCTGGTTCTCAGAGCAGTCAGCCCACCGATCGCTTCCCTCGTCAGATTCTCGTCAGGGAACTGTCACAATATTGTCAATAATATCTGTTGCTAGTTGTTAGGGCTTGCATTAACGATATCCACCAAATCTGTGGGTAACTTGGTTGAAAACCGAAGGCGAGCGAAGCAGAATCGGCGGCCCATCAGATCTCCTTAATCTTTGCCTAAAATTTGGGCAATACCATAACATATTGAAAAGGATTAGTTTTTCGAGTTATAATAGTGTATTCCCCATCTTTTGGGTCTTTGTCGCATTACCGTCACAGTCGGTGTGAATAATCGCCACTGGGTCGGAAATTTCGCAGCAGCCCCTAACTGAACTTGGACAATAAGCGAGGAGGCGGGGTTTGGTTGCCCGTCACCTCACCTTAGGCCATTCGCCCGACTCGTTAATCGCAACTCTCGCCCAGGTGTGGCTCCGGGAGGATGCCGGCTTCCACGCCTACCAGAAGTTCGAGACGGCGTGCGGCAGCTCCGTGAGTGGGGCAACTGCGATCAGGGGCGGCACATCCTTGTCGCGGTCGCCAGAGATCTGGCGGCCGAGATCGCCAGCCGGCTGATGCGCGGCGGAGGCCCTCATCGCGACGCTACGCAGACCCGATGAGCTTCTGGCGGAAGGTTGATCGACGGTTCGATGCGTTTAATAGCGATCGGGCTGGCACGGCATCGGGCGGCATACGGCACACGATCAGCGTCATTTGCTCCAGCAGCTGAAGGATGGAGCTGCGTCACCATCTCGCAACGAAGGCGCTCGCGAGCGTCGGGGCGGCAAAGTAAATGGACATTACGCCGTGATCTGCGCGAAATCCTGTACGCACGCACAGAGCCCCCGTGGCCGGCGTCACCTGATCGAAGTCGGAGCAGGCGAGCTGGCGTGGCGCTACGAGGGCGCCACGTTGGCAAGGGATCACGATGATGACGGAGGGGCAAACTATCGGGAGCGCAAATGTTCTTTTAGGTGTAGGTGCTACATTCGACATCGCCCAATATCTGGATTCGCGCGCTTCTGCTCCCAAGCAATGAACCAGGCCGTACCGTCACTCGCCCTCGAAATCCGGGGGCTGGCCAAGAGTTTCGAGCAACCGGCGGTCGACGGATTGGATTTGAGAGTTCGGACCGGCGAATTTTACACGCTGCTGGGGCCCAATGGCGCCGGCAAGACGACGACATTGCGGATGGTCACGGGGCTGCTGAAGCCCGATCGCGGGTCGATTGCGGTCTTCGGCATCGACGCGCTGGCCGACCCGGCGGGAGCCAAGCAAATCATGGCGTGGCTCTCGGACGAGCCAATGATCTACGACAAGCTGACGCCGATGGAATATCTGCACTTCGTCGCCGGCTTGTGGGCGGTGGAGACCAACGTTGCCGAGGTAAGGGCGCACGATCTTATCCGCTGGCTTGGGTTGGAGACACACGCGCACGACCGCTGTGAGGGGCTTTCCAGAGGCATGCGTCAGAAGGTAGCGCTGGCCGGCGCGCTCGTGCATGAACCGCGGCTGATCATCCTGGACGAGCCGTTCACCGGGCTCGACGCTGGCTCGGCGCGTTTGGTCAAGAGCGTGTTGCGCGAGCGCGTCCGCGCCGGCTGTTCCGTGGTCATGACGACGCACATCCTGGACGTGGCCGAGCGAATGGCCGATCGGATCGCGGTGATGGTCGCAGGGCGACTTCTGGCCGAACGGAATATGGA
>Ga0318533_10000043_pt1 | contig 34123 bp, 46 predicted proteins | sample GRESIP053b4f27_FD_203675 | JGI IMG/M metagenome (GOLD analysis project Ga0318533, IMG submission 203675) | Tropical soil microbial communities from Luquillo Experimental Forest, Puerto Rico - GRE.SIPMG.053b4f27 | ecosystem: Environmental > Terrestrial > Soil > Tropical forest > Bulk soil...
GTTCTGCGGCGGCCGGGCGGTAACGCTCGGTCTGATGCCTCAACGAGCGTTACTCAACGACGTGAACCCGCATGTCATCAACTTCTATCGATGGGTGCAGCGTGGTCTCACCGTGAACCTGCCGCTCTCGCACGAGGAAAGGGCCTACTACAGGCTGCGTGAGCGCTTCAACGCGCTGCTTGCTGCCGGAGAAGGCGACAGCCTGGAAGCCGCGTGCCTTTTCTATTACCTCAATCGCACAGGTTACAACGGTCTGTGCCGCTTCAACCAACGGGGCGCCTTCAACGTCCCATTCGGCCAGTACAAGAGGGTCGACTACCGTCCTGATTTCAGCGACTACAGGCCTGTGTTCTCGCGGTTCGAGTTCCTCAATGCCGACTTCGAGGCGCTGCCGCTCGACAGGACCGACTTTGTGTACGCCGACCCCCCCTATGACGTCGAGTTCCGGCAGTATTCGAAAGAGGGGTTCGGCTGGGACGCACAGGTCCGAACCGCCGAATGGCTGGCCAAGCATCGAGGCCCCGTCGTATTGTCGAATCAAGCAACCCGGCGCATCAAAGACTTGTATTCGAAGCTCGGTTACACGCTCACCCCTTTGACGGCGCCACGACTCATCAGCTGCACCGGCGATCGAACGCCCGCGAACGAGATACTGGCGACGCGCAATCTATAGCCTATTCGCGGCGCGCCGGCTGCGTGGCACACAGGCACGCACGACGCGTCGAAGGTGCTCCATGAGCGACGATGAACTCCGGCTTCGTGATATTCAGCAGCAGCTCGCAAGGGCGTGGATAGCGCGGGATCGTGCGTTCATCGAAGGTGTGCTGGCGCCGGAATGGAAAGTGATTCATACGGACGGGAGCATCCTGTCGCGCGCCGAGGTCCTCCACAACGCGTTCGATGAAGGGAGCCTCGTCGTGGAGACGTCAACCGTCGACGATGTCAGCGTGACGGTCATTGGAGAAACCGCAATTGTGCGCGGCCGGACGGCCGCAACAGGCGTGGTCAATGGCAAGGCGATGAGCACACGTCTGCGGTTTACGGACGTCTTCATCAAGCGAGGCGGCCGATGGCAGGCCGTCGCGTCTCACGCGAGCCCGCTCGCGCCATAGTCGCACGTGCGCCACGATTCGTCGGAAGGCTGTCCGGCATGAATCTGGCCGCAGGCTCATACGCCCCGAGACGGGGCGGTCAATACGCCCAACCGATGGTCAGGGCGTTGGCGCCGTCGCGGAGTCCGTGCGCCAGATCGATTCGGAGGGTGTGCTCCGCGCCCGGCAGCCGCACGCGGAGTCCGGCGCCGAGATCGGTTTGTCCGACGGTCTCTCCGGGGATTGCCGTGCGCGTGGCTCTGGCGAGATCCGCGAATCCGGCCAGGCCGAGCTTGACGATCGCTGGTCGTTCGAACCAGCGCTGAAGCTCGACGGTTCCGTACTGCACCGACCGCCCGAACACCGATGCGGCGCCGGTGTCGACGATACCGTTGTCGAGGAGCGGATGAGCGCGGAGGAGCGGCGCGCGCGCCAGGCCTTCGCCTGCCCCAGGCCACAGTGTCAAGGGCGCGGCGTCGCTGACCTGCTCCGCGCCCGATGCCACCTGGTAGCGCCAAACATGTGCGGAGCCGGTGGACTGCACGGAGGCACGAGCGCTGAGCGCACTGAAATGTGTCGACAACGCGCTGGAGCCGGGCGCAGCCAGCGGCGTGATGATGGGCGTGGTGGTCCTGGCGGCGATCGGCAACCAGGTTGTCGCGGTTCCGCGAAGGGCAACGTGATCGTCGAGCCAGCGCTTTTCGAGCGACGCGCCGACGGAGGCGGCTCGCACTCCCGTGTCCCACGCGTCAAATCCTGCGCCGAGGGAGTAGCGAACGCTGCCCGTCAGCCAATCGCTCACGGTCAAGCCGCCATGGGCCCTGGATTCGCGCGCGAAACGGGCGCCGCCCGCGCCGTAGGTTTCAACCTCCCAGCTGCCTTCGACGCGCCAGACGCCGGGAAGCCCGCCGACGCGAGGCGCCGCAAAGCCCACGGCAACCCGCGGACGGTTGCTCCACCATCGCCAGCTCGCAGACCAGAGCTCGCCCTGTCCAGTGAATCCAGGCTCGGCCACGCCGATTTCGCGGTCCACGGCGGTCCGGACCGCCGCGCCCACCCACTCCGCGAACCCGCGCGGCCGTCCGGGCTGCTCGACGATCACGACATCCACCGACGCGAAGCCATCGTCTTCTGGTTTGAGTGCGATCCGCGCGCTGGATCGAGTGGGCAACTCGTCGAGCCGACGCCTCGCGCGAAGAAACTCGTCAGCCGTCAAGACCGCCGGGGGCTCAAGACCCAGCTCGTCGGTGACTGTCTGATAGCGGGATCGTCGAAGACCCTCGACGTTCACGCGATCGAGCCGAGGCTGCCCGATCTCGTTCCACGCGCGGAGCGCACCGACCTGGTCGTCCTGCATGAACCGGCTCGCACCGAGCACGAGATGCGCGAACTCATCGTCCTGCTGCCGTCCGATAGCCTCTCGAGCCAGCGCCTCGGCTTCCGGCCAACGGCGCTGGGCAAAGCGGACGCCGGCAAGCTCCCTCGCCGGCCCGGCGGAAAGAGGACATTGAGCGCGGAGCGGACCCAGGATCTCGTCCGCATGGTCAAGACCACGTGAATGCGTCTCAGCGACGGCATTGGCGACCATCAGATCACACGAGCTCGACGGCACACGGTCGGCTTCATCTTCTCCCGGTATTTTTCCGTCAGCTGTTCGGGTGTCGCTGACTGCAGGGGTCTCGCCGGGGAGAATGACCAGAGACCATTGTCCGGATGCGGTCCACCTCCTGGCAAACTTCGACACGTCGATCGTTTGCGACGGGCCCCTCGAAGGATCGTGGACGATGACCCCGCCACGCGGCCCATCGTCAGTGATGCCGACGACAACGACGTAGTGGTAGCGATGGCGTCCATCGGCGAGGAGGACGATGACCGGCTGACGTGCAGAGATTCTCGCGGCGAGGGCGGCAATCGAACCGCCCGCCGGCTCGGCTCGCCAGCCTCGAGCACGCACCGCGGCGACCAGCGTGTCGTTGGCTATTCCGGCGACGCCGCCAGATCGGCGCTCCACCAGCGACGTGAACTGCCGGACGTCGGCACGTGTCTCGCCCCAGTATCTGAATACCATCGCCACCGACGCGCCGCCGCAGAGCGCCTCGGTCTGCGGGAGAAACGGCACGTCGATCACTGGTGTCGATGAGAGCGAAAGCGCAGTGAGCAGCGTGAGGATCACTGGAGAGGAGAACCGGCTGCCGTCAATCCTTGGCGATGACGACGATCAGGATGATCGCCAGAAGAATGATGATGATCGTTGTGGTCGACAGCGTCACGCTCGACCCGCCGACGAGCGCTTGATTGACTTCGCGGGCGGTGGACGCGGCCTGCTCGAGATCGGCGCCCTGCATCGTGTTGACCACGGCGTCGAGCCTGTCGAGATCGATGCCCATCGTCGCGGCGACGTGGCGGACGTCGGAACGCCCTAACGCTTCGTGCACCGACGCGCGATCCGCGTTCTCGGCGGTTACCTTCTGCGTCATCGCCGCAGTCAGCTGATTCGGGCTGAGGATGTGCCGTTGGCCTGCCTGCGCGGAAACGGCGATGGTCAGGAACACAAGCGGTAGAACAAGGAGCTTGCGAGCGGTTTTCATCGTTCGACCCTCCAGGCGAAGAGACTACGCGGACTACACGTGTATATCAAGCGAGTCAAGCAATCCAGGTACCGAGTTACTAAACTCTTATCGGATCATCCCACTCACGTGTGCGCATGACTGCATTTCAGAACTGGCTTGGCGCGCTCGAAACGCGGTACCTTGCGGATCTTGCTTTTCGAGAAGTGTCGAGAAGCGTGAGGGCGTTATCGGCTGACTACGTTGAACGCCGAGGCAGAATTACGCAAGGCCGCGTCTTGAGCGGTGCTGGCAAACGTGCCGCATTTGCGTTGTTTTACGGGCCGTTGCACTTTCTGCTCATTGATCGCATCGCGGAGCAGATTTCGGATCGGATCGCGAGGGATCCGTCAGTGGCACGAGGTGAGCGGAGACTGCTCGTCGACCTGGGATGCGGAACTGGCGCGGCCGGCGCGGCTTGGGCGGGCCGGGTTGGGTTGGCGGGATCCGCGATGCCAGCCCCGCTTGCGCTGCCGGTCCCGTGGGTGTTGGGGATCGATCGGAGCGCGTGGGCGCTCGACGAGGCTTCCCGTACGTATAGGCAGTTTGGATTACGGGCACGAACGCGGCGCGCGGACGTTGTCGCCATGGCCCTGCCGAGGGAACCGGCGGCGCTTCTCGCCGCGTTCACGATGAACGAGCTGTCCAGCGCGGGGCGGGACGCGCTGCTCACACGCGCGCTCGACCGTGGCCGGCGGGGAGACCAGGTGCTGATCGTCGAACCGTTGGCCGGCTTCGTCGCGCGCTGGTGGGACACGTGGCGGCGCGCATTCGAATCAGCCGGCGGCCGCGGCGACGAGTGGCGGTTTCGCGTCGAGCTGCCGCCCCTCATCCGCCGGCTCGATGACGCCGCCGGCCTCAATCACGAAGAGCTCACCGGCCGCTCACTCTGGTTGGGAAGGTAAGATGTCGGCGTGCCCGAAGGTCCGGTTCGCGCCAATCCTCGTCCCGCGTCGACCGTCGTCCTGCTCCGGGACAGCTCACGGGGGCCCGAAGTCTTTCTGGTGCGCCGGCACGAGAGTACCGCCTTCATGGGCGGCGCCCATGTGTTTCCGGGCGGGCGGGTCGACGAGGCGGACCGCGATGGGGACGATGGGTGGTGCGACGGGATTGATGATGCGGTGCGTCAGCTCCCTGGCGTAGAACGGGCGGACGCCGTGGCATTTTTCATTGCGGCGGTGCGGGAACTGTTCGAGGAAGCGGGCGTGTTGCTCGCGCGCGACACGCACGGCACGACGATTTCTTTGGCGAGCGAGGACGCGCGCGTGCGGTTCAGGCAGTATCGCGCCGACATCCACGATAGGCGGCGCACGTTGCGAACCGTGGTCGTGCGCGAAGGGGCACGGCTTGCGCTCGATGCGCTCGTCCACTTCGCGCACTGGGTCACGCCGCCGATTGACACTCGCCAGTTCGACACCCGGTTCTTCGCCACGAGAACGCCGCTCGATCAGACACCGGCGCATGACGAGACCGAGACGACCCACAGCACGTGGCTGACACCAGGCGCTGCCCTCGCCCAGGCCGTCGGCGGTGAGATCATTCTGCCGCCGCCGACGTGGACCACGCTTCGGGAGCTCGAGCGATTTGCGACGGTCGACGATGCGTTCGCGTGGGCCAGGGCACGACGCGTCAGCCGGCGACAGCCAAAATTGGTCGATGAGGGTGGCCGTCGGATGCTGCTGTTGCCGGGTGACCCGGAGTATCCCGAGGCGACGGACGTCGAACGTCCGGTTGAAACGCGTTTCGTGTTGATCGACAAGCGCTGGCGGGCGGAGCGAGGACGATGAAGAACAGGTTCGCGGTGGTCCTTGGGTTCGAGGTGGTCGTGTTGTTGCTCTTCCTAGCGGCGTCGAACCGCTGGCCGGCGAGCGCGGCCGTGGGCCCGGTGCGGACGATGCGCGTGGACTTTTACCACACCGGGAACGCGCGAGCGGAGCGTTTCAGCCTTGACCGTGTGGTGCTCGAGCCCTTGCCGTGGCCGGGTCATCCCATGCGGCCCGTCGACGACACCAACCGCGGGAAGTATTTCTTCGAAATCGTCGACGCCGCGAGCGGGCGCATCCTCTACTCTCGCGGCTTCAGCTCGATCTATGGCGAGTGGGAGACGACGGGCGAGGCGCAGAAGATCGATCGCACGTTCTCCGAATCGCTCCGGTTTCCTGCTCCCGCCGCTCCGGTTCGAGTCGTCATCAAGAAGCGCGACGCGAAGAATGCGTTTCGCGACGCGTGGACGGTTGCCGTCGATCCTGCGGACAAGTTCGTGCTGCGCAACATGGCGGCCACGGCTGCCGGGCCGCTTATCAAGCTGCACGAGAGCGGCGATCCGGTGACGAAGCTAGATCTGCTGATTCTCGGGGACGGGTATACGGCGGCAGAGCGAGGAAAGTTCGAGCGTGACGCGAGACGGCTGGTGGCGACGCTGTTTGCGACATCGCCGTTCAAGGAGCGACAGCATGACATTAATGTCTGGGGGCTCGTGCCGCCCGCCGCCCAATCGGGCATCTCGCGTCCTTCGCAAGGGATCTACCGACCATCGCCGGTCGGATCGACCTACGATGCGTTCGACTCGGAGCGTTACGTGTTGACGTTCGAGAACAGAGCCTTTCGAGACATCGCAGCGAACGCGCCATACGAAGTCGTCGAGATTCTGGCAAACAGCGCCACCTACGGTGGAGGGGGTATTTACGGTCTCTACAGCACCGTCGCTGCGGACAGCGCGTGGGCGCCGTACATCTTCGTTCACGAATTCGGTCACCACATTGCCGGGCTGGCGGACGAGTACTACACGTCCGACGTGGCGTACCTGCCGGCGGCCGATCGGGTCGAGCCCTGGGAGCCCAATGTCACAGCACTCCTCGATCCGGAGGCGGTCAAATGGAAGAATCTGGTCACGCCGGGCGCGCCGATTCCGACACCGTGGCCGAAGGAGGAATTCGAGCGCTATACGAAGGAGATCCAGCGGCGGCGGCGTGAGATTCGTGAAGCGAACCGGCCAGAAGCCGAGATGGATGCCCTCTTTCGAGAGGAGGAACGGCGCGATACCCAGCTCCTGGACGAAGGGCCGCACGCGCACCGGGTCGGCGCGTTCGAAGGGGCCAACTACGAGGCGCGTGGCTACTACCGGCCCCAGTCGGATTGCATCATGTTCTCGCGGGACCACGTGGGGTTCTGCGCCGTTTGCCGCCGTGCAATCGAGCAGATTCTGGATCTTTATGCGCCCGGGGAAAAGGCCCCCCGGAGTAATCAGAAAGCGCGATGAAGCTTGACGTCGCCTTCGCGCTTCGATCAGACTAACGCCCGACTGAATCTGACCCTAACTTTGACCCCCGGGAGTCAGACCCCGGAACGAGGGCATCATGCAGGACGATTTCGACAACGGAGTGGAAATGCCGGACGATGAGCTGACGGGAGAACATGCTGCGTCCGAAGACTTGGGCGACGAACCGGCAACTGGCGGGGGAGAGGGTCACACACCGGCAACGGGCACGCCGGCCGGGAGGCCGTCGGGTGGCGCCCGGGCGAAGTCGTCGAGCGCCCGCAAATCGAGCGGGGCGCGCAAGCCCGCGAAGGCGGCGAAGAAAAAAGCGGCGGCCAAGAGAAAGAGCGCCGCGGCTCGCAAGGGATCGAAGAGGAAGCCTGCCGGAAGATCGAGGGGCGCCGCGAAGCGGAAGGCTGGCGCCAAGAAGTAGTCGAGCGGGCTCCGCAGCCGCGCCGCCTCCATAGCTCAAGCGGGCTCATCCTTGTTCGGGCGCGAGGTGTCGCGCGTGGTCCAGGCGAGGACGCGCTCGGTGATGCTCCCCTTCCGGATGCGAACGTCCGAGCGGCTGACGTCGCCAATCGGGCCGCCGAGTTGGATGTCGAGGCCGGCAGACTTCGACAAACCGATCTTCTGGCTGGCGTAGACGCTTCGGTGCCCGACCATGAGGAACGCGGTCGACGCCGCGAGCGCGGCGTAGACGCTCTCGGGAGCCGGCAGCAGCTCCATGGCCATGACGGCCGCGGCAATTGGCGTGTTCGCCGCTGCGGCGAGTACCGCCACGAATCCCACCGCCCCAAGGAACGTTGCGGGCAGGCCGAAGATCGGGGCGAGCGCCGCACCGCTGGTTGCCCCGATAAAAAAGATAGGGGTCACGATCCCGCCGCTGCCGCCGGAGTCCAGCGTGATTGAGGTCGCCAGAATCTTGAACAGGAACGCGGCGGCTCCAACTCGCATCGTCCCTGCAAGTACGCCGTTGATCGTCTCCGTTCCAAGACCTGCGTAGGTATCGCCAGCGATGGCGTACAACAGAACGAGAGCGCTGCCGCCCGCGGCAGCCACGAAGTACGGGTGGTGCTCGAAGCGGCGCAGCGCGCGTTCGCCAAACCGCAATGACTCGATGAGCAGCAGCGCGACAAGACCGAACAACGCGCCAGCCGCCACCATAATCACAATGGTTCTCACCTGGTGTCTGTCAGCAAAGACCTCACCGAGTACCGGGAACGGCGGACGGACGCCGCAGGCCAAGTGGGCGACGATGCCGGCGACCAGCGCAGGAAAGATCACGCTGTACTCGATTCGACCGAGGGACAGGACTTCGATTCCAAACAACGCCCCGGACACGGGTGTGCCGAAGACAGCCGCGAAGCCGCCGCTCAGACCGCAGATGACGAGCCGCCTTCTGTCTTCGTCACGCAGGCGCAGCACATCGGCAAACAGGCTCGTCAGCGCCGCGCCGATTTGGGCGGCCGGCCCTTCCTTACCAACCGATCCGCCGAAGGCGAGCGTGACGACCGTGGCGCTGAGTTTGACTGGAGCCACCAACCAGTCCACGCGGCCGGATCGCTGGTGCACGGCGGTAATAACTGCTTCGGTTCCATGGCCACGTGCGTCGGGGGCGAAGGCGCGGATGATCCACACACACGCGAGCAGCGCGAGCGGCAGGAGCGCGAATACCGGGATGCGGCCGAACGTCAGGGCGCGCGCCAGGTCGGCCGAACGGGGCAGGGACCACAAGAACGCACGCGTTCCCAAACCGACACAGAGGCCGGCACCGGCGCCGAGGAGCGCCCATTTCAGCGTGCTGATCAGCAGTGCGGTGTGCTCGGTGTACCAACGACTCTCATCGGAAAGGCGGGGCGACTCGTCGCTCAGACCACGGCCGCGGAGTCGAACCAGGCTTCGGCTAAGGCTGAGGGGCATCCGAACTACCGGCGAGGCCGACGCTGAGCTTTCTCGATTCCGGTTCGGAACGCTGCCGGAGAAGTTCCGGTCCATCGCTTGAACGCGCGGCCAAAGCTCGCTTCGGAATCATAACCGGCGCGCGACGCAACCTCAGCGATCTTTGCGGTCCCAGATCTCAACGCCGCCGTGGCTTTGCTCATTCGGCAGCGGGTCACATAAGAAAAGGGCGATTCTCCAACCAGCGCCTTGAAGCGTGTGGCAAACGTCGTGCGGGACATCGCGACGCGACGCGCGAGGTTGCCGACATCCCAACGAGCCTCCGGTTCGCGCTGGATGGTCAGGATCGCGGCAGCGATCTGAGGATCGCGGAGAGCTGCAGCCAACCCCACTCTCGACGTTTCTGTCGCGGAGAAATACGTGCGGAGCACTTCGATGAACAGCAGATCCGCGAGACGCGTCACCGCGAGCTCTGCGCCGGGCCGCCCAGCTTCGGCCTCCTCAGCGAGGAACGCGAGCGTGAGCCCCAGCCAATTCTCAACTCCGCGCGTCCGTCCCCTCAAATGGATGATGGGAGGCAGGGAAGCTACGACGGGGTGGGTCGCGCCATCCTCAAAGCGGAACCCGCCACAGATGAGCACAGACACCGCCCCACCACCGCCGGTCCGCAACGTCCCGTTCGCGTCGATGCCGCTTCCGGCGATCAATTCCTCCAATCGCGTTGCGGGCGATGACGGCGAGTCACGAACCGTGTGCGTATGGCCCCCGGGCAGGATCACGAGGTCTCCTTCGGACAGCGCGAAACGGCCGTCAAGGCCTTGGACGTCCAGGCAACATCTTCCATGCGTCACGATGTGGAAAGACGCGAAGTCCCGGCCCGTCACCGAGAAGCCCCAGGGCGCGCTCAGTTCAGATCGGCAAAACACGGCGCCGCGGAAACGTACTGTCCGCAGGAGCTCGCTCACCTCATCCCCCCGAATCGAACCGTTGAGCTTGTTCATCTGGGTTTGATTCTCACTCCCGAGCTTGGTCGCGTCAACGCATCTGAACGATCGGCATAAAGAGACGAACGCCCGGTCATTGTGCAATGGCGATCGGCGGAGCATAGTGCGGCCAGGGAGACGCTCATGGCAAAGGCTGCTGACATCGTGCAAGGGTTCATTGGAGCGATGGGAAAGGGCGACTTTGTCGCTGCGCGAAAATTCCTTGACAGCGATCTTTCGTTTCAAGGTCCGATCGAGACGTTTCATCAGGCGGACCCGTACCTCGAGTCGCTGAGGAAACTGCATCACGTTGTTGAGCGCGTCGACATGAAGAAGATGTTCGTCGACGGAGACGACGTGTGCCTTCTGTACGACATGGTGACCAAAACGCCGGCCGCCACGGCCTTCATCGCGGAATGGCACCACGTCACGGGCGATAAGATTTCCGCGATTCGCGTTGTCTTCGACGCACGCCCGTTCGCCGCGATGTTTGCGAAATAGTGCGGGCTCCGGGCTGGGACTCCGCCATCTCGATGCCGAAGATCTGAGACAGATCGTCGGTTTCGAGAACTTTTGCGGACCGAGCTGCGTTCCCCGCCGGCCGCAAGCCGGTCTCGGCCTTTGTAATCAGATCCTGCTGATCCACGCTTCTGAGCAGGAACAGCAGTTCCGGCCGTTCGTCGAGCCGCGCGCCGATTCCGTACAGCACGGCCGCGACGTGCTTGCACATCAACGCCCAGTCTGGGCAACTGCACCGGAACGAGATTTCCCTTGGTGCGGGAAACAGCCCCGTCGTTGGCTCGCAGATGCGAGCCATGACGCTCGCAGACAACCGCCCCTGCAGCAGCTCGACGAGCGAGTCGATGGCGCCTGTGCAGTCCCGACAAATGGCGCGCCAGCGCGCTTTGGACACGACTGTCACGTCGATCCGAACGTCGTAAATGTCCGTGCCGCTCACCAGCGCCGTGATGGTGCCAGGCGACATCTTCAGATCGATGACGGATCCGTTGCGCACGTACGTCCGCCCGCGCGGAAGGCGACTGCTGAAATCGCTGTAGCGCTCCAAGTTGTGACACCACGCTTTGCCCCAGAAGGTGGTCGCGATCTTCCGCCCCTCGATCAGGACGGGCGAAACCTCATGACCCTTCTTCCTCAGATTGGCGAGTCGATGCGCTGCCTGCTGACGGCGCAGCGCGACTCGTACATATGGAGTCCAACCGAAATACTCCACCTGTTACTCCTGCGCAGCCGCCCGCAGATCAAGCGCGACGGCCTTCAACAGTTCATCGTTGGCCATTTCGGTGAGCAGCGTCTCGGCGCCACCCTCGAGCAAATCCTCTGAGAGCTGCCGCTTCGAGTCGATGAGCTGGTCGATTTTTTCCTCAATCGTACCGCGGCACAAGAACTTGTGCACCAGCACATTTTTTGTTTGGCCGATCCGGAACGCCCGATCCGTGGCCTGATTCTCTACAGCCGGATTCCACCAGCGATCGAAGTGAATGACGTGCGAAGCCGCCGTCAGATTGAGACCCGAGCCCCCGGCCTTGAGCGAGAGGACGAAAAAGGGTACGCGCTCATCGTCTTGAAACTGGCGGACGAGCGCATGGCGTTTCTTGACGTCGGTCTCGCCATGCAGCACCAGGCCGGGCCGACCGAATGCGGATCCCAGACAGGCCGCCAGCGGTGCGGTGATCTCGCGGAACTGCGTGAAGACCAGCGCCTTTTCCTGCTTGGCGGCAATGACCTCGGCGATTTCACGCAGGCGTGCCAGCTTTCCGCTGTCGGCTTCGGCCCACGTTCCGTCCCCGAGCCACTGAGAGGGATGGTTGCAGATCTGCTTGAAACGCATGAGGAAGGCCAGCACGACCCCCCTGCGCGTGATGCCGTTGACGCTGGTCAGTTCAGCGGCCAACGCGGTCACGCTTTGCTGGTACAGTGCCGCTTGCTTCCGCGTCAGGGAGCAGAACGCTTTGACTTCGGTCTTGTCCGGCAAGTCCGCGATGACCGACCGGTCCGTCTTGAGGCGCCTCAGGATATAGGGTCGAACGAGATCCCGCAGCGGCCCGTAGCCGCGTTGTGAGTTGGTGGCCAGACGCTTGGTGAATCGGCTGAACGCCGTGTTCGTCCCGAGAAGGCCGGCGTTGATGAAGTCGAAGATGGACCACAGATCACCAAGCCGATTCTCCACCGGCGTACCGGTGAGCGCGATCCGCGCCCGCGCGTCGAGCTGCTTGGCGGCCCGCGTCTGTTTCGCGCCCGGATTCTTGATGGCCTGCGCTTCGTCCAGCACCGCGACGTCCCACTGGATCCTGGCGATTGCCGGCGTGCGCACCACCGTGCCGTAGCTCGTGAGGACGAGGTCGATGTCTCGCAGTTTTCCAGCGTCGAGCTGCTGCAGGTCGCTGGCCGGCGTGATCGACGGGTGCGCGATGAACGTGCGCAGACTTGGTGCGAACCTACGCACCTCCGACTCCCAGTTGGCGACAAGCGACGCCGGCGCTACGATGACGCTTGGGCGGTGATGATCGCCCTGCTGCCGGCGCAGCACCAACAACAGGGCCAGCACCTGCATGGTCTTACCGAGTCCCATGTCGTCAGCGAGGCAGGCACCGAGCCCCAAGGTGGACAACAGGTGCAACCAACGGACACCGGCGTGCTGGTACGGACGAAGAGTCGTTTTCAGCTCGTCGCCAGGTTCGATGCGCGCGATCGCATCCGGGTGTCGGATCGCTTCGAGCGTGTTGGCGAGCCAGGGACCCGCCACCACCCGTGACCAATCGGCAGCGGCCGCATCCGGCGGCTCATCGCCGGAGAGGCGCGCACCGGCAAGCAGCCGCATCGCGTCGGCATAGCTGAGGCCCTTGTCCCTTGCGACTTGCTCGACGGCGCGAAACTCATCGAGCATGCGGCCAAGCCTGGCGCGGTCCACTTCGATCCATCGGCCCCTGACGAGATGCAGGCCTTCCGAGGCCGCGAGGAGCTGTGCGATCTCCGAGGCAGTCAGGCTTTCGCCATCGAGTGTCACTTCCATCCGGAAGTCGAGAAGTGCCTCCGTGCCAACGCCGGTCGGTGGTTTGCCGCCGACGATGGCGCTTACGAGCGGGCGGGCGGGGCGATTGGCGCGCCACGTGCCCGGCACGCGCACGATGACACCCGCGGCTTCGAGGCGCGGCAGGTCTGTCAGAAGCTGGTAGGCCTCGGCGGGCGTCCAGCGCAGCGGGTGGAAAATCTCACCGGAGTCAATCATCGATTTGAGCCAGCCGCACTGCTCCGCCGCGCGCTGCATCGGCACCAGCAATGACAGCAGCCGCGGCCGGTTGGCCGCGCCGGCGTACTCGGTCAGGGCCCGGCCGAGAGGAAGATGTTGAGCCTTCGCATGATTCGACAGCCGCGCCGTATACGTCGCGAGAAACGCGAAGGGCGCCTCGGCATCCAGGCGGTTCTCCGCCAGATTGAAGTGCACGCGGCCCACCACGTGCCAGGCCGGACTCTTGCGCTGGAGGAAGTCTTGAACGGAGGTCTTCGACCCGGCAAGCTCGGATTGAAACGCGGCGCCTAGCTCATTCCACAGCGCTTCGAGCACGGCCGGTGTCAGATACTCCGCGCCGATCATGGGCGGCGCAGAGGCTACCAACCTCTCGAGCTCGTCGGGCGGTAAGGACCCAACGATGATGTTCGAGCGGCTCGTATCCAGATCCTGGTGGCCGCAGACCGCGCTCACGTAGTGGGCACCGAACTCGCGCCAGTATCCCAAGAGGGGCGGCAGCGTCGTCCCCACCTCAGCCGCGCCGAGCTGCAAGAGCCCGTGTCCGGAACCACGCGCAAACGCCAGCCGCAACCGATTTGACAGGTCGGGTGGCAGCGCCACCACATCATCCGCCGCTTCGAGCAGCAGGCGGCCGTGCGGCGTCAGGATCGGGACGAGCGTGGTCACAGATTCGGTCGCGACGTCTCGCCGCGCATCCGAGTCGGGCAGTTCAGTCAATCGATTGCCCTCGTAGCGCGCCACCCAGGTCGCCGAGCTCCTCAGGACTTGGCTTTCTTCGATGGTTTCGCCTTGCCAAATCTGTTGAGGATGACGGCTTGGCGAACGAGCGCTTTGAAGGCGGCCTCGTCAACTACTTCTCCTTCGTGGATGTCGATCGCCCGGCGTACGTTTCCCTCGAGACTCGAGTTGAAGAGACGGCCCGGGTCCTTTAGAGACGCGCCTTTGGAGAAGGTAAGCTTCACGACGTTCTTGTAGGATTCGCCAGTGCAGATGATGCCCCCGTGCGACCAAATCGGCGTGCCCCTCCACTTCCATTCCTCGACCACGTCCGGGTCCGCATCCTTGATGAGCTTGCGCATTCTGTTGAGGGTTTCCCCGCGCCAGTCCCCGAGTTCGGCAATTCTTTTCGAGATGAGCTCCGATGCCGACCGGCCTTGGCTCGCGCCTGACTTTTTCATGTTCTCATCCTAGATAGATTTCAGTTTGAAGACAGTAGAGGATAGTCATGGACGACTGTCAAATACCATGACGCGACGTGCCCCAAAGGCTGAAGGCGGCGGTTTGCTAAGCTGCCGGGAATCACGGAATGGGCCGGAGTCTTCGAGATTTCGGGTGTTTGTTGGGAGCTTGGTTGGCGTTGGCTGCCGGATGATGGTCGTCGGATCCCGGTAGGGCACGCTGGAGCCGATGCCAATGTGCGCGTTTCGGGCACACGTTGCTTCGCACACAGGAACGGGGCTCACACAGCACGGACGTCACGCAATCGGTGGTGGCGCGGACGCCCTCGCGGGCCGTGTCACCGGCGGCAGCTTCGGGCGATCCGTCCGCTACGGTGCGAGCGGGTCAATCCAGGTGCCTTCGATGTACGGAATCTACACGAGCGTTTTACCACGCTCACTAGCATCAAACCTCGTGTTCAGACTGATTCCGCTGATTACGACGGCGTTTGTCGTTAGCTGCTTCATGCGAATCTGACCGCGCTCGCGATGCGATAGCCTAGCGCGACCACACGGCCTCCATACGTGAGTTGCCGACGCATTTCGAGCCCTAGCGCATGTAAGGCGCGACGTTCGTTGTGATCGTTCGAAACTGTTCCTCGCTGAGTGGTAACGCTCGGAACGCCGCCCACGCAGCTTGGGGCGAGAGTCCATCGTCATTCGCTGAGTCAGAGCCGTATAGAATGCGCTCGAGCCCAACCCCGCGTATGCGCTGCGCGATCAACGCCGCCTTGTCGCGCCAGTCGCCATAGCCGGCGATCCCCGACACGTCCATCCAGACGTGCGCCACGCGCGGATCCTTTGAGCGAAACGCGCGGTTGAATTCGCCGAGCGCCTCGTCGACCTTCGGATCGTCGAACGTGCCGCCGCCGGCGAGATGGGCGATCTGGATCGGAATGTCGGGCGCGGATGGCAATACCCGATCGATGAAGGTGCGCACTTGGGCGGCCCCATATGGACGGCGTCTCGTGATCGACGATCGCATGTGAACGACGATCGCCATGCCATTGTCGTTGGCCGCGCGAAACACATGCTGAAGTCGGACAACGTGGTCGAGATTGTCGAGGTCGACGTCAGAATTCCCGAAGTGAAGCTTTATGCCGAAGCGAAGCGATCGATCGGCGGAGCAGCGTCTGATTTCGTCGAGGGCATAGTCGCGGAGCGGGTTGAGACCGCATAATCCGCGCAGGCGCTCGGGGAAGCGCGCCACTTGCTCGCTCGTCCAGTCGTTCTCCGCCTTCACGCGCGCGTACTCGTCATCGACCGACGGCAGATTCGGGTTACTCCACAGGTACGCTGAGGATAGGACAGCAGCGCGTCGAATGCCGGCTGCATCGAGCAGCGCGATCAGATTGGCTCCGTCTATCGGGCGAAAACCCCTGGCCAGCGCTGCGGATCCAGCGCTGAAGATGTGCTGGTGATGGTCGACTGCGGGCACGAGGGGTTCCGCCGCGCGACCGCCGGGAGCGACACTCGCCGCGATTAAGAAGATCGCCGCTGCTGGGACGAGTGCACGTCGAATCACCTAGCAGAGTATAGAGTCGCCTTGCGTCATTGACATAATCCGCACGGAAATCCCGTTGCGCAGAAAGGAGTCCGCACGCGCGTTCAATGACGAGACGCCCACTGTTGGTGAGCAGATGAGCGCAACTCCTCAGTCCCCAAGATCGGCGTCGGTGGTGGGCGCACTTCGAGTTCACCCGCATAAACATTACGCCGACCATTCCCCGCAAACAGTTCGAGGAGCGACACGATGTCCGCCAGATCTTTGCGATGACGCAGGCTGTGCGAGCGACAGAAAGACCTCTGCACCTGCCGCCACAAATTCTCTGGCAAACGCCGCGCCAATGGTGCCTGACGCCCTGAAGACGATGGCATTTCAGCGGCGATCCCGCCGTCGTTCGAAGCGTTCAGCCAAGGTCGCAACGCGACGGTCGTGTGTGTCCTCGCACACCATAAGCTCGACAGCAGATAAACTTGCATAATGCAAGTGACTGACTTACCCTGATGCCGTGGCCCGAAAACGGGGTTCGACGAAGCGCGGACAGTTGCGGTCGCGATGCCCCATTGCCGGCACGTTGGATCTCGTCGGCGATCGGTGGACATTGCTCGTCATGCGTGATGTGCTGTTCTACGGCAAGCGTCGGTTTGCTGATTTCCTCACATCCCCTGAAGCCATCGCCACCAACATCCTGGCTGAACGACTTGCGCGGCTCGAGCGATGCGGGCTGATCGCGCGGCGTCGGTACCAGAAGCGACCTGCACGCGAAGAGTATTTTCCGACGGGCCGAGGCAGGGATCTTGCGCCCGCTATGCGCGAGATGATTCGGTGGGGACAGCGACACATTCCGGGTACCGCTAAACGTCCGCCTCCCACCATGAGTGAACAGGCGGTGCGGTTCCTCAGAGGCGATGGACCATTCAAGCGGTAGCCGCTCCATTGAGACGCGCTGAAGGTGGGTGAGTGAGGACCTGCGTGCATTCGGACATGTCCTTCAGAGGGCCCTTGACAGGGTCGCGCGGGCGCGAGGCATTCGTCGATGGCGCCAAAAGGATGTTTCCGTTGCTTCGAGAGCACCGCGTTCGATCAATCCTTGCTGGCGACGATCAGGCGATGTTCGTATACGACTTTGTGTGTGCGGAACCGATCGGCGTCTGCCGTACCGCGGAATTCGTGACGCTCAAGGACGGTCTTATCGGATCGTTGGAAATCTTCTTCGACCCACGACCGTTCGAGAAGCTGATGCAGTCTCAAGCCGGCAGACGGGAGAAAGCCTGAATGAAAGGCCCTGCAGTCACCGCGTCCATCGCGATGCGGGTTTGAGGTTCTCGGCGCGGCAGCGCAGGTCGCGAGGGCGATTCGGATTGGAGGTGGAGGAAAATGTGCTTCGTGTACAGGCTTGTCGCGCCCCGTCCGACGTTCGCCCAGACGATGACCGACAGCGAGGCGGCGCTGATGCGGGAACACGGTCGGTACTGGATTGATCTGGTCGGCAAAGGCGTCGTTATTGTGTTTGGTCCAGTCGCCGACCCCAAAGGTACGTGGGGGCTCGCGGTTCTCGAAGCGGACAACGAGATCCAGGCTGACGCGTGTGGTGCGAACGACCCGGCCATCAAAGCCGGTGTCGGGTTTTCGTTTGAGATCCATCGAATGCCGCAAGTCACGCTGCGAACGTCGGTCTCAAAGTAAGGACTGATGCGCGCGCGGCAACGGCCGCACTCTAGCGTGCGGGATGCATCAGAGGAGGTTCGACGATGTTCTTGCTGTATGGTGTTCACTATCCGCGACAGGGGAGTGAAGAACGCCTCATCCTCGCGATGCACCAGTTTGGCGACTTGGTCAAGCAACACTCAGGCGTGGTGTTCGTGGACACTTTCAAGAACGCCCAAGAAGGAACGCTCATTTCACTTGCGATCTGGGATTCGCGCCAGGCCTTCGAGGTATCGTGGCCGCAATTGCTCGCGCGCGCGCCCTCGCAGGAGTGGGAAATCAAACCACGGGAAGTGCTCGTAATGGAGTCGGTCTGATCGATTTGCCTTCTGCACGCGGTCTGGCATGGAGTCGGGCGCATGGCCCATCAAGCGACGGTTGAAACGACGACGATTCCTGTCGAGCACGTTCGTGTACTAACCGAGACGTCATTCCTCGTGGTTGTGGAACGGCTCAAGGCTGAGACTGGCTTCTTTGAGTTGGGCGAGTTCCAGCGACGACTGGCCGCTGGCGAATCGCCGCAGTCGGTCACGGATGCGATCGCGGGTCTGGCTGGGCCCAGCGGGTTCATGCGCTTCCTGGAGGCCGATCACGGTGCGATCCTGCGGCTGCAGGGACAAGACGTTCGATCGGTCCGATTCCTGATCGGACATTCGCTGATTGCGGCGCGGATGACGAAGCACGCGATTGGGAGCGCGTTGTATGCGCCGCTCAGCCTCTTGATTGCCTCGGACGGAAACCGAACGAGTCTGGAGTACGACCGACCGTCAACGCTCTTCGCACAATTTCGTGACGCCGATATTGCCACGGTCGGGCGTGAACTCGATGAAAAGCTCGACGCGGTCATTCAATCGATTGCAGGTGTTCGATGAGCGTCTGGAAGCGACAGGCTGTCGTCTGTTTTCCCTGATGCCCGAGGAGATCTACGATGAGTGTTCACCCGCTTCTGAACCTTGCGGTCGATGCCGCCGGTGGTCTCGAACGATGGCAGCGGGTTCGTGAGCTCAGAGCCACCGTGTCGAGCGGAGGGTTGGCCTACTTCGGTCGCTTGCGCGGCGCCAAGCGGCACCAGAGTGTCAGGGTTTCGTCGACCGAACTGCGGACGGTGTTCACGTCGTACCCCTCACGCGGCTACCGGGGAGTCTTCGACCGATCTGGTGTGAGAATCGAGACGGAGGACGGTCGAACCATTAGGCACCGAGAAGACCCACGGGAGATCTGCGCCCGCCACAGCGTATGGGACGACCTTGACCTTTTGTACTTCAAGGGCTACGCACAATGGGGATACCTCAACGAACCCTTCTATTTTCTCATGCCCGGTTTCGAGATGCGCGAAGGTGAGCCCTGGCGCGAGGGGACCGAAACCTGGCGCAGGCTGGATGTTGTCTTTCCGGAAGGTTTCCCTGCGCACTCCCGCGAGCAATCGTTCTACTTCGATGAGAGCGGCGAGGTGCGACGCCATGACTACGCGGCCTACGTATTCGGTGGCAAGGCGTCCGCCCACTATCACGAACAGTATCGCGAGTTTTCGGGTTTTCGCATGGCGACCCGCCGCCGCGTGTATTCGAAGGGGTCGAACGGAAGACCGCGGCGATTCCTGACGCTCATCTGGATCGACTTGGAAGACGTTGAAGTCGTGACCTGACGGAGTCCCTCCGCGGTTCACGCAGGGTCTCGTGGATTGGGAAGAGGCGAAGGCGTCGATTCGACAAGTCTTACGAGAGAGGCAAAGTTGCCTGCGCGTTGTGTCACGGCGTATCGGTGCTCCGTTATGCCAAGTTGACCAACGGCAAGTATTTGGCGGCAGGTAAGACCGTCACCGGTTTCGCCAACGTCGAGGAGGACTACGCGGACACGCGGTATGGACCCTGAACCTCCTTTCACGAGACAAGCATGTCATGCCCTGGCGAATCGAGGACGAATTGAAAAAGCTGGGCGCGAACTATGTTCAAGCGGGGATGTGGCGAGGATTCGCCGTTCGTGATGGCAATCTCGTCACGGGACAACAAAACTTCTCCCGCATGGAGACCGCGCGAAAGGTCGTCGAGGCCCTGGGCGAGTAGCAAGGCACTGGCAACCGCTTCCAGACTCAAGGGGTGTTGTTCATGTCGACGTCAAAAAAGAGCACGCGGGCGACAGGGCGCATCGAGGTGAAAACGTATCAGCCTCAACCCTACGACGAAATTCCCGGCGGTCCGACACTTGTGGAAATCCAGGTGACTGAGAGTTTTCATGGCGATATAGAAGCGGAAGGTGCAGTGCGGTTCATCCAGGCCTTGCGGCAAGACGGTTCCGCTACGTTCGTCGGTATTGAGCGCGTTCAGGGGAATCTCGCGGGGCGCAAGGGCAGTTTCCTCCTCCAGGACAGCGGAACCCTCGTCGGCAGAGAGGTCAGCGGCACCTGGTTCGTCGTCCCCAACTCAGGTACCGGGGAGTTGAATGGGCTTCGAGGCGAAGGCGGTTTTAAGGCGCAGCTCGGCGAACATGCCTCAATCTGGCTCGACTACTACTTCGAGTGATTCGACAACAGCGGCGGATCAGACCGTCACCGTCGTTGTTGCACGCATGGTGAAGCCCGGTTGCGAAGCGGCATTCGAAACGTGGATTCATGAAGTCGCACATGTGGCGACCGCATTTCCTGACCGGTGTCACAACCGGCATCGGCCGAGCGGTCGCGCGACGTTTGGCTCAAGAAGTGCGAGTGTGGTCGTGAACTCTCGACAACCGTCGGCTGGCGGATGAGCTGGCGTGGGAGATCGAAGGGCCGTCAATACGGTTTCGCCCGCCTCTCGGACATCGTCGATTTTCCTAGCAAATCCAACCATCTCAACGACTTCCCAGATCGAGCGACTTGGCTGCCGTTGGCTCTCGAGGCGTGGTTTCGCCACGTCGCAGGGACAATCGCGGGGACAGCTGGGCCGCCGGCGTGGACATGAAATAACGATGAAAGTATCATTGTGTCATGCCGTCCACGATGGTCCAGATTCGGAACGTTCCTGCGGAATTCCACCGTCGCCTGAAAGCGCGGGCGGCGATGGAGGGCATGTCGATGTCCGACTACATCCTGCGTGAAGTCGGGAAGTCGCTGGAGCGTCCCACGCGCCACGAGGTCCTTGAACGGCTGCGGACGCGGCCGGTTCGCCGCTTGACCCGCAGTGCCGCGGACGTGATTCGGGCAGAACGCGACGCGCGGTGATCGTCCTCGACGCGTCCGCGCTGGTGGAGCTGATTCTCGACACGCCGACTGGACAGCTCGTGGCGGCACGCATTGCTGATCCGGCCGAGGGCCTGCATGTGCCGCACTTCGCGGACATTGAAGTCGTGCAGGCGCTACGGCGCTACGTGAGAGAGGGCGACCTCGACGCTGCGGCTGCCCAAGTGGCGCTGGACGATTTCCGTGCGCTGGACCTGTACCGGCATGCCCATGAGCCGCTGCTGGAACGCGTGTGGGAACTGCGCAAGAACCTCACGGCGTACGATGCCGTGTACGTCGCGCTCGCGGAGGTGCTCGAGGGTATCTTGCTGACGTGCGATCGCCCACTGTCGCGAGCGCCCGGCATGGCTCGCCGCGTAGTCCTCGTCGTGACTGAACGTCCGAATCGGTAGGGGTCGTGACCGTCAACGAGAAAGCGAAGCCGGTCGTACAGCACGCACAAGCGGACCAAGCGCAGCTCAACCGCGTCGGGGTCATCGAGGGGATTCAGCGCGGGCTGGCCGACGTGAAGGCCGGCCGCACGAAATCTGCGCGGCGGGTGTTCGATCGGCTGCGCCGCAAACACGGCGTACTGCGCTGATCTCATCAGAAACGCTGAGGCCGATGAGAGCCGTTGCTCCGCGATCAGTCCCGTGGCGGGTCGAGTGTTCGGGCCAAGCGGTGGGCGAAGTCGATCGACAACGCATGCGGGCGGTTCGTTCGGTGGACCTCCAGCGCCCGTCTCGTCTCGTCCACCTGTCGAACCAGCGCGCGCGCCTCCTGAAAAGACGAAGCGTGGTCGGCAAAGTCGAACGTATCGGCTCGAATTCTGCCGACGCGGAGTGCGGCCGACACTCGGCGATTGCAGGCGCACGCGGCCGTATCGGAGACCAGCCCGCAATACGAGCGCGTGAATGACAGGATAGCGGCGCGTGCGTGTTGAAGTCGCTTGCGAAAGACGTCTGCGGCGATCTCCAAGGCTTCAGCGGCCTCAGGACCCGGGATCTCCAGAATCTCGCCGAGCACGTACGCCAGCCGGTGTGGCCGGTCCAGGCATTGGAGCATGCCGAGCGTACACCCAATTTTCACTTCCTCGGTGAGGAGCGATCGTTCGGCGTCGGTGGGCCCCTCCGACGACAGGCCTTCGGCGAGATCCTCGGCGAACCGTTCGAAGTTCAAGTGCATGCGCTCGACCGGGCTCTTCTTCACGTCGAGGATGTAGTTGACCGCGACCTTGTAGACCCAGGTCTTGAGCTTGCTGCGAAAATCGAATTGCGCCAGCCGTGTGACCACGCGAACGAGGATCTCCTGCGTCGCGTCCTCCGCGTCTTCTCGGTTCCACAGCATGCGCAGGGCAAGGCCGTAGACATCACCCTGCAGATCTCTCACGAGACGATCGAGAGCATCCCGGTCGCCATCGATCGCTCGCCTGGCGACGTCTTCAAGCGCCATCGCCTGCATCATCACCGTTCCATCAATGACTTCAGCGTCGCGAGCTCAGATTGCAGCAGGGCGCGCTGCTCCTCGAGCGCGCCCTCAACCTGTTCGAGCGCTCCCGGCGGCGCATGCAGGACGAAACTGTAGATACAGGTTCCACGGGTGGTCCCGGTCACCCGTGACTGGGCAACCCCGACGCTGCCGTCCGGGAAGGTGAGCCGCCAGTCTACGGTGCCGGTCTCCGCATCGGCTGAAACGTCCAAACCAACGTCGACCGCCCCCGTAGGTGTCTCGAGCCGGGCGCGGCCCCCTTTTGCCGACACGAACGCCTGCGCCCATTGCGGCAAGTTATCGGGCTTTCGCAAGAATTCGAACACTTTGGCTCGTGTGGCGACGATCTCGACACCTTGCACATCGAACATACGCATGATCATCTCCTGGAGGTGCACCCCTCTCTCGCTCTGGTCCTTTTGACGAGTGGGTGACCAGGAGTGTGAACTCGCGCCGCCTCGTCCTCCGTTCAGGTCTTGTGACCTCGTGGATCCACCTGGATCTCGCGCAGATTCTTCATCGCCTTCCGCCAGAGTTCGTGAAACCCTTCCGCCAGGCTGTCCGCGAGTTCGCGATCCCGGACCAGCAGCGACGCAAATCGGCCCTCTCTGACGAATGGGTGGTCCAACGGCAACACGACGGTCTCGTCGTCGACCACATGAAATGGATGCCCAAGTTCCCCGGAGTACCGCACGCCCGTCACTTGTCGCAGGTCATGGCGATGCACCCTGAGGAATTCCACCAGCTGACCCGCGCTCTGATACGAGAAGCCAAACACCACCCGATGCTCGACGTGATGTTCCGCCGCATTCTTGGCGATACGCCGGAGGATGGGGAACCCCCCTTTGACGGCGGCGTCGATGGCCATCAGATCGCCGGCTTCCATATACGACAGGATGCGCTTCCGGGCGGCAGCCAATGGCACGAGGTGCCGCCGATTATGACCCTCGATACCGAGCGTCAGGTCAACGAACGGATGTCGGCCACGCACACGAGACTGCAGGCCGGTAAACGTCGCCTGCAGCTCCGACGCCTGTGCGGCGAACCGCTCCGATCGCTCCCGCGCTATTTCGATGATCCGCGCGACCACCACTTCTGATGGCAGCGCCGCAAACATCTTCGGACGCGTCGGCTGAACCTGCACGAGGCCAAGGCCGGCGAGTTTCTCCATGGCCAGGTAGATTTTCGAGCTCGGGACGCCGCCCTCGCGACACAACGTCGCCGCGTCGGCCACGCCACAGAGCATGAGGGCCATCAGGGCCTTTCGCTCGTAGAGCGTCAAACCCACGTGCTCCAGTTGCTCGGGATCGGCCAGGCGCATTCACCGATTATCTACTCCTCTGAGTAGTTGAATCCAGAGGCATGGCCGTAGCACAGTGGTCCAAGCACTGGAGCGCGCAAAAGGAGGACGCTGTGAGTCAATCGGTCGCTGGACGCGTGATGCCGATGATCGTCGTCAGGTCGGTAGACGCCATCCGGAACTTCTACGTGGATACGCTTGGCTTCAGCCATGTCATGGGCATGGTGGGCAAGGACGGTCAGCTTGATTTCTGTACCGTCGTGATGGGCGAGGCGCGGATCATGTTCATGCGAGCGCCCATCGACGACGCGCCGTCACCCGACGGTAAGCAGCCGGTCGAGATCTACCTTGAAGTAGAGGATGTCGACGCCTTTCACCACCGTCTGAAGAAGAACGGTGTCGCCATCAGCGATCCGCTCACCTTGCAATGGTGGGGCGACCGGACCTTCAAAGTCCTTGATCCGAATGGCTACGAGATTTGGTTCTATACGAACGTCGCGGAGCCGACGCCTCCGCAAGGGGCGAAGCTGGTCTGAACGACACCTGTCGATTGGAGCGTCCTGTCTTGCGAATTGCTGATCCCTACATCGACGAGCTCACGAGCGAAGCCTCCACGACGAGGCGCGTCTTGGAACGTGTGCCTGAAGCGCATCTGAAGTGGCGGCCACATGAGAAGTCCATGTCGCTGGGGCAGCTGACCCTACACGTGGCGACGCTGCCTCGCCAGCTGACCGAATTCGTGACCGGCGATGCGCTCGATTTCGGCGCCGCGGCGGGTGCGCCGCCGACGGTCAGCAGTCACCAGGAACTCCTGGCGGCATTCGCGTCCAGCACGGAGCAAGCGCAGTCCTACCTGGCGACACTGAGCGATGAACGCGCGAGCGCGACGTGGCGACTCATGGCCGGGGGCCGAGAACTGTTTGCGGCACCGCGCGTGGCCGTTCTACGGTCGTTCCTGTTTAATCACTGGTATCACCATCGTGGGCAGCTGCTCGTCTACCTGCGACTGCTCAACGTACCGGTGCCATCGGTCTACGGACCCACCGCTGATGAGAACCCGTTTGTGGATCCTTGATGCCTTGTTGTCATGTCGCTAACGTCGGGCCGCTCGACGAGGAGTAGGATCGGCCGAAGCTTTCCGTGCGAAAAGGAGGGACCCATGGCGGATATCAACGCGGCTCTCGACGCAAGCAAAGAGGCGATGGAGCAGTTGATCATCGCCGGCGAGCGCACAAAGAGCGCCTGGACTTCGCCATGTGCGCCGGGGAAGTGGTCGCCCAGCCAGATCGTGGAGCCTGTCTGCCAACGACTGCAACAACAGGGGCACACGAGCCCATTGGGGTGAACCGTCAGACGGACGCCAGGCGTCAGATACAGCGCAGCGTACTCCTTGGGGAGCGTTCCGCCCGCTGCGGCGACTGTGAACGCGGGCGACGCGAGGAACGGCACTTCGAGGGAGATGGCCACCTTCGATCCTTCCCATGTGCGCCACGCGAACGTCGCCTGATATGTTGTCGCTCGGTCGAACGCCAGCGCGGCCCCTTCATCGCTGGTCCGGGTCGCTCCGAGCTGGAGTCCCACTTCGTAACGCGTCTGCGACCGCCTGTCCCACGCGGACCGTCAATGCAATCACCATCGCCGAGCACATCGTCATCAGCCGCATTCGTGTCTCCTTGAGGAAGGCGGGGTGCCGCGGTCCCCTGTAAGCGTCCACGTCCCCCCGGCCTCAATCGCGAAGGTCGCCTATCGAGCGGCGAGTCCGTTGGCACCGGCCGGCAACCCACCTGTGAGCGCGACTGGTTCCAGCTGGCCATTCGATCGAATTCTGAAGGCGCTGATATTGTGGGTGCTCGAGTTCAGCACGAAGAGAAAGCGTCCGTTCTCCGACAGCGCGAGATCGGTCGGCGCGCTGCCAGTGCCGGTGTCGGCGGTTCGGCCATCAGCGTTCAGCAGCGTCAACGCGCCGTCGTCATCGATCTCATATCCCGAGATCGATCCGCTCCCGGTGTTCGACGTGTAGGCGAAGCGACCGTTGTCCGTGACCACGACCCAACAGGCCGCCGTCTGGTGCGTGGGGACCGACGGGCTCACCAGGTGCAACGTCCCGTCCGCGTTGACACGGTACGAACTCATGGCACTCGCATCCGGCGCGCCGCCGAAGGCCTCGCTGACGAACAGCTTGCGTCGGTGGCCAAAGGCGAACCCGAATGGGGTGGCTCCTTGCGATGCCTGCGGCTGCGGCGGTCCGAGCCGTCCGTCCTCATCCACCGCGTACGTCACGATGAGGTTCGTGGTTTTTTCCGTGACGACCAAGACACGACCGTCCGGCCGGAATTGCACCTGCGCCGGATCAGTTCCCGAGCCGCTCAACGCGCGCGTCGATCCCGCCAGCGGCGTCAGCTTGCCGTGCGGTCGCAGCCTGAACCCACTCACGTTGTCGCTGCCAGCGTTCAGCACATAGACCAGGTCGCGATGAATCGTGACGCTCACCGGCTGTGTCCCGCCTGATGACACTCTGTCAACGAGGCGCAGGCCATCGTCATCGGTCCCAAAGAGCGAGAGGTCATTACTGCCGGCGTTCACGGCGAGCAGCCAGCGATCGTTGCCGCTCAAGGTGAGCCCGCCCTGGCTGCCGAGCCCGCCGCCTGTGCCCAACCCGCCCGTTGCGAACGAGCCCGCCGCGGTCAGTGTGCCGTTCGGTGCGCGATGGAATGCCAGAATGCGGTTGCCGCTACTGGCGTTCGACATGGTGTAGACAGCCGCCAGAGATTCTTCGGCACGCGCCGCGCCCTGATGCGTGGCAGTCAGCGTCGCGATGGCGGCGATTGCCACCCAGAGCATAGGTTGACGCTTCACAGACCCACTCCTTCTGAGCTTCCTGCGAGGCATGAATTGAAAGGCGGTCGGACTGGAAGCTCGACTCTGACCGCCACGTGGCTCGACGATCAAACGGGCGATGTTCGAATCGATCGTTCGAGTCGGTGGAGTAGTCGCGCGAGCCTGGAATTTCCCCCTGTGCGCGTTTCAGTCTGGGCGAGGCGGCTGGCTATAATGCCCGGCTGGCTCTCGATCACGCATGATGCGAACATCCATTGGCGCGACGCTCCTCTTGTGTCTTGCGTGTAAAGTTGCGGACGCGCAATCGCGGCCGCGGATGTTCGCGGGAGTCGTCGCCGGCATCGCCACGCTCGCAGCGGATGCGCGATCGGAGATCACCTCCGGCGGAGCAGACGTCTCGCTCTACAAGCCCGAGAACGGCCCGGCCGTCAACATCTTCGTGGGGTCACATGTCCACGAGTACCTGACGGTGCAAGGGAACTACGTATGGAACCGCAACGATGTCACGCTCACCGCCGTGCGCGCGACCGAGTCAGGTCCTTCGTTTTACGACGCGCCGCGCGTGAGCTCGCAGCATGCATTCATCGGCGACGTGCTGTTGTACTTCCGGGAACGACGGAGTGCGATCCGCCCGTATCTGTCGGCGGGCGTGGGCGTCGTTCGATTCCAGACGACGGCTCGTGGAGGCGACAGTGTCAGAAACGCGACGTTGCCGCCGACGACGGCTGTCGCCACTCACGCCGTCTTGCGAGTGGCCGTTGGCCTCGACGTGTCGCTGGGCGGCCACTGGGGCGCGCGGTACAGTTTCAGTGAAGGACTGAGCAGCAATCCCATCAGTGCGCAACTGTCACCACCGGGGCAGCGCAGCTTGGCGAACTTTCAGAATCTGTTCGGCGTGGTCCGCTCATTCTAGCGCCTCAGTTGTCTGGGGCTAGCGCCGCTGAAAATCGACATACGGACAGTGTGGCCAGTAGATGGGGGGCGACTCGAAATGTTCCGCCAACACGCGAGCATGGCAGACACGGCACGGGTTCATCGACACGACGCGCTCGTTCGGGACGACGTGCAGCACGTGCTCGAAGACGCACAAGGGATGTCCCGCGGCTTTGGTCGCCTGGAGACTGCGGAGCGGTCCGGCCGCCGCTTGTGTAGCGACGAGCGCGGAGTACAGTCGAGACTTCAGGCGCGCTGGGGCGCGATCGGCCGCGCCTGACACGGCATCGGTCGTCTCGGCGAGCCGCGTGAAAAAACGTTCGTCGCTCATGGCTTAGCTCGCCTCCCAGAGGCGTCGAAAGGAAGTCCGTGCCCGCGCCAGCAATCGTTCGATGGCCTTTTCTGTCTTCCCTGTTTGTGCCGCCATCTCCCTGACGCTCTGTTTTTCCCAGTAGCGCCACTGGAGCGCGGCGCTGTACGCGACCGGCAATCGCGCGAGAATCTGCCGGGTCTTCTCCTCGGCGCGCGCGGCATCAATCAGGTCGTCGAGACTGGGCGTGACGGTCGACCCTCCGCTCGGCACGTCGCCCTCGTCGGGAAGCGGGTCGGGCTCGCGAAGCTGCGCGCGATAGACGTCCTCAACCTTGTGCCGCGCAATGCCGAGCAGCCATCCGACGACTGACGAGTGTCCGGCGAAGGTGGCCAGTTTCTGAAGCGCCACGAGAAAGACGTCTTGGACGACATCCTCGACAAGGTCTGCGCGAGGCGCCAGCCGACGCGAGACGTACGCGTAGATAGCGTCCGCGTACCGAGCGACGAATTCGGCGGCGGCCTTTCGATCCTTCGCCAGAACCCCGGCGAGCAACGCCTGCTCCTCGGACGAGGGTTCCAGCGCCCGCAGTTGGGCGGTGCGGCCGGCTGAATCAGCCGCGAATGATGGCCCGGGGGGCATCTAAGCAATAGGAGTCGGCCGGAGACGCGAATTCCCCCAGTCTTCGGACACGGCGGACGCGTCAGGCGGTTCTGGACTCGATCGCCACGATCTGTTTGGCGACGTTCCGAAAATCCGGTCCAGTGATGTCGGGTTTCGGACCGAGCGGATACAGGACCTTCCCCGGTCGAGCAACGAAGGCGGCGGCGCATCCCGCGCGGAGCGCACCCACGATATCCCACGCATGCGCCGCCACGAGTCGAAGTCGATCGATAGGAAGTCCAAGCGCGTCTGCGACCGACTGGTACGCCTCGGCGGCTGGCTTGAAGCGCCGCACGGTGTCCACAGAGAACGACCGCTCGAAGAAGGCGGTCAGGCCGGCGTTTGTCAGCTGCTGCTGGACCGCGGCCGGCGCGGAGTTCGTCAGCGTGACGAGCTTCAGGCCTGCATCTCGCATCGTCTGAAGACCGTCCCGCACATCGGGATGTGCCGGGAGCGTCAACATGCCCTGGAGAATGCGGCTGCGGTCGGCTGACGACAGCGTGATCCCGCGAGCACTCGCTACCATGTCGAGCGCCGCCCCGCCGATGCTCCCGAAGTCGGAGTACGGGCCGGCCAGCGTCGCCACTTCCGAATAGAGCAGGACATTCGCAAACCAGTCCTGCAACACGCGGCCGTCGCCGAATGCCTGCTTGAAGTGCGGCTCCAGGGCGCCGACGTCCAACAAGGTCTCGTTGACATCACAGACGATGACGCGAGGCATGCGGCGGTCTCCTTGAAAGTTGGCGAAGCCTCGAGCGACTCCGATCGTGCACGCGCCGCCTGTGAGCGCGGCGCGGAGGAACGCGCGTCGACTGGTCACGGTTTGGCGCGCTCGCGGTCCAACTGTCGAAGCGTCACCATCCAGGTGGGCACCGACTGCGGCGTGAAACACAGCTTGTCGTCGCACGCCTGGTAGCTGAGGAGGCCCTTGATCGTGAGCGACGACACGCCCTTCAACGCAGCCTGGCCTTGAGGCGAGGGGTCGATCAGGATGTCCTGCACGATCCGAAACGGTTGCTGATAGACCTGCACGTGTTCGTTCAAAGGCTTGAAGTGATAATCCTCCGATCGGGGATATTGCGCACCACGCATCACGAGACCTGGCTGTGCCTCGACCGACAACGCAATCGGCTTGTAGCCACTGACGCCTGGCGCGTACACGTGAACCCCTCGCGCTGGTCGCAGATCGAGGACCAGAGAGAATTGCGTCCCTGGGGCCACGGTGCTGTCGGTCGCAAACGAGGTCATCTCGAGCTGCGGAGATGACAGGGTGGTCGCCTGCACGTGGACCTGGTTGCCCAACCTGGCCATGATGCTGCCGACGGTGCTTCGCTCCTGATAGGCCTCCTCGAAGAAACGCGATGTGACCACGCCTTGGGTATTCAGCATGAACGTGCCGGGAAACGGAATACCGTAGCTCTGTTGATTCGTTTCAGGTACCGTCGTATTGAGAATCCCGAACCGCTTGATGGTGACCGAGCCCGGATCCGACAGCAGCGGGAACGTGATGCCGCGCCGCTTTGAAAAATCGGCCAGGACGGCCACCGGATCGTAGCTAACGGCAGCCAAGGAGAGACCCTGACGCTTCAGTTCCGCCACACGGCCTTGCAGCTCCACGAGCTGCGTCTTGCAATAGGGTCACCAGTCCGCCGATCGGAAGAATACGAGCATGAGCCCCTTGGGCCCCGTGAGCGACGCCAGCGTCCGTGACTGGCCCTTCTGATCGAGCAGTGTGAAATCGGGTACCCGCGATCCGATTTGTGGTCCAAGTTTCTGGACGTCAGAGAGTGTCGGCTGAGGCGACGACTGCTGTGCCGTCGGTTGCGCGACAAAACTGAATAGCGCGCATACCACTGCACTGAAGACGATGCGAGACATTCGGTTTGGCATAGGGCTTACAAGCACCTTTCCATTTTCGTGAGACTCACGGCGTCGTCATCTCGGGCCAGCGCAACAAGCGATGACCCATGAGGGCGCACAGCGTCACGATCGCGGCGACGGTGCCTCCATGCCACAGGAGAACCGTTAGCGCGAACGCATGAGGTCGCGTCAGGCACGCTTCGATATTGGCGACACTCAACGCCGCCAAGGCGGCGAGGAACGCCGTCAGGTGAGGCGTCAACGGAGCGCCACGCCGCAACATCCAGACGAGAGGAAATCCGACGAGGAGGCCGCCCACCGTCATTGAGGCGACGCAGGGCCAGTCGCTCTGACTGGTCACGCCCAGCGTCCCAGACGCTTGTAGATCACGTACGCCTGCCCACAACAGCGACACGCTCCACACCGCCGCACCTACTGTCGGCAGCACCCACACGCGGCTGTTCGAGCCAGGGATTACCGACGCAAACGCGGCGCGTGCGGCCATGATCCCAGTGACCAACGCCGCACCTTGCTGCACGAGATACAGCGGAGTGGGCGTCACCCTGGCCGACGACATGACTGCGAACATCATCACGACAACGAGGACGAGATAACTCACGGCCCAGACCATCCACCCAGCAGTCCGCATCCCCGGCGTCGGCAAGGGTCTCGCCACGGTCACGTCGCGACCGAGCCGGTCGATCAGTTCGTCGGTCTTCATCCTTCGTCAATCCCTCGAAGAGCGCGTCGCAGCGACGCGATGGCGCGGTGCGTCGCGATTTTTAATGCACCGATGCTCATCCCCGTCAGCGCGGACGCCTCCTTCAGGGAGAGTTCGCGTAGCTTGAGCAACTCCACCGCTTGGCGTTGTCCTGGCGGCAAGGCCTGAATAGCCTGCGCCAAGGCGTCCGGATCGCCGAACGTCTCCTCACGGCTATTCGCCGCGGGCGCCCGGAAGGTTACGTCGAGGTCGTCGACACCAATCTCGCGCGATCCCTGACGAGCATGCCGCCGACCCGCATCAGCCAGCCGATGACGCACGATGGCCGAGAGCCACGGCATGAGGGGGCGAGCCGGATCGTATGTGGCTCGCACAGCATGGACCGACAGCAAGACGTCTTGTACGACGTCCTCCACATCACTTTCGCTGAGGAACCCGCGCCGTGCGCGGACAAGCTGCCGGACCCGCGGTGTGATCGCGCGTAACAGAGTGACGTAGGCGTGGCTGTCGCCCTGCTGGGCACGCGCCATGAGACGGGCGAGGTGCTCGTCCGGCGCTGGGGACTCATCCATCAAAACGCCATCGTAACCTTTCCCCCACCCTCTCCGAATACACGACTGGCGGCCGATGTCCGACCGCCCGGTCGTCCAATTACGACGCCGCACATCAATGGAGAGGTACGCATGAACACTCGCTATCTGGTCGCATCCGCTCTGGCCGCGGCCGTCGTCGCCCCCGTCGCGCTCTCAGCGCAGAAGCCGGTCCCGCCGCCCACCGCGTTCAAGACGGAGAAGTGCTACGGCATCGCGAAGGCCGGCAAAAACGACTGCGCATCGGCCGGCAACAACTCGTGTGGAGGATCCTCGAAGCTCAATAGCGATCCGAAAGCCTGGATCTACGTGCCGGCGGGTTATTGCGATCGCATCGTCGGCGGCAGCCTTCAACCGAAGTAACGAGGAGAGGAAACGTGGCCATCACCAGGGACGCCAGACAACCCACGGCTGAACGGACCGGTATCGGCCTTCGGCTTCCGCACATTGCGGAGGTGGTGGCCACTCGCCCGCACGTCGGATGGCTCGAGATTCATCCGGAGAACTTTCTTGCGAACCCGCACGGACTCGAGTTGCTGACGGACCTTGCTCGCGATTACCCCGTCTCGGTGCACACCGTCGGCGTTTCCATCGGCAGCGCCGACGGCATTGACCGTGATCACCTGATGCGCCTGCGCACGTTGGTGGATCGACTGAATCCGGTCCTCGTGTCTGGACACCTCGCATGGTCCACGGTGAGCGGCGCGTATCTCAACGATCTCTTGCCGTTGCCGTACACAGCGGAGACGCTTCGCGTCGTGGTCGCGCATCTCGCGGAGGTGCAGGACGTCCTGGGACGCGCGTACGTCATCGAGAATCCCTCGTCGTACGTCTCGCTGGCTACATCGACGATGACCGAGCTCGAGTTCCTGCACGCACTGGTGAACGAGACCGGCTGCCGCCTGCTGTGCGACGTCAGTAACGTGCATCTCAGCGCCCACAACATGGGATACGACGCGTATCGCTTCATCGACGAGTTTCCGGGAGAAGCGGTCGCCGAACTTCACTTGGGGGGATTCACGCCCGAAGAGGATGAGGCCACGCCAGGTGGGACAGTGCTGGTCGATACACACGCACACGCTGTGGCGCAACCCACGTGGGACCTCTATGCTCACGCCGTCCGCCGCGTCGGCCCGCAGCCGACGATCGTGGAATGGGACAACGATTTGCCGACCCTCGCAGTTCTGATCCAAGAAGCCGCCACGGCTGATCGAGTGCGAGACGCCGCGAGTGAGGATCGCCATGCTCACGCTGGCTGACGTCCAGGCGGGCATTCGTGATGCCGTCGTCAACGGCGACGGCGCAGCCGTGGCCGCCGTATTGGTGGGTGGGACCCGTCCGGAACACCGCCTCGCGATTCACCGGCGCCACTACGTGGCGAGCCTCACCCGCGCGCTGGTCGAGCGGTTCCCAGCTACGGTGTGGCTCGTCGGTTCCGAACTCGTGACGCACGCCGCGACGTCCTTCGTTTGCGAGCACCCCCCGTCCAGACCGTGCGTCGCGGAATACGGCGACGGTTTCCCTCAATACCTTGGCGCGCATCCCGCTGCCGGGTCGTTGCCGTACTTGGCGCAGTTCGCTGAACTGGAGTGGCATCTCGGACGGTTGGCACTGGCCACCGAGGCGTCGGCGAACGTGCAGTACATCCACTTGGACTGGACGCTCGACGAGCTGATCGGCTTCTACCTCGCTGACATCGCGCCCGACGAGTACGCCCTCCGCCAGGAGGACGTGTGGCTGGAGGTTCGAGGCCTTCGAGGAGAGCTGCAGATGAATCGCCTTACCGCCGAGGAGTTCGCCTCTCGAGTGTCGTTGCAATCAACAGGAGCTCACTCGTGAGCCATCACGCGGTCGCGTCAGCCATCGACCCGACAGGCATCGAATGGCTCGATGCGACGCGGATGTGGCTCGCGCGCTTTCCTTTGTCGATCATTCAACTTGCCGGACGCATTGGCGTCGGAGCCACGTTTCTCAAGGCAGGCTTACTGAAGTACCAGTCGTGGGAGTTCACCGTCAGACTGTTTCAAGACGAGTATCGCGTTCCCTTGCTTGATCCGGCGGTCGCGGCACGCATCGCGATGATGCAGGAGCTAACGATCCCGATTCTCCTCTTCCTGGGCCTCGCGACCCGCATCGCTACGCTTCCGCTCCTGGGAATGATCGCCGTGATCCAAACGTTCGTGTACCCGAACGCGTACAACGAGCACCTGGCCTGGGGCGCGATTCTCGTACTGCTCCTCACACGCGGACCAGGAGTCTTCTCTGTCGATTACCTGATCGGTCAATATGTGAAGAGAGGATTCCGTCGACGCCAGATCGCATAGTGGGGGCGTCGGCGTCAGGTCCAACTCTCGGAGGGAATGCATGGAGAAGTTGTTGAGCAGGGTGAATGGCTAACGTGAACGCCACGCTGATCTGCCCAAACTGCGGGCACAGAGCACACGAGGTCATGCCGACGGCGTGTCCGATTTCTCCAGAAGTGGACGCCGACCCAGCCGCGCAACTCGCGTCCCTATGGCGATGGCATGCGCCGTCATACGATATACAAGTCGTTAGTACAACCCACTAGTAGTGGCCGGCCGTCAATCCACCGCGCCGTTCCGGGCCATCAGGAGGCCGGGATCGTAGCGGTTCCCCGGCCGCGAACCGATCTTGTCGATCTGTCAACGCCCCGTTCGCCTTTGGATCGGATG
>Ga0318533_10000054_pt1 | contig 30950 bp, 31 predicted proteins | sample GRESIP053b4f27_FD_203675 | JGI IMG/M metagenome (GOLD analysis project Ga0318533, IMG submission 203675) | Tropical soil microbial communities from Luquillo Experimental Forest, Puerto Rico - GRE.SIPMG.053b4f27 | ecosystem: Environmental > Terrestrial > Soil > Tropical forest > Bulk soil...
TGCTCGACCGGGTCGACCTGCGGGTGCAGATGAATTCGGTACGCGCCGGGGCGTTCTCGGTGACCGATGGCGAGTCGACGGCGCACGTTCGCCATCGGGTGGCGGCGGCGCGCGAGGCGGCCGCCGAGCGTTGGCAACCACACGGTTTTCGCACCAATGCCGAAGTCAGCGGGGCGCTGTTGCGGCGAAAGTTCCGGCCCGGCAACGCCGCGATGGCGCCGCTGAAGTCGGCGCTGGATCGTGGGCTGGTCAGCATCCGGGGCCTCGATCGCACATTGCGGGTCGCGTGGAGTTTGGCCGATTTGGCAGGCCGGGTATCGCCCGGGCTCGACGAAGTTGGCGTCGCCCTCAGCTTCCGGGAACCCGGGGCGCAGCGATGACGACGGCGGTCGACGATCCCGTATCGCGGGCATGGGCTTACTTGTCCCGGGTGGCCGAACCGCCCTGCGCGGAGCTTGCCGCGCTGGTGCACCGCGTTGGCCCCGTGGAGGCGGCCGAGCGGGTCCGGCGCGGACTGGTCGATGACGACGTGGCCCGGTGCACCGAGGCGAGGCGCGAAATAGACCGGAGCGCAGCGGATCTCGAATTGCTCGCCTGCCGCGGCGGGCGATTGATCACACCCGACGGCGACGAGTGGCCGCTGCTCGCCTTCGCCGCATTCGGCGCCGCCGAAGTCAAGGCCCGGGGCGGGCCGCCGATGGTGTTGTGGGCACTGGGCCCCGAACGGCTCGACGCGGTGGCGCAACGCGCGGCCGCCGTCGTCGGAACGCGGGCTTCGACCGTGTACGGCGAGCAGGTGGCCGCTGACCTGGCGGCCGGGCTGGCCGAGCACGACGTCGCGGTAGTCTCCGGCGGCGCCTACGGCATCGACGGCGCGGCCCACCGCGCGGCGCTGGCCTGCGAAGGAATCACCGTGGCCGTCCTCGCCGGGGGGCTGGACATCCCTTATCCGGCCGGCCATTCCGCACTGCTGCATCACATAGGCCAGCACGGGCTGCTGTTCAGCGAATACCCGCCGGGTGTCCGCCCGGCCAGGCACCGGTTTCTGACGCGCAATCGCCTGGTCGCGGCTACCGCGGGGGCAGCGGTGGTGGTGGAAGCGGGCCTGCGCAGCGGCGCGGCGAACACCGCCGCCTGGGCGCGGGCCCTGGGTCGGCCGGTGGCCGCGGTGCCCGGACCCGTGACATCGTCCGCGTCGGCGGGGTGTCATGCGCTGCTGCGCAACGGCGCGGAGCTGGTCACCCGGGTCGACGACGTAATCGAGCTTGTCGGGCGCATCGGCGAGCTGGCACCCGAAGTACCGCACCCGACAACCGCGCTCGACGGGCTCAGTGACGGCGAGCGCCAGGTGTACGAGGCGTTGCCCGGGCGCGGCGCCGCGACGGTCGACGAGATTGCGGTCGCGTCGGGGTTGGCGCCGGAACAGGTGCTGGGGCCGCTGGCGATCCTGGAGGTGGCCGGGTTGGCGCGGCGCGACGAGGGGCGGTGGCGGATTGTTCGCGCCGCCGGTGGCCGGACTGTGGACAAGACTTCATCGGCGCGGCTCGTATAGTCGACGGAGTGGCGGGTCGACCTCTGCAAAGCTTCGAAGTTGTTCGCGCCGAACAACTCGCACCCCACATGGTCCGGGTGGTGCTTGGGAGCAGCCGATTCGACACCTTCGTGCCGAGCCAGTTCACCGACTCCTACGTCAAGCTGGTATTCGTCGCGGACGATGTGGACGTGGCCGGTTTGCCCCGGCCATTGACCCTGGACAGCTTCGCCGGTCTGCCCCCCGACAATATGCCTTTGGTGCGGACCATGACCGTCCGTCATGTCGACGTTGCGGCCCGCGAGCTCACGGTGGACATCGTGGTGCACGGTGAGCACGGAATCGCGGGCCCCTGGGCCGCGGAAGCCCAACCCGGACAGCCGATCTATCTGATGGGCCCCGGCGGCGCCTACACCCCCGACCCGGCCGCCGATTGGCATCTGCTTGCCGGTGACGAATCGGCGCTGCCGGCCATCGCCGCGGCGCTGGAGGCCTTGCCCGCCAACGCGGTCGGTCAGGCGTTCATCGAAGTGGCCGGCGCGGAAGACGAAATCCCTTTGGCCGCACCGGAGTCCGTCGAGGTGAGCTGGGTCTATCGCGGCGGCCGGGCCGATCTGGTCCCCGAGGACCGCGCCGGCGATTTTGCGCCGCTGATCCAGGCGGTAACCACCGCCCAGTGGTTGCCGGGGCAGGTCCACGTTTTCATCCACGGCGAAGCGCAAGCCGTCATGCACAACCTGCGGCCGTACATCCGCAAGGAGCGTGGCGTGGACGCCAAATGGGCGTCCTCGATCTCGGGTTACTGGCGCCGTGGCCGCACCGAAGAGACGTTCCGGCAGTGGAAGAAAGAACTGGCTGAGGCGGAGGCGGGGGCCTAGTGGCATTCGGGGACTACCAGAACGAGATTTATCTCCAGGGCCTGGCCGGAGTGGCGCCGTCGCTGCCGATGGTCTTCGCGGAGTGGGAGGCCAAGGCCGAGATGGCGCTGCCGCCCTCGATCTGGTCCTACGTCTGCGGGGGAGCCGGCGACGAGCGCACCCAGCGGGCGAACCGCGAGGCCTTCGACCGGTGGGGTCTCATCCCGCGCATGTTCGTCGGCGCCGCACAACGTGACCTATCCGTCGAGCTGTTCGGCCGCAGCGTGCCGTCCCCGGTGTTCATGGCACCTATCGGCGTCATCGGGTTGTGTGCCCAAGACAATCACGGCGACCTGGCCACCGCCCGCGCCGCGGCACGCACCGGTGTCCCCATGGTGGCCTCGACATTGTCGGTCGACCCGATGGAAGACGTCGCCGCCGCCTTGGGCGATACGCCCGGGTTCTTCCAGCTGTACACGCCGACCAACCGCGAGCTGGCCGCCAGCTTCGTTCATCGCGCCGAGGCGGCCGGCTTCAAGGGCATCGTCGTCACCCTCGACACCTGGGTCACCGGCTGGCGCCCCCGCGACCTGAGCACGTCGAACTTTCCCCAGTTGCGGGGGCACTGCCTGGCCAACTACACCAGCGATCCCGTCTTCCGGGCCAGCCTCCAACGCCCGCCCGAAGACGACCCCCAAGGCGCGGTGCTGCGCTGGATACAGGAATTCGGGAACCCGTTGACCTGGGACGACCTCGGCTGGCTGCGCTCGTTGACCGACCTGCCGCTGCTGGTCAAGGGCATCTGCCACCCCGAGGACGCCCGGCGCGCGAGGGAGGGCGGGGTCGACGGCATCTACTGCTCCAACCACGGTGGCCGCCAAGCCAACGGCGGCCTGCCCGCGCTGGATTGCCTGCCGGCGGTGGTGGAGGCCGCCGACGGGCTGCCGGTTTGGTTCGATTCGGGGATCCGCAGCGGCGCCGATGTCGTCAAGGCGCTGGCGCTGGGAGCGACCGCGGTGGGCGTCGGCCGCCCGTACGCCTACGGGCTGGCGATCGGGGGTGTCGACGGCGTCGTGCACGTGCTGCGCACGATGCTTGCCGAAGCGGACCTGATCATGGCCGTCGACGGGTATCCCACCCTGAAAGATCTCACCCCGGAAACGCTTCGGCGCGTCGACTGAGCCGAACTCCCGGCGCCTGCGAACGTTGAGCCATGCAGGCGATCCTCGACGAATTCGACGAGTACCTGGCGCTGCAGTGCGGTCGTTCGGCGCACACCCGTCGGGCGTATCTGGGCGACGTGCGTTCGCTGTTCGCGTTTCTCGAGGCCCAGAGAAACGGGGCGGGCATCGGCCTGGACGGATTGAGCGTGCCGGTCCTGCGGTCGTGGCTGGCCGCGGCGGCCGGCGCGGGCGCGGCGCGCACGACGCTGGCCCGACGCACCTCGGCGGTCAAGGCGTTCACCGCGTGGGCGGCGCGGCGCGGCCTGCTCACGCGGGATCCGGCCGCTCGGCTGCAAGTGCCCAAGGCCCACCGCACCCTGCCGGCGGTGCTGCGCCAAGACCAGGCGCTGCGTGCCATGGCGGCCGCGAAATCCGGTGCCCAGCAAGGCGATCCGCTGGCCCTGCGGGACCGCCTCATCGTCGAGATGCTGTATGCCACCGGCATCCGGGTCAGCGAGCTGTGCGGCCTGGACGTCGACGATGTCGACACCCGAAATCGCCTGGTGCGCGTCCTCGGCAAGGGCAACAAGCAGCGCACCGCGCCGTTCGGGTTGCCGGCCGCGGATGCGCTACGCGCCTGGCTGGCCGACGGGCGTCCCGCCCTCGTGACCGCGGAGTCCGGGCCCGCGCTACTGCTCGGGGCGCGGGGCCGGCGGCTCGACGTGCGCCAGGCGCGCACCGCCGTGCACCAGACCGTAGCCGCGGTGGACGGCGCGCCCGACATGGGACCCCACGGGCTACGCCACAGCGCGGCCACGCACCTGCTCGAAGGCGGGGCGGACCTGCGCGTCGTTCAGGAGCTGCTAGGGCATTCCAGTCTGGCGACAACGCAGCTGTACACCCATGTCGCGGTGTCGCGGTTGCGGGCTGTGCATGACCAGGCCCACCCGCGGGCCTGATAGGTAGCCGCACGTGTCACACGAGTCACAGCAGTCGCTGGGCGAGGGGATGCCCGATGTGTCCACCTCACAGCGACAATGCATCGAACCGGCGCACCGGCCCGGCTGCCGGAATGAGTTTGTCGCTCCTGTGAGGCGGACAAAAAGTGTGCCGTGCCCCGGGCGCGGCTCAGCGGTTGAGCGGCTTGAGCCGGATCGGTGTGGACTTCAGCAGGCCCAGCGGATCGACATAGTGGGCGCCCGACGCCGGACCCCACATCGCGCCCCAGTGCAAGCACGCGGCCGCCCGGCATCCGAGGTGCCCGGCCATCAACTCGCCGAGCACGGTCTCAGCCGTCACCAGTTGACCGACCCGGACGCCGGCCCGGACCGGCTCGTAGCTGGTGCGCAGTCCGCCCGGATGGGCAAGCGAGACCACCGGCCGCCCGGCCAGCAGCCCGGCGAACACGACGGTCGCGGTGCCGGCGGCGTATACCGGCTGGCCGGGGGTGCCGGGCAGGTCCACGCCGCGGTGCCCGGGATTCCAGTCCGGCGTCGGGGCGTCGAATCCCCGGGCGACGGCCGGCGGCGGACGCAACGGCCAATCGAGCCGGACGTCGTCGGCAACCGCCGGCGCGGCGCTGACCATGCTCACGCCCAGGATCAGCGCCACCCACCGCACTCGGCCAGTTCAGCGCGGCGGCGACGCCGGCGCCAATCAGGTGCATCGGCCCTGTGGAAAAACCACCTGCTGAGTCGGTGTAAACTCCTGGTCGCAGCTCGCTAGCGGGCTGACTTCGCGCGCCCGCAACCAACCGATTGCCGTGCGGTCCCGTTTCCGGGTTTCCGGGAGACGGGTGCGGCATTCCGCAGGCGCCAGGGCCCGGCCTCAACGGATGCCGGGCGACAACCGACAACAAAGGAATATGGCCGACAATGGCTGTTGTAACCATGAAGCAGCTGCTTGACAGCGGCACCCACTTCGGGCACCAGACCCGTCGCTGGAATCCCAAGATGAAGCGGTTCATTTTCACCGACCGCAACGGCATCTACATCATCGACCTGCAGCAGACGCTGACCTTCATCGACAAGGCGTACGAGTTCGTCAAGGAGACGGTCGCCCACGGGGGCACCGTGCTGTTCGTCGGCACCAAGAAGCAGGCGCAGGAGTCGGTCGCGGCCGAGGCAACCCGCGTCGGCATGCCGTACGTGAACCAGCGCTGGCTGGGCGGCATGCTCACCAACTTCTCCACCGTGCACAAGCGGCTGCAGCGCCTCAAGGAGCTCGAGGCGATGGAGCAGACCGGTGGCTTCGAGGGCCGCACCAAGAAGGAGATCCTCGGCCTGACCCGCGAGAAGAACAAGCTGGAGCGCAGCCTCGGCGGTATCCGCGACATGGCCAAGGTGCCGTCGGCGATCTGGGTCGTCGACACGAACAAGGAGCACATCGCCGTCGGCGAGGCCCGCAAACTGGGTATCCCGGTCATCGCGATCCTGGACACCAACTGTGACCCCGACGAGGTCGACTACCCGATCCCCGGCAACGACGACGCGATCCGCTCGGCGGCGCTGCTGACCAAGGTGATCGCTTCCGCGGTTGCCGAGGGCCTGCAGGCCCGCGCAGGGCTGGGCCGCGGCGACGGCAAGCCAGAGGCCGAATCCGCCGAGCCGCTCGCCGAATGGGAGCAGGAGCTGCTGGCCTCGGCCACCGCAAGTGCCGCCGGTTCCGCCGCCGCCCCCGCTGTTCCGGACGCCGCACCAGGCGCAACCGAATCAACCCCCACGGAAGGCTGAGATGGCGAACTTCACCGCTGCCGACGTCAAGCGGCTTCGGGAAATCACCGGTGCCGGCATGCTCGACTGCAAGAACGCGCTGGCCGGAACCGACGGCGACTTCGACAAGGCCGTCGAGGCGCTCCGCATCAAGGGCGCCAAGGACGTCGGCAAGCGCGCCGAGCGGGCCACCGCCGAGGGTCTGGTCGCGGCCAAGGGCGGCGCGCTCATCGAGCTGAACTGCGAGACCGACTTCGTCGCCAAGAACGCGGAATTCCAGAAATTGGCCGACGAGATCGTGGCGGCGGCTGCAGCGTCCAAGGCCGGCGACGTCGACGCGCTCAAAGCCGCCCAAGCGGGCGGCAACACGGTCGAGCAGGCAATCGCAGACCTCTCAGCCAAGATCGGCGAGAAGCTGGAGCTGCGCCGCGTCGCCAACTTCGACGGCACCGTCGAAACCTATCTGCACAAGCGCGCGGCCGACCTGCCGCCGGCGGTCGGTGTGCTGGTCGAGTTCCAGGGCGAGGACAAAGACGCCGCACATGCGGTGGCGCTGCAGATCGCCGCGCTCAAGGCGCGCTACCTGTCCCGCGAGGATGTGCCCGACGACGTCGTGGCCAGCGAACGCCGCATCGCCGAGGAGACCGCGAAGTCCGAGGGCAAGCCGGAGCAGGCGCTGCCCAAGATCGTCGAGGGCCGGTTGAACGGCTTCTTCAAGGACGCCGTGCTGCTCGAGCAGCCGTCGGTGTCCGACAACAAAAAGACCGTCAAGGCCCTGCTCGACGACGCCGGTGTGATGGTCACGCGGTTCGTTCGCTTCGAGGTGGGCCAGGCCTAGGCGCCCTCGCATGCCACGCGTGCACGCTTTCGGTGACGACGCCCTCGGTGAACTCGACGCGGTCGGTCTGGCCGACGCCATCCGCGCCGGCCTGGTCGGCAGGGCCGAGGTAATCGAGGCCGCCATCGCGCGCACCGAGGCCGTCAACCCGGCCCTCAACGGCTTGGCCTTCGAGGCGTTCCAGCAGGCCCGGGAAACCGCGGCGGACGGGGCGACCGGCGCGTTTTTTGCCGGTGTTCCGACCTTCATCAAGGACAACGTCGACGTCGCCGGGCAGCCGACGATGCGGGGCTCCGACGCATGGGTGCCGCGGGCGGCCGTCGCCGACGGCGAGTTCACCCGCTTGTATCTGGCCACCGGACCCGTGTCGCTGGGCAAGACGCAGCTCTCGGAATTCGGGTTCAGCGCCGTCGCCGAACATCCCCGGCTCGGGCCGGTCCGCAACCCATGGAACACCGACCACACCGCCGGCGCCTCGTCTTCGGGATCGGGTGCGTTCGTCGCCGCCGGCGCCGTGCCGATCGCGCACGCCAACGACGGCGGCGGTTCGATCCGAATTCCCGCCGCCTGCAACGGGCTTGTCGGGCTCAAACCGTCGCGCGGCCGGCTGCCGCTGGACCCGGACCTGCGCCGGATGCCGGTGGCCATCGTCACCAACGGTGTGGTCACCCGTTCCGTGCGCGACACCGCGGCCTTCTATCGCGAAGCCGAGCGCGGCTGGCGTAACCCCAAGCTGGCGCCGATCGGCGACGTCGTGCGGCCCGGCAGGCAGCGGCTCCGAATCGCGGTTCTGACCCGTTCGGTCCAGCGCGACTGCAGCCCCGAAGTCCGGGAGCTGACGCTGAAGTCGGCAAGCGTGCTCGAGGAACTGGGCCACCGCGTCGAACACATCGACCAGCCCCCGGTGCCGGAGACTTTCCCCGATGATTTCGTCCTGTATTGGGGCCTGCTGGCGCTGGCGATGGCACGCGGCGGGCGGCGCGCCTTCGGGGACACGTTCGACCGCACCCGGCTGGACGGCTTAACGCTCGGCCTGGCCCGCCACGCCACCCGCAACCTGCACCGGCTTCCGTTGGCGATCACGCGCTTGCGCAGGGTACATCGGCACAGCGCGAAGTTCTTTGCCACCTACGACGCGGTGCTCACGCCGACCCTCGCCGACGCGACGCCGCGGGTCGGATACCTGGCACCCACCGACTATCAACAGGTCATCGACCGGCTGATGGAATGGGTCGCTTACACCCCGCTGCAGAACGTCACCGGAGAGCCGGCGATTTCGCTGCCGCTGGCCCAATCCGCCGACGGCATGCCGGTGGGCATGATGCTTTCCGCCGATCTCGGGCAGGAGTCGCTACTGCTGGAACTGGCGTATGAACTGGAAGAGGCCCGGCCATGGCCCCGGATCCAGGCCTCACACTGAGAGCCTCAGTCTGATCCGAGCCTGTCCAGCATGCGTTTGAACTCGCGCTGCTGCGCTCCGGTCAGCTTGCTCAGGATCCGGGCATCGGCGATGCGGACGGCGCCTTCCGCACGCTTCAGCAGCGCGCGGCCCGAAGCGGTCAACGTGGCCGGTAGCGCGCGGCCGGAGGGGACCGACGTCGGACGTTCCACCGCGCCGATGTCTTCCAGCTTGCGCAGGACCGTGTTCATGGCTTGCGGTGTGACGTTGCTGTGCCGGGACAATTCGGCGCTGGACCTTCCCGGGAACATCGAAAGGAGGCGCAGGCAAACGAATTCGGGGAGGGTCAGGCCGAGCGGACTCAACATGGCGGAAACCTCCGGTCGCAGAACGGCTCCCACCCGGTAGAGCAGGTAACCAAGCGGAGCGTCTTCGGCCTCAACCATGTCAACGATATTGACATACATTCGGCGTCCCCACATGGATCTTGGACGGTGCGGCCCACATGTGATTTCCGCGCGATTAAATGGGGTAACCCGCATGGCGCCCTGACGGCCGTTGTTGCCGCGGCCATCGAGGACCTGGTCACCGCCACCATCGGCACCCACAAGTTGTCGCGTGCCGGCTCGATGAGTTCGTCGACGCGATCGCGAAGCGGAACCGGCGGGTACGAGGCCGCTGAGTGGTTTAGGGCGCTTCGAGAGCGAATTAATCACCGCTCCTGCGCCGTTCGTGATTAGCGATACCGATGTTAATTCTGTGGCGCGAAAGATGCTGTGACACAAAACGGCATCGAGGTGTTCGCGCAGGTAAACCGGCGCGCATGTTGAATTCGGCGGAATTTGACCATGTTTAGCGCCGACGTCGAATGGTTATGCGAACCCGTGTGTGTTGTCGCCCGAAGGCGGAGCGACCGTTTGACATGAAAGGAATTAGCATGAACGTCACCAAAACCGCTGTAAAGACCGCCATTGCGGCTGGCGGGTTAGCGGCGGCAAGCGTTTTCGCCGCGGCGACCGCTTCCGCCGCGCCCAACATCCAGGGGTTTGGCACGAGCCAGAAGCTTGTTGACGGGCCGATGGTCACGGACTACACGGTGAGCAATCTGCAGCAAAGCAACACAGCGATTCCCGGCTACACCCCCAAGGGAACGCTCTACCAGGCAGACGTCACCGCCAGGTCGGACGGCGGGCTCGTTACCCCAATGGTTAACGACTTCATCGCCCGCGGGCCCAACGGTCAGAACTACCGGGTGATCGACAAGGTCGGGGCCCCGGGCAGCCTCAACCCGGCGCCGATCCCGCAGGGCAGCGAGTCGACCGGCACGCTGTACTTCGACGTGACCGGCGCACCGCCGAATGGCGTCGCCTACAACGACGGACTGCAGGACATCCTGATCTGGACGTCGAACGTGCCAGGGGGCGCGGCGCCTGCCGCACCGAACACTCCGCCACCGGGTTCACTTCCCGGACCGGCTGTACACAGCTAATCCGGTTGCAAATCTCTCCCCGCGCCACGACGGGCGCCGCGGGGAGATTTGCGTATGCGATTCAGGACGGCATGGATGCGCTGGCACGCAAGCGCGCTTTGCCGCTCTTCGCTTGACTACAGTCGTGAAAGCGCCCGATCCATAAGTGCTTTCGAGTTCACTGCGATTCGATCATCGCGTGACCGGATCCGTTCGCGGGCGGTGTCGTCGATGTCCAGACCGTAGTCAGCGTCGACTCGCTGAGAATCCATTCCGGGTGCGGTGGCGTCGCCGCCATGTAACCGACACCGCGGACGGTGTCGATCATCGATTCGTGCTCGGCCCCGAGCTTGGCACGCAGTCGTCGCACATGAACGTCGATCGTCCGGAAACGACCGTTGCAGTCATAACCCCACACCTCGTGCATCAGCCGGGTGCGGCTGAATGCCCGACCGGCATGCTGCACAAGGAAATTCAACAACTTGAACTCGGTGAGGGTCAGGGCCAGGTCCTGGCCGTTGAGCGATCCCGTGAAACTGGCCGGCCGGAGCAAGAGATCGCCGAATTTCAATGTGCCGTCCATCTCGCTGCGCCGGCGTGTGATCGCCAGCCGCAGCTGTGCCTGCAACTCGTCGGTCCCGGCGGCGGGCAGCAGCACATCGTCGCAATGCCAGTCGACGTCTACCGCCGCGAAGTCCGTCGGTGCCACGACGGCCACCACCGCGATGGTCGGTGCGTCAGCGGCCAGCTGGCGGCAGACCGTCCGAGCTCTCGTGAGGTTGGTGCGTGCATCGATGATCGCGACGTCGGCGGTATCGCGATGGCCGTTGATGTCGTCGCTCAGGGGGCCGCGCCGCACGGCTTGGGTGAACGACTTCAGCGTCGGTAAAGCCGATTCGAAATCGGCTTCATCGGTAAGCAGTAGAACGTTCACGACATCTCCAAACCTTACGAGGCTGTGCGAATCGCCCCCCAACCGGTAGGCACCTCACCCGGAGATGTCTTTAGCGCAGCGCCGTATACCCGTTTGAAACCAATGCAAACTATATTCCCCGGATTTCCGGGGATAGGTACGGCTACGTTTGGCTCAGGCTCGGAAATGTCGATGGGTCCGGCCCGTTTTCACAAACCGGACCCATCCTTGAGACAAGCTACTGATTGGACCTCTGGGGCAGCTCAGCTACCTTGGCGCTACCGCGGGCCGCGTCTGCTTCGGCTTCCTTCTTTGCCGCGTTGCGCTGTGCTTCTGCCTTGTCTTGCTGAGCCTGGCCCTCGCGGGTGAGGTCGTCGCGACCGGCCACCGCACCGGCGGCTTCCTTGGCCTTGCCTTTGACGCCCTCGACGACGCCCTTCACGGCTTCTGCAGGTCCCGATTTGTTGTCCGCCATGGATTTCCTCCTCATTGGCGTACGTGGTTGCGCAATCTCGCTCAAACGCCGATCGAAAGAGCGATCGGCCCTCAGAAGGCGGGGCGGATCCTTATTCTCAAGACCCGTTGTTGCCCCGCCTCGATGCGGATTCCCCATGCCGCCACCGGCTCAAACGTCCTCAAACGTGCCCAAACGTGCAATGTCGGAAGGAATGCGGTGCCAACCCAATCCGCCAACTGTGCAGATAATGCACCCCGCTCACGCGGCGTTGTGCTGCGATGAGGCAGGATGTGAACTGCCGTTCCGGATGAGGTCGCCCGGGATGGCACTCTCGTGCGAGGAGTCTGATGACGGAGTCCGATATCGCCGGCGGGGCGGCCCCGAAGCCGGAGCCGGCGAAAAACACCAACGGCGTAGACCCTTCCGGTGGGCAGGCGAGTCGACCCAAGTATTCGAGAGTTTTACTCAAGCTTGGCGGCGAAATGTTCGGGGGCGGGCAGGTCGGCCTGGATCCCGATGTCGTCGCGCAGGTCGCTCGCCAGATCGCCGAAGTGGTCCGCGGCGGGGTGCAGGTCGCCGTGGTGATCGGCGGTGGCAACTTCTTCCGCGGCGCGCAGCTTCAGCAACGCGGCATGGAGCGCACGCGCTCGGACTACATGGGCATGCTCGGCACCGTCATGAACAGCCTCGCGCTGCAGGACTTCCTGGAGAAGGAGGGCATCGCGACCCGTGTCCAAACGGCGATCACCATGGGACAAGTGGCCGAGCCGTACATCCCGCTGCGGGCGGTGCGCCACCTGGAAAAGGGCCGGGTGGTGATCTTCGGCGCCGGCATGGGGCTGCCCTATTTCTCCACGGACACCACGGCCGCACAGCGAGCGCTGGAGATCGGCGCGGACGTGGTCCTGATGGCCAAGGCGGTCGACGGTGTGTTCGCCGAGGATCCGCGGGTGAATCCGCAGGCCGAGCTGCTCACCGCGATCAGTCATCGTGAGGTCATCGACCGCGGGCTGCGGGTGGCCGACGCCACCGCATTCAGCCTATGTATGGACAATGGCATGCCGATCCTGGTGTTCAACCTGCTGACCAATGGGAATATCGCCCGCGCGGTCGCCGGTGAGAAGATCGGAACGCTGGTCACCACCTAAGGGGAAGACGCACATGATCGATGAGGCTCTCTTCGATGCGGAAGAGAAGATGGAGAAGGCCGTATCAGTGGCCCGTGACGACTTGTCAACCATTCGAACCGGCCGCGCCAATCCCGGCATGTTCTCCCGGATCGTGATCGACTACTACGGCACCAGCACGCCGATAACGCAGCTGGCCAGCATCAACGTCCCCGAGGCGCGACTTGTCGTCATCAAGCCCTACGAGGCCAACCAACTCCACGCCATCGAAACGGCTATTCGCAACTCCGACCTGGGGGTAAATCCCACCAACGACGGCACGCTGATCCGGGTGGCGGTACCACAGCTGACGGAGGAGCGCCGGCGTGAGCTGGTCAAGCAGGCCAAGCACAAGGGTGAGGAAGCCCGGGTGTCGGTGCGCAATATCCGTCGCAAAGCAATGGAAGAGCTGCACCGCATCCGCAAGGACGGCGAGGCCGGCGAGGATGACGTCGGACGCGCGGAAAAGGATCTGGACAAGACCACGCATCAGTACGTCACCCAGATCGATGAGCTGGTCAAGCACAAAGAAGGGGAGCTGCTGGAGGTCTAGCGGGCCGCTCAGCAACCAATTCCGTGGCAACCACTGATGCCGGCGCAGGCACCCCGCCCGACGAGCCGGCTCGTGGGGGCAAAAAGACGGCGCAGCAACCCGCCAAGAAAACGTCCCGGGCGGGACGTAATCTGCCCGCCGCGATCGCGGTGGGCGTCTCGATCGGTGCCGTCCTCATCGCGACGATGTTGTTCGCCCCGCGCTACTGGGTGCTCCTCTGCTCCGGGGCCATCTTCATCGCCAGCCATGAGGTGGTGCGGCGGCTGCGTGAAGCCGGATACGTCATTCCGGTCATCCCGCTGCTGATCGGTGGGCAGGTCACGGTCTGGCTGACCTGGCCGTTTGGTGCTCGAGGCGCGCTGGCCGGCTTCGGAGCGATGGTGGTGGTCTGCATGTTCTGGCGGCTGTTCATGCACGACGAGAGCAGAGACCACGATCCGGCCGCCGGTCCGCCACCCCCGTCGAATTATTTGCGGGATGCGTCGGCAACCGTGTTCCTGGCGGCGTGGGTTCCGCTATTCGCCTCTTTCGCCGCGTTGCTGGTCTATCACCCGAAGGAAGGCGCCGGCCGGGTGTTCTGCCTGATGATCACGGTAGTGGCCTCCGACGTGGGTGGCTACACCTTCGGGGTGCTGTTCGGGAAGCATCCGCTGGTACCGATGATCAGCCCGAAGAAGTCGTGGGAGGGACTTGCCGGTTCGTTGGTCTGCGGGATCACCGCGGCGCTTTTGACCGCGACCTTCATGGCTCACAGACCGCCGTGGGAGGGCGCCCTGCTGGGGGTGGTGCTGGTGCTGACGTGCACGCTTGGCGACCTAGTGGAATCCCAGGTCAAGCGGGACCTCGGCATTAAGGACATGGGCCGGCTGCTCCCCGGCCATGGTGGCCTGATGGACCGGCTCGACGGCATACTCCCGTCGGCGGTGGCAGCCTGGACGGTGTTCACGTTGCTGCCGGCCTGACAGGACCCATACTGGACAGGTCATGGTCGGTGAGTTGATGTTCGAGGAGCCGCGCCCGAGCAGGCCGCCGCGGCACCTGGCCGACCTCGACGCGGAGGGCCGCGCGTCGGCCGTCGCGGAACTGGGCTTGCCGGCGTTTCGGGCCAAGCAGCTCGCGCATCAGTACTACGGGCGGCTGATCGCCGACCCCCAACAGATGACCGACCTTCCGGCGGCCGCGCGCCATCTGATCGCCGAGGCGATGTTCCCGACGCTTCTCACCGCGGCCGCCGAAGTCACCTGTGATGCGGGCCAGACTCGGAAGACGTTGTGGCGGGCCGCCGACGGTGCCGCGGTCGAGTCGGTGGTAATGCGCTACCCGCAGCGCAATACGGTCTGCATTTCGTCCCAGGCCGGTTGCGGCATGGCCTGCCCGTTCTGCGCCACCGGCCAGGGCGGCCTGACCCGGAACCTGTCCACCGCCGAGATCCTGGAACAGGTACGCGCCGCCGCGGCAGTCGTGCGCGACGACTTCGGTGAGCGGCTTTCCAACGTGGTCTTCATGGGCATGGGGGAGCCACTGGCCAACTACGCCAGGGTGGTGGCCGCGGTGCGGCGCATCACCGACCCCCCGCCGTCCGGTTTCGGCATTTCGGCCCGCTCGGTGACGGTGTCCACGGTGGGTCTGGTCCCCGCGATCCGCAAGCTCGCCGACGAACGGCTCGGGGTGACCCTGGCGCTCTCGTTGCATGCGCCCGACGACGAACTGCGCGACACGCTGGTTCCGGTCAACAACCGGTGGAAGATACGCGAGGCCCTCGATGCGGCCCGGTATTACGCGGATGCGACCGGTCGGCGGGTTTCGGTCGAGTACGCACTCATTCGCGACGTCAACGACCAACCATGGCGGGCTGATCTGCTGGGCAAGCGCCTGCATGGTGCGCTCGGGCCGCTGGTGCACGTGAACCTCATCCCGCTCAACCCCACCCCGGGCAGCGATTGGGATGCCAGCCCGAAGGCCGTCGAGCGGGAATTCGTCCGGCGGGTCCGGTCGAAGGGCGTTTCGTGCACCGTGCGAGATACCCGCGGCCGCGAGATCAGCGCCGCGTGCGGACAGCTGGCCGCCGAAGGCGGGTAGGCGCGGTGAACCCCAGGGGCGACTGGCACGTGTGTAAGGCATCACACCAGCAAACGAGGGGTGCCATGTTTGTTCGCTTGTTGTCGCTATCCAGATTGTTTGCCGCGGCCGTTTTCGTGGCCGCCGCGATACTCGGACTGACCGATGCGCCGCGGTCGGCGGCCGCCGACGATCGTCTGCTGTTCACGGGTACCACGCTCAGCGGTGCGCCGTTCAATGGCGCCAGCCTGCAGGGAAAGCCGGCGGTGCTCTGGTTCTGGACGCCGTGGTGTCCGTTCTGCAACGCCGAGGCTCCGGGCGTTAGCCAGGTGGCGGCGGCCCATCCGGCCGTCACCTTCGTCGGCATCGCGGCCCACTCCGACGTCGGTGCGATGCAGGGCTTTGTCTCGAAGTACAACCTGAGGTTCACCAACCTCAACGACGCCGACGGCTCGATCTGGGCCCGCTACAACGTGCCCTGGCAGCCGGCCTGGGTGTTCTATCGCGCGGACGGCAGCTCGACGTTCGTCAACAATCCCACCTCGGCGATCTCTCCGGAGGAGCTGTCCGCTCGGGTCGCCGCGCTGACCTCCTGACCTCGTGGATCGGGGTCTGGTCGGACTGGCCTTCGCCGCCGGGTTGGTGGCGGCCCTGAACCCCTGTGGGTTTGCCATGCTGCCCGCGTACCTGCTTCTCGTTGTGCGCGGGGAGCGGGCGGGCGAACGGCGCGGATTGGCCGCGGTTGGCCGGGCACTGGCGGCCACGTTCGGCATGGCTCTCGGTTTCTTCACGGTGTTCGGCTTGTTCGGCGCGCTGACCATATCGGCAGCCGCGACCGTGCAGCGATACCTGCCGTACGCGACCGTGGTGATCGGCGTTGTGCTCGCCGCGCTTGGCCTTTGGCTGCTGTCGGGTCGGGAATTGACGGCGCTGACGCCCCGGCCGCTCGGGCCGCGATGGGCTCCCGACCTGCGGCAGCGCTCTTGGCTAGTCGGCATGTACGGGTATGGCGTCAGCTATGCGATCGCCTCGCTGTCGTGCACGATCGGGCCGTTTCTGGCGGTCACCGCCGCCGGTTTCCGGGGTGGATCGGTCCTGGCCGGCGTGTCGATCTACCTCGCCTATGTCGCGGGTCTGACCTTGGTGGTGGGCGTACTGGCCATCGCCGCGGCGATTGCCGGCTCGGCCCTGGCCGACCGCCTGCGGCGAGTGTTGCCGTTCGTCAACCGGATCGGTGGCGTCCTGCTGGTGCTGGTCGGGCTGTACGTCGCCTACTACGGCGTCTACGAGCTGCGTCTGTTCAATGCCTTCGATGGCAAGGCGAATCCCCAGGACGTGGTGATCGCGTCCGCCGGCCGCCTGCAAGGCGCGCTGGCCGGTTGGGTGCACCAGCATGGCGTTCTGCCCTGGGTGGTGGCGTTGTTCGTGTTGGTGGCGGGCGCAGTCGCCAGCGCCCGGCACCGACGGGCGCGGCGCGGGCGCCGCCCGGCTACCGGAGCCAGCCGCGCCGACGGCCCCACAAGTCGCGCACCACAAAAAAGAGCGTGAGGACGGCAAACGCGATCAGAAACCAGTTCTCGATATGGCCGACGTGATTGCCGCGCATCATCGCCAGCAGGAATATGACGCTGAACAGCCCGACGGCGTGCCAGGTGCGGTGATTGATCCGGCTCCACCCCCACGCTGCGGACGGGACCTCGGCGACGTCGACGCCGTTGTAGTGCTCCACCTCGGTACTGGCCACGGCGAATCCCTTTCGGATGGATCGGCATCTCCCGAGGAGATTCTGGCACACCCGCCGCGAGACCCCGTAGGGATCGCGAGCGGGGCACAATGAGGAAGTGACCAACCCGACGGCTCAAGGACGTTCCGGGGCCCGCCTGCGCGTGCTGGTGCTGGGAAGCACCGGCTCGATCGGCACCCAGGCGCTGGAGGTGATAGCGGCCAATCCGGACCGCTTCGAGGTGGTCGGGCTGGCCGCCGGCGGCGCAAACGTGGAAACGCTCGTGCGGCAGCGCGCCGAGACCGGAGTGACCAATATCGCCGTCGCCGACGATCGCGCGGCTCAAATGGTCGACCAACAAATCGGGAGGGTCCCCTTCCGCGGACCCGAGGCGGTGACCCGGCTGGTCCAGGAGACCCACGCCGACGTCGTCCTCAACGCGCTGGTGGGGGCGTTGGGCCTGCGACCGACGCTGGCCGCGCTGGAGTCCGGGGCCCGCCTGGCGCTGGCCAACAAGGAGTCGCTGGTGGCCGGGGGTCCGCTGGTGTTGCAGGCGGCGCAACCGGGCCAGATCGTGCCGGTTGATTCCGAACACTCCGCGCTCGCTCAATGCCTGCGCGGCGGAGCTCCCGACGAGGTCGCCAAGCTGGTGCTGACGGCCTCGGGCGGGCCGTTTCGCGGCTGGACCGCCGCCGAGCTCGAGGGCGTCACCCCCGAGCAGGCTGGCGCCCACCCCACCTGGTCCATGGGACCGATGAACACGCTGAACTCGGCCTCGCTGGTCAACAAAGGGCTCGAGCTCATCGAGACCCACCTGCTGTTCGGCATTCCCTACGACCGCATCGAGGTCGTCGTACACCCTCAGTCGATTGTTCACTCGATGGTCACGTTCATCGACGGCTCGACAATCGCCCAAGCCAGCCCCCCGGATATGAAGCTGCCGATTTCGTTGGCCCTGGGCTGGCCAAACCGGGTCGGCGGTGCCGCTCCTGCCTGCGACTTCACCACCGCCTCTAGCTGGGAATTCGAGCCGCTGGACACCAATGTCTTTCCCGCGGTCGAGCTTGCCCGGCACGCCGGCGAGACCGGCGGCTGCATGACCGCCGTCTACAACGCCGCCAACGAAGAGGCGGCGGCGGCGTTCCTCGCCGGCCGGATCGGTTTCCCGGCCATCGTGAGAACCATCGCCGAAGTGCTGCACGCCGCCGACCAATGGGCCGTTTTACCCGCTACCGTGGATGACGTACTCGAAGCGCAGCGCTGGGCCCGCGAGCGCGCGCAACGCCAGGTTTCCGGAATGGTCTTAGAAAGGTCCTAGCAGCGAAGATGATGTTCGCCGTCGGCATTGCGCTGTTCGCGCTCGCCATCCTGATCTCGGTGGCCCTGCACGAGTGCGGCCACATGTGGGTCGCCCGCGCCACCGGCATGAAGGTGCGTCGGTATTTCGTCGGCTTCGGCCCCACGCTGTGGTCCACGCGGCGCGGTGAAACCCAGTACGGCGTCAAAGCCGTTCCACTGGGCGGCTTCTGCGACATCGCCGGCATGACCCCGGTCGAGGAGCTGGCGCCCGACGAAGCCGACCGTGCGATGTACAAGCAGGCGACCTGGAAGCGGGTCGCGACGCTATTCGCGGGCCCCGGCATGAACTTCGTCATCTGCCTGGTGCTGATCTATGGCATCGCGCTGGTCTGGGGGCTGCCCAACCTGCACCCGCCCACCAAAGCGATAATCGGCGAAACCGCTTGCGTCGCACCGGAAGTGGCTCCGGGCAAGCTCGGGAACTGCACCGGACCGGGTCCGGCGGCGCTCGCCGGAATCCGCCCCGGCGACGTCGTCGTCAAGGTCGGGGACACCCCGGTGTCCACCTTCGACGACATGGCCGCGGCGGTGCGCAAGTCGCGCGGCAGCGTTCCGGTCGTCGTCGAGCGTGCTGGCACCACGATCACGACCTCTGTAGACGTCACGCAAACTCAGCGCTTCCTCACTAACGGGGCCAAGGGCCAGGGCGGTCAAACCGAGGCCGCCACGGTCGGCGCCATGGGCGTCGGCGCCGTCAGGGTCGCGCCCGCGCACTACGGCGTCCTCACGGCGATACCGGCCACCTTCGCCTTCGCGGGAGACCTGACCGTCGAGGTGGGCAAGGCGCTGGTCACCATCCCGACAAAGGTCGGTGCGCTGGTGCACGCCATCGGCGGCGGGCAGCGCGACCCGGGGACGCCGATGAGCGTGGTCGGGGCCAGCATCATCGGCGGCGACACCGTCGACCACGGGCTGTGGGTGGCGTTCTGGTTCTTCCTGGCCCAGTTGAACCTCATTCTCGGCGCGATCAACCTGGTGCCGTTGCTCCCCTTCGATGGCGGCCACATCGCGGTCGCGGTGTTCGAGAAGATCCGCAACATGATCCGGTCGGCCCGTGGCATGGTCGCCGCGGCGCCAGTCAACTACCTGAAGTTGATGCCCGCCACGTACGTGGTGTTGGTGTTCGTGGTCGGGTACATGCTGCTGACCGTGACCGCCGATCTGGTCAACCCGATCAGGCTGTTCCAATGACCGTTGGCCTGGGCATGCCGCAAGCTCCGGAGCCTCCGGCGCCCACCCTGGCCCCGCGGCGCACCACGCGCCAATTGATGGTCAGCAATGTCGGGGTGGGCAGCGACCATCCGATCTCGGTGCAGTCGATGTGCACCACCAAAACGCACGACGTCAACTCGACGTTGCAACAGATCGCCGAACTGACCGCCGCCGGCTGCGACATCGTCCGGGTGGCCTGCCCGCGCCAGGAGGACGCCGACGCGCTGGCCGAGATCGCGCGGCACAGCCAGATCCCGGTGATCGCCGACATCCACTTCCAGCCGAAGTACATCTTCGCCGCGATCGATGCCGGCTGCGCGGCGGTGCGGGTAAACCCGGGCAACATCAAGGAGTTCGACGGCCGCGTCGGCGAGGTCGCCAAGGCCGCGGGCGCGGCCGGCATCCCGATCCGCATCGGCGTCAACGCCGGCTCGCTGGACAAGCGGTTCATGGAGAAGTACGGCAAGGCCACGCCCGAGGCGCTGGTCGAGTCCGCGCTGTGGGAGGCCTCGCTGTTCGAGGAGCACGGCTTCGGCGACATCAAGATCAGCGTCAAGCACAACGATCCCGTCGTGATGGTCGCCGCCTACGAGCAGTTGGCCGCGCAGTGCGACTACCCGCTGCACCTCGGCGTCACCGAGGCCGGTCCCGCCTTCCAGGGCACCATCAAGTCCGCGGTGGCGTTCGGCGCGCTGCTGTCCCGCGGCATCGGCGACACCATCCGGGTGTCGCTGTCGGCGCCGCCGGTCGAAGAGGTCAAGGTCGGCAGTCAGATCCTGGAATCACTGAACCTGCGGCCGCGTTCGCTCGAGATCGTGTCGTGCCCGTCGTGCGGTCGTGCGCAGGTCGACGTCTACACCCTGGCCAACGAGGTCACCGCCGGGTTGGACGGTCTCGACGTGCCGCTGCGCGTCGCCGTGATGGGCTGCGTCGTCAACGGTCCGGGCGAGGCCCGCGAGGCCGATCTGGGCGTTGCGTCGGGAAATGGCAAGGGCCAGATCTTCGTTCGCGGCGAAGTGATCAAGACCGTGCCCGAGGCGCAGATCGTCGAAACGCTGATCGAGGAGGCCCTGCGGCTCGCGTCGGAAATGGGCGATCACGGTCCCGGTAAAGAAACGAGCGGTTCGCCGGTTGTGACCGTAAGCTGAGAGGGTCCCGCGCCCGTTCACTGATCCTCAGTTCGCACCACAGAGAGTTCGCCAGATGTCGGCTCCGCCAATCTTTCGCCTTGTCGGCGAGCGGCGGGTGTCCGTGGTGCGTGACGCCGCCGCCGTGTGGCGGGTATTCAACGACGACCCCATCGGCTCGTGCATGGTCGCGGCGCGCGTCGCGGACCACGGCATCGAGGCCAACTCGATCGGCGGGGAACTGTGGACTCGCCGCGGGCCGGAGGAGTCGCTGTGCTTCGCCGGTGCCAACCTCATTCCGCTGCGCGGCGCGCCGGCCGACCTGAACGCCTTCGCCGACGAGGCGATGAGCGGTACGCGGCGGTGTTCGTCACTGGTCGGCAGGGCCGACCTGGTGATGCCGATGTGGGAGCGCCTCGAGTCGGCCTGGGGTCCGGCGCGCGATGTGCGCGACGACCAGCCGCTGATGGCGCTCACCAGGCACCCGAACTGTGACATCGACGTCGAGGTGCGTCAGGTCCGGCCGGACGAGCTGGACGCCTACCTGGTGGCCGCCGTCGACATGTTCATCGGCGAAGTGGGCGTCGACCCGCGGCTGGGGGATGGCGGTCGCGGCTACCGCCGGCGGGTGGCCAGCCTGATCGCGCTGGGGCGGGCCTGGGCCCGCTTCGAGCACGGCCAGGTCGTGTTCAAGGCCGAAGTGGGGTCGCAGTCCCCGGGAGTCGGTCAGATCCAAGGGGTTTGGGTGCATCCGGAGTGGCGCGGCCTGGGCCTGGGGACCGCCGGCACCGCAACGGTGGCCGCCGTGATCGTCGGCAGCGGGCGGATCGCCAGCCTGTACGTGAACAACTTCAACACGGTCGCGCGCGCCGCGTACACCCGGGTGGGCTTCGCCGAGGTGGGCACTTTCGCGACGGTCCTGCTGGACTGAGCGCCGAGGTTTCCGGCGATCGCCGCCCCCCGGCGCGAGTGTGCGGCTGGCCGCACACTCGGCACCGACCGTGCGGCTGGCCGCACATTCGGCATGAGGGGCCTCGCCCGGTCTGTGCATAACGGTTCGGTCTCGGTGTGTCTGCGCCGGTGTCGGGGTCCCAGTTCTTACCATCAGCAACGATGGTAACTAGAACAACACTGGCCTCATGCGCCTCAGGTCTGCTGCTCGTCGCCGTCGTCGCCCTGTCCGGATGCACCCCGCGGCCGGTCGGCCCGGCGTCGGCCGCCGAAAGGTTCTTCAGCGCCTTGGCCATCGGGGACACCGCGACGGCCGCCCAACTCAGCGACAACCCCAACGAAGCCCGCGAAGCGCTCAACGCGGCGTGGGCCGGGCTGCAGACCACCCACTTGGACGCGCAAATCCTCAGCTCCAAGTACGCCGAGGACACCGGTACGGTCAGCTACCGCTTCACCTGGCATCTGCCCAAGAACCGGACCTGGAGCTATGACGGCCAGCTGCAGATGGCCCGCGACGAGGGTCGCTGGGAGGTTCGGTGGGCCACCACCGGGCTGCACCCCAAGCTGGGTGAGCATCAGACGTTCGCGCTGCGGGCCGACCCGCCGCGGCGGGCCTCGGTGACCGAACTCGGGGGCAGCGATGTGCTCGCGCCGGGTTACTTGTACCACTACACGCTGGACGCCACCGCGGCCGGGCCCGCCCTGATCGGGACGGCGCACGCGGTGGTGGACGTCCTGCACGCTTTCAACGACAGGCTGATCGACCCGCAGCTCCTCGCCGAGCGAGCCACCTCGGCGACCCGGCCGCTGGACCTGGGCATCACGCTGCACCCCGAAGACAACGACAAAGTCTTCCCGGCGATTGGCAGGCTGCCCGGCATCGTGGTCACGCCCCAGGCCGACATCCTGCCGACCGACCCGCATTTCGCACCCGCCGTCATCAGCGAGGTCAAGAAGGCGGTGATCAACCAACTCGACGGCCAGGCGGGTTGGCGGGTGGTCAGCGTCAACCAGAACGGTGTCGACGTCGCGGTGCTGCACGAGGTCGAGGGCTCGCCGGCGCCGTCGGTCTCCATCACCCTGGACCGGTCCGTACAGAACGCCGCCCAGCACGCGGTGGACACCCGGGGCGGCAAGGCGATGATCGTCGTGATCAAGCCGTCGACGGGCGAGATTCTCGCGATCGCGCAGAACGGGGGCGCCGACGCGGACGGCCTGCCCGCCACCAACGGCCTTTTCCCACCGGGGTCGACCTTCAAGATGATCACGGCCGGCGCGGCCATCGACCGGGACATGGCCACGCCCAACACCATGCTGGGCTGTCCGGGCCATATCGACATCGGGCATCGCACCATCCCCAATTACGGCGGCTTCGATCTGGGTGTGGTGTCGATGTCGCGTGCCTTCGCCAGTTCCTGCAACACCACGTTTGCGGAGCTGGGCAGCAGGATGCCGCCCCGCGGTCTCACGCAGGCCGCTACCCGCTACGGGATCGGGCTCGACTACACGGTGGACGGCATCACCACGGTGACCGGGTCCGTGCCGCCGACGGTGGACCTCGCCGAGCGCACCGAAGACGGCTTTGGCCAGGGCAAGGTGCTGGCCAGCCCCTTCGGCATGGCCCTGGTCGCGGCGACCGTCGCGGCCGGAAAGACCCCGGTGCCCCAGCTGATCGCGGGGCGCCCGACGACGGTCGAAGGCGACAACACGCCGATCTCGGGGAGGATGGTCGACTCGCTGCGGCCGATGATGCGGCTGGTGGTGACGAACGGGACCGCCAAGGAGATCGCCGGCTGCTGTGGCGAGGTGTACGGGAAGACCGGTGAGGCCGAGTTCCCGGGCGGATCGCATTCCTGGTTCGCCGGTTACCGCGGCGACCTGGCGTTCGCGGCGCTGATCGTCGGCGGTGGCAGCTCGGAATACGCGGTCCGGATGATCAAGGTGATGTTCGAATCGCTGCCGCGCGACTACCTCGCTTAGGGCCGCCGCCGCAGCGCGGCCTCCCGGCTCCCTGCAGCGGTAAGTTGCGAGGATGAGTGAGACCGGTGGAGATATGGTGGCGTTGCGGATCTCGGACGCCGACCGGAACGGCATTTTGCGGCGATTGCACAACGCCGTCGCGCTCGGGCTGATCGACATCGACGAGTTCGAGCAGCGCTCCTCAAAGGTGTCCTACGCGCGTACCCGGATCGAGCTGGACGGGCTCGTCGGTGACCTGCCCGGACCGGGTGCCATCGTGACGTCCGCGGCCGACCGCGTGCAGCTGCGTGGCTGGGCCGGCTCGCTGAAGCGCCAAGGCGAATGGATGGTGCCCACCCGCCTGGCGCTGGTACGGCGACTGGGCTCGGTCGAACTCGATCTGACCAGGGCCCGGTTCGCCGGGCCCGTGGTGGTCATCGAACTCGACATGAAGTTCGGCTCCCTGGACCTTCGGCTGCCCGATGGCGCCAGCGCCTCGATCGATGACGTCGAGGTTTACGTGGGCAGCGCCAGCGATCGCCGCAAAGACGCGCCCGGAGAAGGAACGCCGCATGTCGTGCTGACCGGTCGGGTGACGTGCGGTTCGGTGGTCATCCGAGGACCGCGCCGCTCGCTTATGCGCCGGCCGAGGGCCTAATTCGCCGAGCCCGAAAATCTGCAGAAGAAGTGCGAGCAGGGGCCAGCAAATTTACAGGCTCGGCGACGGCGCCGCAGTGTGAGCATCGCTAAGCTGGTCCGCATGCCTGCTCGCACCGCGCTTTCCCCCGGAGTGATCTCCCCGACTCTGCCGGTGCCCAGCCGCATCCCGCGTCCGGAATACGTCGGCAAGCCGACCGCTCAGGAGGGCAGCGAGCCGTGGACGCAGACGCCGGAGGTGATCGAGAAGATGCGCGTCGCCGGCCGGATCGCGGCCGGTGCGCTGGCCGAGGCGGGTAAGGCGGTGGCGCCCGGGGTGACGACGGACGAACTGGACCGGATCGCCCACGAGTACATGGTCGACAACGGGGCCTATCCATCGACGCTGGGCTACAAGGGATTTCCCAAGTCGTGCTGCACGTCGCTCAACGAGGTCATCTGCCACGGAATCCCCGACTCGACGGTGATCGCCGACGGCGACATCGTCAACATCGATGTCACCGCCTACATCGACGGGGTGCACGGCGACACCAACGCGACTTTTCTGGCCGGCGATGTCGCAGAGGAGCACCGGCTGCTAGTCGACCGGACCCGGGAAGCCACCATGCGCGCGATCAACGCCGTCAAACCGGGTCGCGCGCTGTCGGTTATCGGTCGCGTCATCGAATCGTACGCAAACCGGTTCGGATACAACGTCGTTCGTGACTTCACCGGCCACGGCATCGGCACCACGTTTCATAACGGGCTGGTAGTGCTGCACTACGATCAGCCTTCTGTCGCGACGCTCATGCAGCCGGGAATGACCTTCACCATCGAACCGATGATCAACCTCGGCGCGCTGGACTACGAGATCTGGGACGACGGCTGGACGGTGGCGACCAAGGACCGCAAGTGGACCGCGCAGTTCGAGCACACCCTGCTGGTCACCGACACCGGTGTCGAGATCCTCACGTTGCCGTGAGACTCCCGGCGTCCGCCAGTAAAAGGTGAGCGGGGCGCTGCTGGTCGCGGGCACCAGCTCGGACGCCGGCAAGTCCGTGGTGGTCGCGGGTCTGTGCCGGTTGCTGGCGCGCGGCGGGACCCGGGTGGCGCCGTTCAAGGCGCAGAACATGTCCAACAACTCGGTGGTCACCGTGGAGGGCGGCGAGATCGGCCGCGCCCAGGCGATGCAGGCACGGGCGGCCGGGCTTGCGCCCAGCGTGCGATTCAACCCGATCCTGCTCAAACCGGGCAGTGACCGGACGTCGCAGCTGGTGATTCGCGGGCAGGTTGCCGACTCGGTCACCGCGGCCGGCTATGTGGAGCATCGCGACCGGCTCGCCGGTATCGTCCTCGACGAATTGTCTTCGCTGCGCGCCGAATTCGACGTGGTGATCTGCGAGGGAGCCGGTTCGCCCGCCGAAATAAACCTGCGCCCGACGGATCTGACCAACATGGGACTGGCCAGGGCCGCGGACCTGCCGGTGATCTTGGTCGGCGACATCGACCGTGGCGGGTTGCTTGCTCATCTGTTCGGGACGGTCGCGGTGCTCGAGCCCGCCGACCAGGCGCTGATCGCGGGCTTCGTCGTCAACAAATTCCGTGGTGACCCCGCTCTGCTGGAACCCGGGCTGCGGCAACTGCATGCCATGACCGGTCGTCCGACCTATGGGGTGCTGCCATACGCCGACGGGCTTTGGCTCGACGCCGAGGACTCGTTGTCGGTGGTTGCGCACCGCGTCGTCGGCAGCCCTGAGCCACCGCGCGGCGACGAGTGGCTGCGGGTCGCCGCGGTCCGGCTGCCCCGGATTTCCAACTCCACCGACGTCGAGGCGCTGGCATGCGAGCCCGGCGTGTTGGTGCGCTGGACCACCGACCCCGCCGACCTGGCCGACACCGACCTGATCGTGCTTCCGGGCAGCAAGGCCACCGTCGCGGACCTGTCCTGGCTGCGGGATCGCGGACTGGCCGGCGCGATCGTCGATCACGCCCGGGCCGGCAAGCCGGTGCTGGGCATCTGCGGGGGTTTGCAGATGCTATGCCGGCGCATCGAGGACAGGGTCGAATCCCGCGCCGGGGTGGTTGCGGGCCTGGGGCTGTTGGACGCCGACATTGCCTTCGGCGAGGCCAAGGTCCTGCGCCGCTGGCAGCGGCCGCTCACCGGGTATGAAATCCATCATGGGCGGCTGTCCCGGTGCGCGGAAGAGCGCTGGTTCGGCGGCGACTCCGAACCGCATGGCATCGTGCGCGGCGCCGTCTTCGGCACTCATTGGCACGGCCTGCTCGACAACGATGACTTCCGTCGCTCGTGGCTCACCCGTGTCGCCGGCGCGGCCGGGCGCCGCGGTTTCGTTGTCGGGAACACCAACGTCGCCTCGCGACGCGATTCCCAACTCGATCTGATCGCGGATCTGTTGGCGGCCAACCTCGACGTCGATGCCGTCCTCGGCCTGCTCGACGGGCCGCCGCCGCGGCGACCGCACGTCGCAAGCCGGCTGCGGCGGTAGGGAAACCTCGCGCCCGCAGGCCATTGGCTGTAGCGTGCGTAAGTGCCCTCGATGATGACCACGCTCGACGGGTTTCCCGTCCCGGTCGCCGTATCCGGCCCGGAGAAGGGCGTCGTCGTCGTCATTCTGGGCGACGAGCAGCGTGCCCCGGTCGCTTACGACGCCGTGTGCGAGCGACTGCATACCGCATCGATCCGGACCGTCGTCATCGGCCTTGACCGGCGGCTGACCCCCAAGTCAGTGGTCGGCATCCTCGATGCGGTGGGGATCGGCTGGGCCGTCGTGGTCGGCGACCGCGCCGGCGGCGAGCTCGCCTGGGAACTGGCGGCAACGAAGTTGGGCCGGTTCGTCGGCCTGGTGGTGATCGACCGCGGACACCCGCGGGTGGCCGGCCCCGATGGCGAGGTTGTGGACGAACACTGCCCGCCGGTGGAGATCGGCACGACCGTGCTGGTCAGTTCCCCGGCCGCTCGGGCGGTGGCCCGTGCCAGCCAGCGGTTCGTTTACGCCGAATACCGCGTGGTGGACCTCGGACGGCGCAGCGTGCAGGAGTCGACCGCCCAGTTGGCCGCCGAGATCGTGTTGCGCACCAGCACCTGGTAGCCGCCTGGTTGACTAGCCGTCATGACCGGTCCGGATTCTCCGATGTTGTCGCTGGCCGCGCTGGAAGAAATGGTGGGGATCGGCGCGGTGGACACCGTCATCGTGGCGTTCTCCGACATGCAGGGCAGGCTGGTCGGCAAGCGGATGGCGGCCCGGTTCTTCGCCGAGGAGGTGGCCGCGCACGGCGCGGAGTGCTGCAGCTACCTGCTCGCCGTCGACGTCGAAATGAACACCGTGGCCGGGTATGCGATGTCGAGCTGGGACACCGGCTACGGCGACATGGTCATGCGGCCGGATCCGTCCACTCTGCGGCTCGTCCCGTGGCTGCCCAACACCGCGCTGGTGATCGCCGACCTGGGTTGGGCCGACGGCGGTGAGGTCGACGTCGCGCCGCGAGCCATCCTGCGCCGCCAGCTCGACCGGCTCGCCGAGCGCGGGCTGATCGCCGATATCGCCACCGAGCTCGAGTTCATCGTGTTCGACGATTCGTATCGCCAGGCATGGGCCGGCGGCTACCGCGGGCTCACCCCGGCCACCGACTACAACATCGACTACGCGATCTTGGCGTCGTCGCGCATGGAGCCGCTGCTGCGCGACATCCGGCAGGGCATGCAGGGCGCGGGCCTGCGGTTCGAGGCCGTCAAAGGCGAATGCAACAAGGGACAGCAGGAGATCGGCTTCCGTTACGACGAGGCGCTGGTCACCTGCGACAACCATGCCATCTACAAAAACGGCGCCAAGGAGATCGCCGACCAGCACGGCAAGAGCCTGACGTTCATGGCGAAATACGATGAGCGCGAAGGGAATTCCTGCCATATCCACCTGTCGCTGCGCGGCAGCGACGGCTCCGCGGTGTTCGCCGACAACGGCGGCCCCCACGGCATGTCGGAAACGTTTTGCGGTTTCGTCGGTGGCCTGCTGGCGACGTTGCGTGAGTTGACGCTGTTCTATGCGCCGAACATCAACTCCTACAAGCGATTTGCCGACGGCAGCTTCGCGCCCACGGCGGTGGCCTGGGGTCTGGACAACCGCACCTGTGCGCTGCGGGTCGTCGGTCACGGGCCCAACATGCGGGTCGAATGCCGGGTTCCCGGCGGCGATGTCAACCCTTACCTCGCGGTGGCGGCGCTGATCGCCGGCGGGCTGCACGGTATCGAACGGGGCCTGGAGCCGCCCGAGCCGTACGCGGGTAACGCCTACGAGGCACCCGGCGTCCAGCGGCTGCCCGCCACGCTGCACGAGGCGGCCACGGCGTTCGGGGAATCAACGCTCGCACGGGAGGCGTTCGGCGACGATGTTGTGGCGCACTACCTGAACAACGCACGCGTGGAGCTGACGGCGTTCGACGCGGCGGTCACCGATTGGGAGAGGATGCGTGGTTTTGAACGCCTCTAGGCGCCCGATCGTGGGCCTGACGACCTATCTCGAGCAAGTGCGGACCGGGATCTGGGACGTCCGCGCCGGATATTTGCCTGCCGACTACTTCGAGGGCGTCATCCTGGCCGGTGGTACTGCGGTGCTGCTGCCCCCGCAGCCGGTGGACGCAGTCGGCGGGGTGCTCGGGAGCCTTGACGCTCTGGTGATCACCGGCGGTTATGACCTGGACCCCGGGGCCTACGGCCAGCAGCCGCATCCGACCACCGACCAGCCGCGCGCCGCACGCGACGCTTGGGAGTTCGCGCTCTTGCGGGGTGCACTGGACCGGGGGCTGCCGGTGCTGGGCATCTGCCGCGGCGCCCAGGTGCTCAACGTCGCGTTCGGCGGGACGCTGCACCAGCATCTGCCGGACGTCCTCGGCCACAACGGGCATCGTGCGGGCGACGGGGTGTTCACCAGGTTGCCGGTCCGTACGGTGGCGGGCACCCGGCTGGCCGGCCTGCTCGGCGAGTCCGCCGAGGCGCCGTGCTACCACCATCAGGCCATCGACAAGGTCGGCGAGGGCCTGGTGGTCAGCGCCTGGGACCGCGACGGTGTGGTCGAGGCGCTGGAACTGCCCGGCGACAGGTTCGTGGTTGCGGTGCAATGGCATCCGGAGAAGTCGCTCGAGGACCTGAGACTTTTCGAGGCGGTGGTGGACGCGGCGCGTTCGTATGCAGGGCGCGGATGAACACCGTGCAGCTGATCAATCCGGCGACCGAGGAGGTGCTGCGGTCGGTCGACCTCCTCGATGCCGCCGCGGTCGACGATGCGGTGCAACGGGCGCGGGTGGCCCAGCGGCGCTGGGCGCGGTTGTCGCCGGCGGAACGCGCGGCCGCCCTGCGGGCGTTCGCCGCCGTCGTTGATGCCCACACCGACGAACTGGCCGCCCTCGAGGTGGCCAACTCGGGACACCCCATCGCGTCGGCCGAATGGGAAGCCGGCCACGTCCGCGACGTGCTGACGTTTTATGCCGGTAGCCCGGAACGCCTGTCCGGCAAGCAGATTCCCGTCGCCGGCGGGCTCGACGTCACTTTCAACGAACCGCTGGGCGTGGTCGGCGTGATCACGCCGTGGAACTTCCCGATGATGATCGCGTCCTGGGGCATCGCGCCGGCCCTCGCGGCCGGTAATGCCGTGCTGGTCAAACCCGCCGAATCGACGCCGCTGACCACGATCCGGCTCGGCGAGTTGGCGGCGGAGGCCGGGCTCGACAACGACCTGCTGCAGGTGCTGCCGGGCAAGGGCGCGGTGGTGGGGGAGCGGCTGGTCACCCACCCGGACGTCCGCAAGGTCGTGTTCACCGGCTCCACCGAGGTCGGCAAGCGAGTGATGGCCGGCGCGGCGGCGCACGTCAAGCGGGTGACGCTGGAACTGGGCGGCAAGAGCGCCAACATCGTCTTCGCCGATTGCGACCTGGAACGCGCCGCGGCGACCGCCCCCGCCGGGGTGTTCGACAACGCCGGGCAGGACTGCTGTGCGCGCAGCCGGATCCTGGTGCAGCGCAGCGTTTATGACCGATTCATGGAGCTGCTCGAACCGGCGGTGCGCGGCGTCGTCGTCGGGGACCCCGGATCTCGCGACACCGAGATGGGTCCGCTGGTCTCGGCCGCGCACCGTGACAAGGTGGCCTCCTATGTGCCCGACGGTGCGCCCGTCGCGTTTCGCGGCACGGCGCCGACCGGTCGGGGATTCTGGTTTCCACCAACGGTTCTCACCCCGCAGCGCAGCGACCGCAGCGTCACCGAGGAGATCTTCGGCCCAGTCGTCACCGTGCTCGCCTTCGACGACGAGCACGACGCCATCACGCTGGCCAACGACACCGCCTACGGGCTCTCGGGATCGATCTGGACCGACGACCTGTCCCGCGCCTTGCGGGTGTCGCGGGCGGTCGAGTCCGGCAACCTGTCGGTGAACTCGCACTCGTCCGTGCGCTACAACACGCCCTTCGGTGGCTTCAAGCAGTCGGGCTTGGGTCGCGAGCTCGGTCCCGATGCGCCAATGCATTTCACGGAGACCAAGAACGTGTTCATCGCGATCAAAGAGGAGGGCTAGCGTGGCGGTCGATCTGTCCCGACGGCTGGCGGGCCGGGTGGCGGTGATCACCGGCGGTGGCAGCGGCATCGGATTGGCCGCCGGACGGCGGATGCACGCCGAAGGCGCGACCATCGTCGTCGGCGACATAGACGGCGACGCGGGTGCCGCGGCGGCCGCCGAGCTGACGGGCTTGTTCGTGCCAACCGATGTTTCCGATGAGGCGGCGGTCAATGCGCTGTTCGACGCCGCGGCCGAGTCCTACGGCTGGGTCGACATCGCGTTCAACAACGCCGGCATCTCACCGCC
>Ga0318533_10000055_pt1 | contig 30874 bp, 25 predicted proteins | sample GRESIP053b4f27_FD_203675 | JGI IMG/M metagenome (GOLD analysis project Ga0318533, IMG submission 203675) | Tropical soil microbial communities from Luquillo Experimental Forest, Puerto Rico - GRE.SIPMG.053b4f27 | ecosystem: Environmental > Terrestrial > Soil > Tropical forest > Bulk soil...
GTCGTACTAGGACCTGCCGTATAAATGCCATTGCCTGTTCGCGTGACATCGCGTAACAGAATACGAGCTGAAAGCGTCCGAAGGTAAGGGGCTAGAGCGCTGTTGCCCCTGTCGATCCGGGGCCCCCTCGTTCGACGTGGAAACAGGAGGCAGGAAGAACCTTCGAGCCACGGAGAGACGATATGCGATTCATGATGTTGATGATCCCGAAAGGGTACCAAAAGGCTGCGCCGGGCACCATGCCGGACGCCAAGGCCGTGGCCGCCATGATGAAATACAACGAGTCGCTTCAGAGAGCAGGTGTGCTGCTCGCGCTCGATGGCTTGCATCCGCCGTCGATGGGCGCGCGCGTTACCTTCTCTGGGGGGCAGCCACACGTCACCAACGGCCCCTTTACGGAGGCCAAAGAGGTCCTCGGCGGGTACTGGATGATCCAGGTGAAATCCAAAGAAGAAGCGATCGAGTGGGCGTCGCGCTGTCCGGCCTCCGACGATCAGATCATCGAGGTCCGCCAGGTGCAGGAGCTCTCGGACTTCAAACAGTAGGACCACAAATAGGAGAAGTCATCATGCGTTTTCTGAGTGTCTACAAGACGGTTGAGCGGGGCGTTCCTCCGTCGCCGGACGAAATGACCAGGATGGGCAAACTGATTGAGGACGGCATGACAGCAGGCTGGCTGCTTGGCACCGAAGGATGCCTTCCCACGTCTTTGGGCGCGCGTGTGCGCATGTCGAACGGGGCGTTGACGGTCACCGACGGACCGTTCACAGAGGCCAAGGAAGCGATCGGTGGTTTTGCCATCCTGCAGGCCGAGTCCAAGCAAGCGGCTATTGAGATGGTCAAGGGTTTTCTCAAAGTCGTCGGCGAAGGCGAGTGCGAGCTGCGCCAGATCTACGAAGCTCCCGGGCAGACGCCAGCGGAGACCTCGGACGACACGCTGAACGCAGCGGCACGCTGACGGCTCAGTTGCGCCGGGGAATCGAAGATGGTTTGATCGGTAGCCGTGACGGCTACCGATACTCATCGTGCCATTGACGCAGTCTGGAGGATAGAGTCAGCCAGGATCATCGCCGTTCTCGCGCGAATCGTTCGCGACGTTGGCGCCGCCGAAGAGCTCGCGCAAGATGCGCTCGTTGCGGCGCTTGAACAGTGGCCGGCCGCGGGCGTCCCCCGCAACCCGGGTGCATGGCTCATGGCCACCGCGAAGCACCGCGCCATCGATCGCCTCCGTCGTAGCAAGCTCCTCGAACGCAAGCACGAGCAGCTTGGCTACGAGCTGGAGGCCGCGCAGGGCGCCGCTCCGAATCTCGACGCTGAGCTCGACGATGAGGACGTGGGCGACGACCTCCTGCGGTTGGTGTTCACCGCCTGTCATCCCGTCCTCTCCACCGAAGGTCGCATCGCGCTCACGCTTCGCCTGCTCGGTGGGCTGACCACTGAGGAGATCGCCCGCGCATTCCTCGTCTCCGAGCCCACTGTCGCCCAGCGCATCGTCCGCGCCAAGCGTACGCTGGCCAACAAGCGCATCCCATTCGAAGTGCCGCGCGGGGCGGATCGCGCCGCCCGGCTCTCGTCGGTTCTCGAAGTCATCTATCTCATCTTCAACGAAGGCTACACCGCGACTGCCGGCGACGACTGGATGCGCCCTGCGCTCTGCGAGGAAGCGCTGCGCCTTGGCCGCATCCTCGCCGAGCTCGCTCCGGAAGAGCCCGAGGTCCACGGACTCGTCGCCCTGATGGAGATCCAGGCGTCACGCACCAAAGCGCGCATCGGCCCAGCGGGGGAGCCCATCCTGCTCTTCGACCAGAATCGCGCGCTCTGGGACCATCTGCTGATCCGCCGCGGGCTTGCGGCGCTCGAGCGGGCAGACAGGCTCGGCGGCGCGCAAGGCCGCTACGCCCTCCAAGCCGCCATCGCCGCCTGTCACGCGCGGGCGCGGACGCCTGACGAAACCGACTGGACGCGCATCGTGGAACTCTACGAAGCGCTGGCTGCACTCGTGCCTTCCCCGATCGTTGATTTAAACCGCGCCGTGGCTGTGGCGATGGCCTCGGGTCCGCAAGCCGGTCTCGATCTCGTCGACGCGCTCGTCGCCGAGCGCTCGCTCGAGAACTACCACCTGCTGCCAACGGTGCGCGGCGACTTCCTCATCAAGCTCGGTCGCCTCGAGGAGGCGCGGGCCGAGCTGGAGCGTGCCGCGTCGCTCACGCGAAACGCCCGCGAGCGAGAGCTGCTCCTCGAGCGAGCACGATCGTGCGCCGAGAACCAAACGCCGGCCAGGCAGACGTGAGCGGAGCACCTGCTTTGGATGAAGCGACGCGACGGACATTCTTGTGGAGTCTTGGACTCATGGCGATCGGGACAAAGGCCCAAACTATCCCCCCCACAAAGGCCCAAACAGCGTCCAGTCCCCGGCCGTCGCCTCCCAAGACGGTTCGGACCGCCGTGTGGCGGTGGCTGAAGCGTACGGGCCTCGAGCGTTGCGAGCTCGTCCGCGACACAGCCGGTTGGACGATGCGGGGGACAATCGTCACACTCGGTGAGCGCGGACCGGCGGAAGCCAGTTACACGATCTCTTGCGACCCTGAATGGCGGACCGAACGTGCGGATATCTCGCTTCGCGATGACTCCGGCGCGCGCGCGCTCGGCCTTGTCGCGACGAGCGGTCGCTGGTTCGAGAACGGCCAGGAGAACAAAAGCGTTGCTGGCTGTGTTGACATCGATCTGGGATGGAGCCCCTCGACCAATACGATCGCCATTCGCCGGCTCAATCTCCGCGTCGGCGCCAGGAGCGGCCCATTGACGATGGCCTGGGTGCGGTTCCCGGATCTCAGGGTGGGACCGTTGGCGCAGGAATACGAGCGCCTTGAAGAACGTCGATACCGCTACACGAGCCGCGGAGGCGCGTTCAGCGCCGTCATCGAGGTCGACGATGACGGACTGGTCGTCGAGTACGAGGGCTTCTGGCAGCGTGCACGCGAAACGCGCTAGAGCGGCAGCCGGCGCTATCGACGGCAGTCCCGTGGTTCGAGAATTGTGATGACGGACGTTGGACGCCCTCGGGAACGGGATGTCGAATCGCAGCATCCAGTTTCGGATCCGCAGGGATCAACGTCATCCCGCAGACAATGACCGGTTGCTGCAAAGACGTTGGCTGCGTGAGACCGCTCTTCGCGCCGCCCTGAGGGCACCGCGCACCGCACTCACCACTTCGAGAGGCGGGCTGTCGGCTTCAACGGCTCGGTCGAATAGTGCGAGACGTCGTTGAACAGCATCAGTCGTGCCCGGACCGGGCTCTTGAAGTCGAGCACGTTCAGGCAGGCGGGCGACTGATCGAGCCGATCGCGGTAGCCGCGCGCGTCGAACCCCAACAGGCTCGCGACCAGCAGCCGGATGGTCGCCTTGTGTGAAACCACGAGCACGTTCTGCCCGGGGTGCGCGACGACTATCTCCCTGATGACTGGAAGGGCGCGCGCCACGACCTGAAGTCCCGTTTCACCACCGGCCGGCGCAAAGGTGAACGGGTCTTCCTCCCAGGCCGCGTACTCCTCCGAGTACTGCGCTTCCACATCGGCCCGGCGCAGCCCTTCCCAGCGGCCGTGATTGATCTCCCGCAACCCGTCCCGCGTGCGGACCTCGAGACGGTGGGGCCGCGCGACAATCGCGGCGGTCTCGACCGTCCGCTGCAGCGGGCTGCAGTACGCCGCGGCGATCGGATCGCAGGTCAAGCGGGCCGCCAGCCGCTCGGCCTGCTCACGGCCATTTGGCCCGAGCGGCACGTCGGTCGCTCCCGCAAACCGATCCTCGGCGGTGAGCGTGGTCTCTCCGTGCCTGACGAGAAGCAGACGCGTAGTCATAGCAGCCGGCAGATCGTGAAATGGACGTCAAATCTGAAGATGTGCGTCAGCGAGTCGCGTTCGGCGCGCGTACGAGCGCAGCGCCGGCAAAATCCATCGGAAGGTCACGGTCCTTGCGCCTTCGCTCCACCAGTGTAGGGCACGCGCCAGGGATGGCGTCAATTGCCCGGGCGGCGTCAATGGCGCGCTCGACGCGCCGAGGCCGGCTGGGCCCGAGGCCCGTTAGAACTCGAACACCCACTTCCCCCGGAGCGTGCGCCCGACGCCGTTCGCAAACCCACCGAAGTTGACCGCGGCCAGGTTCCCCTGGAAATCCCGCGGGTTGTAGTGATTCGTGATGTTGAACATCTTCACTCCGATCGTCGCGCGATGCCCAAACACGCGGAGCCGTTTGCTGACCTGGAGATCGAGCGACACGAAGGTGGGGAAGCGGCCCGCCTCGTTGCGCGGCCCGACGAAATAGCGCGCTTCGTCCATGACCGACACCGGGAAGCCGGTGCGAACGTCGACGAGAGGAAACACGGTGAAGTCGCGCGGAAGGCTGACCGTGCTCCAGAACAGGAAACGGTTCGGCGCGTCCCACGCGAGCGGCCCGTCCTCGTTGGGCCTGATCACCGGGTTCTCGATGTTCCCGAAGAAGCTGTTGAAATCGTTCAGGCTCCCCGACGCCGACGACCGGGTGTACGACCCGACGATCTGATCGGTGGCGTGGAACTGATAACGGGCCGTGATCTGCCCTTCGCGATAGCGGGACCGGCCATCCGTGCGTAGCTCGAGCCACTGCTCGCCGCTTGCCAGCACCACCGGGTCGACGACCGACTCGAATCGGTTGTCGCGCTGCTGGTACCCCACGCGCACGAACAGGTTCTTGATCCATTCACGATCAATCTCGAGGTTCCACACTACGCTTCTCGGCGTATGTATCGCCAGGGGCACGACGTTCTGCATGTGCACGGGGACGCCGATCGGGAACGCCGTTACCGTCCGCTCCTGCATCTGGTCGAAGCTCGCCACGTTCAGCGTGATCGGGTCGTAGAACAGCCCGACGCCCCCTCGAGCGACCGTGCGCCCGCTGGGTGTCAACGTCGCGGTGAACGAGCCTCGGGGCGCGGCATTGATGTCGCCGGTAATGGAGTCTCGATCGAATCGCGCGCCGTACTGGAGTGTCAGACGCGAACCCACACTCCACGCGTCCTGCGCGTACCCCTGCAAGGACGTCCGGTCGCGGCTGAGCCTCCCGTCGCCCGTAAACGTGATCTCCTCAGCCAACGTTCCGTTTTCCCGCACGATGTCAACCGGGCGGCTGATGTTGATGCCATCGAACGTCTCGTAGGTCACGCCCGCGCCGAGCTTGACGAGATGTGAGGGTCCAATGGGTGTGAACGAATACGTATTGCGCCACTCGAAGCGCCGGCTTGTCCGATCCTGATCGTTGAAATAGCTGCCCGAGTTGATGTCCGGCGCAAGCACCATCGGTCCATGCCCCTGACTCGGATAGATCGTCGAATCGAACTGCTTGACGCTCACGCGCGTCTCGAACACCCCGCTCCCTCCGGCGACCATCTGTTCGGTGGCGCTGCCGAGCACATTGTGATTCCGGATGTTCGGCGTCACGCTTTGCGGGTTGAACGTGTTCAACCCCGCGTAGGTCGTCTTTCGCGGCGACACCATCGCAGAGAAGGTGAGATGGCTCGCGGGGCCGGCCGTCCAGTCCACACGGCTGAACGACTCGATGCTCTCCACCTGCGTGTCGCTCTCGAACGGCGGGAGACTGTACACGCGGTTCTTCGTGTACTCGTACTGCACGGACTCGAGGACGCTGACGTTGCTGCTGATCGGGCCGGCCACCGTGAAGCGCGGCGTGAACGACTCGATGCCGACGAACTTCCCGCCGCGGCGCCTGGGGCGCGGCTCCAGATCGTTGACCTGAAAGTGCCACGCCTCTCCTGCCTGCTGCGTCTCGACTGTGGTCACCGCGCCAACCGATTGACCGAATTCGGGGGCATACGCTGTGCCGCGCACCTGCACGGAGCTGACTGCATCGATGGGCAGCTCAATCGCGTCTTCTCCCGTCACAGGATCGGTCCCGTCAGCGCTGTTGAACATCAGGGCGCTCTGGTTGCTGCGCGCGCCACCGATGTTCAGCAGACCGTCCGGACCGCGAACCACGCCCGGGATGAGCGGCAGCGCGTCCTGAAACCGCTCGTTGGCGAGCGGCGCCGTTTGCATCACCGCGCCGGTCATGCGCTCGACGTGCGCGGCGATCGGGTTGTCCTCGATCGGCGAGACGGCGTTGACCGTGACTTCCTCGTGAAGCGTGTCCAGCCCGAGCTGAAGCTGAACACCGGCCGTCTCACCTGATCTCACGGAGATCGTTTTCGTCTCCGACTTGAATCCCTGGAGCTCCGCGATGATGGAGCAGGAACCGGTCGGCACATCGGCGAACTGAAAGTCGCCTTTGTCGTCCGACACATCCGTTCTCGCATCGCTTCCGGCGCACCTGAGCGTCAGCACCACTCCAGGCACGACGAACGGCTGCCCGTCCGGTCCTACCGCGGAAACGGATCCGGCAACGGACGGCGCAGGCGTTTGCGCGCTCGCGCTCGACGGGCTGCCGACAAGCGCAAACCCGACCAGCACCATCGCGGTCAGCTTCGTCAGCTTGGTCATCGTCGTCTCCAGAGTCCCCATTGCCGCTTCTTGCGGTGATCGATTCGACAGGTCGTGCGTGCGCTGGATGAGACAAACGAGGCCGACTGCGCTCCACACGAGCATCCTGAGCTTTCTGGCGAGCGCCAGCGTGACGCCCGTGGCGGCGCCGAGGTCGAGCCTTCCCGTGAACAGCGACGCGCTGGCTTCATCGACGCCGACGCGCAACGGGAGCATCTTGAAAATCATCGTGATCGCGCGATTCACCGTTTCGAGCACCACCGCCGCCGCGACCGTCGGCCGGTTCGGGCTAATCAGCATCAACGTGACGTAGACTTCCGCCACGGCCAGGGCGTGAAACAACACCTCGAAACCGGCAATCGGCCAGAGACGCTCCGGATGCCGTGAGGCGAATCCCCACACCAGGCGGGTGAGGCGGCCGACGCCTTCGACGGCCTCCGTCATCCGCCGGACGACGCGGCGTGCCGAGGCATCCGGGGAAGAGGCCCCCGTTCGAGAGGCATCTCTCTCGTTGCCCGACACGCCGCGCTCCGCGCTCCACTCCGGGGGAGGGGCCTCGGAGGGAGAGTCCTGGGCGGCAATTGCTGACTGCAGGGTTGCCGACTGCGGGGGGGCCGGACGCGGATTCGCCGACTGCTTCATTATTCCGAGCACCATCGCGGAGACAGCGACAAGACTCACCGTGGCGACCCCGCGCGGGACCTGATGCGCCGCGGCCAGCGCAATCGCGCCAGCCCCGAACAGCAACACAACCGAGCCGCTATAGAACGCAAACTCAACTGCCAGCGCGTTCAACGCGCTCGAGAGTGGCAGCCGTCGCTTGACGTGCGCGGCCTTGGCCGGCTCGCCGACCAGAATCCCCATGGGAAGGAGCGTGCTCAGGGCTTCGCCCGCGAGCCGCGCGCGAAGCGCCGGGAGAAAGGGAAGCTGCACCGGCCCTTCAACCGCCCGCACCCAGGCGAGCGTCCTCGCCGCCTCACGCGCGCCCGACAGGAGCAGGATCGCCGCGAACCCCCAGCCGACGCGGCTCATTCCCTCGACCATGTCCGAGAGTCCCAGCCGTCGAAGCGACTGCGCGAAGAGCGCGACACCAAGGACGAGCAACGAGTAACGAGCCACGCGCCACGCGGTTTCGAGTGTCACGGCCGATTCCCCAAGTTTGTCTGGCGACTCGCGAATCCCAAATCTGAAGTTCCGAGTGACGTCCCGGAATCAACCGCGAGATCGATCTCCATCCACCACCGGGGCTGAAAGGACGCCGTGAGCGGCACACCGGCGAGCGCCCCTTCCGTTCCGTACGTGATCGAGAACTCAGTCAGCTCGCCGTCGTTGGTACTCCGAATCTCGAACTCCGCCGCGACCACGTGCTGATACGCCGCCCCGCCTACGCGCATCGTCGGCATCAAGTGCGCGCGCGTCTCGCGCAGCTCGTAGATGCTCCCGTGGTACACGAACTTCACGACCTCGCTCCCGTTGCCGGCCTGGCCGCGAGCGTGCGGCCCACCGCTTCCGCCCCGGCTGCCACGGCCGGCCTGGCCGTCACGGTCGGCCTGGCCGCCGCGACTTGGCGCTCGATCCATCAGATCGGCCAGCGCAGACAGAAAACCGGGGCGAGTTCCCGCCGGCAAGCGGACGACCCGCGGCGTGCCCTCCGACCCTTCGCGTTGCGCAAGCTCGAGGACCGTGCGGACCTGCCGGAAGCTGTAGTTCTCGGGCGCGGCAATCGAAGTCACAACCGAACGCGCCTGCTCGCCTTCGACCGTCGCCTGAATGACCTTGAAGGTCCGGCTGCCGCGGGATTGCTTGCGGACGCTGGCTTCTGCTTCTTCGATCGACGCTTCGTCCGATTCCGTCATCAGGCCAATCAATCGCGCTTCGGCTCCGCGAATTTCCTCGTCGATATACCCCCAGCGGTTGATCCGCCGCGGAGCGCGCTCGGGATCGGATCCAATCAGCAACGAGTAATCCGTCTCGCCCGGCGCGCGCCGTCTCGTGACCACGGCGTCGCCGACGCCGCTCCGAGTGATCCAGAAGAGGACGAGTGGACGGACGCGCGCCGTCATCGTGTAGTGGTACTGGACGACGTCACTGACCGGGCCCACGCCGGCCGTCGTGACGAGACTCGGGTCCGAGGCTGCACTCAGGCCTGCAGTCGTGCCGGCGGCCAGAGTCGTGCGTGCGCCGGCGCCGGCCGTCGCCCACAACAGGAGACCGCTCGCCATCGCCGCGGTCAGGCGAGCGGGCGTCATTGCAGCACCTTCTGACGCGGCGGCACTGGCCGCGGACCCGCCCACACCTGACGCATCACCCGCGCGCGTTGGCTCGGCTGCGCGACGGTGTAGATCCGCCGGTTCCGGCCATCCATGTAGATCCGCGCAAGCAGCTCGGCCAGCAGCCCCAGGCCAACGAGGACGATTCCGGTCTGGACAAGCACTGCGCTCAGCAGGAGCAGCGGTCCATGCGCCATGAAGACGGGCGCCCCGGTCACGACCTTCGTGGCCGCAATCCAGACACCCGCTGCCGCACCGGCCGCGACGCTCGCGAACCCTGCCGGGCCGAACAGGTGCAGCGGCCTGGTGACATAGCGGAGGAGAAACCGCACCGTAATGAGATCCGCCAACACCCGCCAGGTCCGCGACAACCCGTAATGGGACTGGTTCTGCGGCCGCGGGATATTCGCAATCGGCACCTCGGCGATCCGCGCGCCGCCCCAGCTCGCCAGCGCCGGGATGAACCGGTGCATGTCGCCATATAGTCGAATGCGCTTGATCACCGGCGCGCGATACGCCTTGAACGTCGTCCCAAAATCATGGAGAGACACACCCGACAGCTTCGCCATCAACCAGTTCGCCGCCTTCGACGGGAGACGCCGAGTCCACAGGTTGTCCACGCGCTGCTCTCTCCACCCGCTGACGATGTCGTATCCGTCATCCAGCCGGTCGAGCAGTTTCGGAATCTCCTCCGGCGCGTGCTGCAGGTCGCCGTCCATGGCGACGATGACGTCGCCGGCGGCGGCGTCGAACCCTGCCGCGAGCGCCGCGGTCTGCCCGTAATTCCGCGCGAGCGTGACGACCCTCACGCGCGGGTCCAGGCTGCCAAGCGCGTTCAGCGCGTCCGCAGTCCCATCCGTGCTCCCGTCGTCGACGTAGATCACTTCGGCGCTGAGCCCGAGCCGTTGAAGGACCACGGCCAGCCGGCGATGGAGCTCGTCGAGGGTCCCGACTTCGTTGAACAGCGGCACGACGATCGACAGCTGGAGGCGGGGCGCCGACTGCGGACGCCGTGTGTTACGAGGCATGACGGAGGCTCCTTTGGGCAGAGAACGCGGAGGAACGAGAACGGTCCGCATCGTGGCGAACGAGCTCGAGGTGCTCGGCGTCGACGAGGGCCCGCGTCTCGGGCGAACAGAGCAGCTCGACTTCCCGTACGCGCGAAACGAGCAGTCGCGTCGACGAGTGGGCCAGAGCATCATCGACATATCCCGGATGCACCATGAGCTCGGTGACTCCAGGACCGAGGAGCGGAAGAATCTGCGCCAGCGCGCTGAAGCTGAGGACGCCCGTGTGAATGCGGCCGACGAGACGGGGCGTCGCGATCCCGTGCGCTGCCGCGATGTGCCGATCGCGCCGGGCCCACGGCCACATCGCGAGGTTCAGGAGCGCCTGCTTCCGTGCGATGGCCCGGGCCCTCACGTCGTCAGGACGCCCGGCTGCCCCGACCCTTGAGCCGCGAGGAACGGGCCTCGGGACTCTTTCGTACGGCACCCGCACCACTGCAATCCCGAACCTGGCTCCAAGCTTCACAACGATGTCGAAGATCGGCGGGAAGGCGTGCACATGCTTGTGCGCGTCCAAATGCGTCAGCGAGATGCCTTCGCTCCGGAGCCGATCGACCTGGGCCGTCAGCTCGCGCTCAACCTCGACGAGCGACACGCGCCCACGCAGGCACGCCGCGAGAAGCGGCTTCCACGACGAGCGGAATCGCCCGTCTTCCCCAACGAGCGTCGGCACGCGCTCGGGCGGCAGTGTCGGGCGTCCGTCGACGAGCGCCAGATGGCAACCGACGCCGAGCGATGGCCGATCGCTCGAGCGCCGGATCGCATCCTCCGTCGCCGGCGCGCTCGCAAACAGGCTGGCGCTCGTCAGGATCCCGTGGTCGCAGGCATCGAAGATCCCATCGTTCACACCCACGGTCAGCCCCAGGTCGTCCGCGTTGACGACGAGTCGTCGCGCCGCGGGACCGCGGGCGGTCACTTCGCGCCCCACGGCGACCTCCCCCCGACTCGGTACACTTGTGCCGCGCGCACGTCGCGCGCGTACAGCTCCTGCCATACCGGTACGTGTTGACGCAGTTGCTCCGCGACCGGCGCGTTCTCGAATGTCGTGTGCTCGTTTTGCACGATCACCCATGCCTCCTGCGAGCCGAACGAAATGCCTTGGCCCGAGAGTGATCGCGGTTCGAGATCGGCCCGGCCGCTTCGCTCCAGGTAGTACGCGACCACACCGGGCGCGTCGCTGACGACGTACGCGGACGGTTTAGCGGCTGCGGCAATCGACGCGACCGCTTCCCGCACGCCGTAGTCGTAGGTCTCCTCGGGGAACGTGGCGCCCGGCTCCGCGAGCCGGTCGCCAACGGCGTTCTGGTACAAGGAATAGAACGGCGTCGTCACCTGATGGGCCGAGACCATCGCGGAGACGGAAACGATGACGACGGCGGCGCACGCGGCGATCCTCGTGACTGGTGCCAGCCACCCCTTGCGAAGCAGCCACCGGATGCCCGCGACGAAGCCGACCGCCGCGATTAAATCGATGGTCGCGAGCATCGGGAGGGCGTAGCGCATGAACTTCGCCGCCATCAGCGAGTAAGGCACCAACAGGAACACGAGCAGGACGCGCAGCAGGACGAATCCGCGCTCCCGCCGGTGGCGGACGATCTCGATCACGCCGGCAACGGCAGCGCCGAGGATCACGAGCGGCACCTTGGTCGCGATCAGCCGGAGGTAAAAGCCTGCCGGCACTCCCAGCGGTGAGGCGAGCACGTCGTTGACATACAAGCGCCCCGCGTACAAGTAACCGTGGTGCGGCAGCATGGCGCCTTGCACGTAACTGATGCAGTAGCGCCAGGTCCCGGGCAGCAGAATGGCGAAGTTCGCGGCGACGAACGTCAGTGCGATCGCGCCGTAGTGAAGAAGCCTGGCTGGCCGGTTCGCGCCGGGCTGGCGATCGGTGATCACGTTGAAGATCGCGTAGATGCCCAGGAAGTGAGGCATGTACTTGGATGCGAGCATCAGCCCGAACGATGCGCCGCTCGAGAGGTACCACCGTTGTGCGCGCCCGGGATTGACGGCGCCGATTCGCTTGGCTCGCTCGTAACACCAAACGGCCAGGAGAAAGAAAAACAGGAGGAACGTGTCCTCTTTGCCGATCCGATTAATGGCGATCGCGTTGATATCGACCGCCCAGACGAGCGCGACGACCAGTGCCACGGTCGCGCCGAACAGCACATCAGCAACGCCGAACAGCGCGAGAGTCGTCGCCGCGCCGACGACGGCGTTTGGGAGGCGAATCGCCGTTTCAATCGGGATGGCTTGGCTCGGCTCCGAACCCCAAACGGCGAATGCCCGGTTCAACAGCTCCGCGGCTTCGACGCTGCCCCACATCGCGAGCTTCATCAGCATTGGGTGTTCGGCGTTCGCGCTGAAGTCGCCGGCGCGGTAGCGTTCAATCGCACGCGCCTTGTTGACCTCGTCCTCGCTCAAACCGTATGTAGAAAGCGCGGTCGCTCGGAGCCCGAGCGCCAGCGACGCCGCCAGCGCGAGCACTGCGAGCCTTGCTCGCGCGCTTGTCAGCGGAAGACGCCTCGTCGAAACGTTGTCCCGGGTTTCCCACCGCGACGCTGGAGTCGGTGTCGCCTCCCACGTAGTGGATGTCGCCGGATACGTGACCGCTGCCATACGAGCGTGCGGAAGGGCAAACCGGACGCCACCGAGCGGGCCCGCGGCTTCGATCGCGATCTGACAGAGTCGTGTCAACTACTTCGGGCACGCTCGCCTGGAGGTTCGAGTTGGTGCCCGGCACGAAGTTTGTGCGCAGCGATACGCACGTTGCGCGACGTTGTGCAGGCAAGGATCAACACTCAGCGGTGCACCAGGTTGCGAACAGCCGGGCCCTCACAGCTCGTCGCCGATTGCGGATTGGTCACCAACCTGCACAGCGGTGAGCAGGGATTCGCCGGGCATCGCGGGAACCGGGCCATAAAACAACCGGCCAGCCAATTGGCTCGCCCTTTGCGACTTTGCCAACGACGCGCGGCACCGAACCACGCGCGAAAGGACGCTCATGCTGAAGCGACTGATCTTCACCCTGACCGTGGTGATCGCCATCATCGCGGCTCTTGCCTTCGTCAAATACCGCCAGGTCACCGCGGCGATTGCTCAATACGCCGCGTTCCAGCCTCCACCCGAAGCCGTCACCACAGTCGAGGCCAGGGAAGAACCCTGGCCTGCCCGCCTGTCCGCTATTGGGACGGTTGCAGCGGTCAGAGGTGTGACCGTTGGTGCCGATCTACCCGGCGTCGTCGATCGCATTGCTTTCGAAGCCGGGCACTCGGTGCGCGAAGGCGACATCCTCGCGCAGCTCGACACGCGTCAGGAGCGTGCCCAGCTTGCCGCCGCAGAGGCTCAACGGGATCTCGCGCGCCTGAACTTCGCGCGCATGCAGGACTTGATCGATCAGGGCGTCATCTCGAAGGCAGAGTACGACCAGTCAACCGCTGAGCAACGGCAGACAGAAGCTCGGGTCGGAGAAATCCGTGCCGTGATCGATCGCAAGACGATCCGCGCGCCCTTTTCAGGCGTCCTCGGGCTGCGCCAGATCAATCTGGGACAGTACCTGTCCGGCGGCGACCCAATCGTGAGCCTCCAATCGCTCGACCCGATCTACGTGAACTTCGGTGTCCCGCAGCAGGAAGCCGGTCAGATCAAAACGGGCCGGGAGGTGCGCATCCGATTGGATGACGATTCGACGCTGACGGCCGGGGCCCGAACGCCCCGGACGGTGCAGTTCACCGGCCGGGTTACCGCCCTCGACTCGGTGATGGACCCAGGGACTCGGAATGTCCAGGTCCAAGCCACCCTCGCGAACCCGACCGCGACGCTCCACCCCGGCATGTTCGTCCAGGCGGAGGTCGTGCTCGGCGCCGCGCGCTCGATCATCACGCTGCCGTCGTCCGCGATTAACTACGCCCCGTACGGCGATTCGGTCTTCGTGGTCGACGATCTGAAGGACGCCAGAGGGCAGAGCTACCGCGGCGTCCGCCAACAGGTCGTCAAGCTCGGAGAAACCCGCGGTGACCAGATCGCCGTCCTGTCGGGGATCAAGCGTGGCGAGGAGATCGTAACCTCCGGCGTCTTCAAGCTCCGCAACGGCGCCGCGGTTCTCGTGAATAACAAAGTCCGGCCAGGGAATAACCCGGCACCCAAACCAGAGAACAGCTGATGCGCTTCACCGACCTTTTCGTCAAGCGGCCCGTCCTCGCGGTCGTCGTCAACCTCGTCATCCTGATTGCCGGCGTGCAGTCGATCCGCGCGCTGAGCGTCAGACAGTATCCCCGAAGCGACATCGCGATCGTTCGCGTGTCGACGATTTACGTTGGCGCGAACGCGAATCTGGTTCGCGGCTTCATCACGACGCCGCTCGAGCGCGTCATCGCCAGCGCCGACGGCATCGATTACATGGAGTCGTCGAGCGCGCAGGGCATCAGCACCATCACGGTCCACCTCAAGCTCAATTACGACACCAACGCGGCGCTCACGCAGGTTCAGGCCAAAGTTGCCCAGGTCCGCAACGATCTTCCGCCCGAAGCCGAAGCGCCGATCATCGAGCTCGAGACCGCCGACAACCAGTTCGCGGCGATGTACCTCGGCTTTTCCTCGTCGGACCTCGACCCCAATCAAATCACCGACTACCTGACGCGTGTCGTCCAGCCCAAGTTGAGCGCGATCAGCGGCGTTCAACGCGCCGACATCCTGGGCGCCCGGACGTTTGCCATGCGCATCTGGCTGAAACCCGACCGGATGGCGGCGCTCGGCATCTCGCCCTCCGCCCTGCGCGACGCCCTGGCCCGCAACAACTATCTTTCCGCGCTCGGTCGCACCAAGGGCTCGATGGTGTCGGTCAACCTCACGGCCAACACCGACCTCCGCACCGCCGAAGAGTTTCGACAGCTCGTCGTCAAGAAAGAAGGCGGCGTCGTCGTTCGCCTCGGCGAAGTCGCCGATGTCGTGCTGGGCGCCGAGGACTACGAGCAGGATGTCCGCTTCAACGGCGAGTCGGCGACGTTCATGGGCGTGTGGGTCCTGCCGACCGCCAACACGCTCGATGTGATACACGCCGTCCGCGCAACGATTCCTCAGATCCAGGCCCAGTTGCCCGTCGGTATGAAGGTCGGCATTCCCTACGACTCGACCGAGTACATACAGGACGCCATTACCGAAGTGCTCAGGACGCTCACCGAGACGCTTCTCATCGTCATCGTGGTGATCTTCCTCTTCCTCGGCTCGTTCCGTTCGGTGATCATCCCGGTCGTCGCGATTCCAATTTCGCTGATTGGCGCCGTGTTCCTGATGCTCGCCGCCGGATTTACGATCAACCTTCTCACGCTGCTTGCGATCGTGCTCTCGGTCGGCCTGGTCGTGGATGACGCCATCGTCATGGTGGAGAACATCGAGCGACATCTGCACAGCGGCAAGTCGCCGCAACGCGCCGCGATCGATGCTGCCCGCGAGCTCGTGGGTCCAATCGTCGCGATGACCATCACGCTGGCCGCCGTGTACACGCCGATCGGCATCCAGGGCGGGCTGACCGGCGCGCTGTTCCGGGAGTTCGCGTTCACACTTGCCGGTGCGGTGATCGTCTCGGGCGTCGTCGCGCTGACGCTGTCGCCGATGATGGGCGCGAAGCTCCTTCGCTCGGGTGACAGCCAGCGGGGCTTCTCGGGATGGATCAACCGCCGCTTCGACTCGGTGCGCAACGGCTATACGAAGGCGTTGTCGAGCACGCTCCGGTACCGGCCCGTGGTCCTGATGGTGTGGGCGGTCATCGCCGTGCTGATCGTCCCCTTCTACATGTTCTCGCAGCGGGAGCTCGCGCCGCTCGAGGATCAGGGCGTCGTCTTCTCGATCATCCAGGGTTCTGCCAACGCGACGCTCGATCAGTCGAAGCTGTTCGCCGCCGAAGTGCTCGACGTCTACAAGTCGTTTCCCGAGACGGGCGCCACGTTTCAGCTGATGCAGCCGACGAGCGGTTTTGGCGGCATGGTCACCAAGCCGTGGAGCCAGCGGACGAAGACCACGCAGCAGCTCCTGATGGAATCGATGGGGCCGCTGTCGAAGATTCCCGGCATTCGCGTGATCCCGACCACACCGCCTCCGCTGCCGGGCGGTGGAGACTTTCCCGTTGACTTCGTGATTGCGTCCGCGGCGGAGCCCGAGCGCCTCACCGGCATCGCGAAGGATCTCGTGGCGAAAGCATTCGGCAGCGGTCTCTTCATCTTCGCTGACGCCGATATGAAGTTCGATCAGCCGCAGGCCGAGGTTGTCTTCGATCGCGACCGGCTCCGCGCGCAGGGGGTCGATCTGACTCGGGCCGGGCAGGATCTGTCTACGCTCGTCGGCGGCAATTACGTCAACCGATTCAGCATCCAGGGCCGCAGCTACAAGGTCATTCCGCAGGTGGCGCGCGTCGAGCGCCTGACGCCCGACCAGCTCGCGCAGACCTACATCACCGGATCCGACAACAAGCTCGTTCCGTTGTCGACGTTCGCGAGCTTGCGGACGTCGTCCGAGCCGCGTGAGCTGAAGAAGTTCCAGCAGCTGAACGCCGTCCGCATTCAGGGCGTGATTCCGCCGCCTGTCTCGCTCGACCAAGCGCTGCGGGTGCTCGAGGATCAGGCCAAGACCGCCCTCCCGGAGGGTACGACCATTGACTACGCGGGCCAGTCGCGCCAGCTTCGCACCGAAGGCAGCAAGTTCCTTGGCACGCTGATCCTCTCGGCGATCTTGATTTACCTGGTGCTTGCCGCCCAGTTTGAGAGCTTCCGCGATCCGTTCATCGTCCTCGCCGGGTCGGTGCCGCTCGCGCTGTCAGGGGCGCTGATGTTCTCCTTCCTGGGGCTGACGACGCTGAATATCTATAGTCAGGTGGGGCTGATCACGCTGGTCGGATTGGTGTCGAAGAACGGCATCCTCATTGTCCAGTTCGCCAACCACCTTCAGGAAACGGGAAGAGACAAGCTGGCCGCCATTATCGAAGCTGCCGGCACGCGCCTCCGCCCGATTCTGATGACGACCGCCGCAACGGTCGTCGGCCACTTCCCGCTGATTCTCGCGACGGGGCCGGGGGCCGGCGCGCGCAACAGCATCGGCATCATGCTGGTGACCGGCATGATTATCGGGTCGGCGTTTACGCTCTTCATCGTTCCGTCGATTTACGTGCTGGTGGCCCGGACCCACCGCGCCGAGGAGCTCGTGGAAGAGGCCGGCGACGCGGTCGGGGAAGAGCACGCGGCGGGACTCCCGGGGCAACCGAGCCCCAGCGCCGCGTGACGAGGCGGCGCGTTACGCAGGTTGCTCGAGATCGTACTTCCGCAGGCGGACGTACAACTGCGTGCGGGACAGACCCAGGCGCTTGGCTGCCTTCGACTTGTTCCAGCGACTGTCACGCATGACTTGTTCGATGGTGTCTCGTTCGACGGTCTTCAAGTCCGTCGTCGTCGCTGCCTGCAGCGGCCGGGTGGCGCGATCGAGCGACAAGTGCTGGGCGCCGATGAGCCCGCCTTCGCAGAGAATCGCCGCGCGCTCGAGGGCGTTCCTGAGCTCCCGCACGTTGCCTGGCCAGTCGTGCTGAAGCAGCGCCTCGCGCCCCTCGCGCGTCAGGCCCGCTGGCGGCCGTCCGAACGACTTGCCGATCTCCGCCAGGAACGCTTCGCTGAGCGGCGCGATATCAGCCTTGCGCTCGCGCAGCGGCGCGATCGGAATGTCGAACACCTGCAGGCGGTAGTAGAGGTCCTCGCGAAAGTCGCCGCGCTCGACGGCCTTCTTCAGGTCGCGGTTCGTCGCGGCGATCACGCGGACGTTGGCTCTGAGCAGCCGGGTTCCGCCGAGCCGCTGGAATTCCCGCTCCTGAAGCACCCGGAGGAACTTGGCCTGCGCCGACGGGCTCATCTCGCTGACCTCGTCGAGGAACAGCACGCCCCCGCTGGCGAGCTCGATCTGGCCCGGCTTGGATTGCTGCGCGCCCGTGAACGCGCCCCGCTCGTAGCCGAAGAGCTCGGATTCGAGCAGTTGCTCGGGCAGTGCCGCGCAGTTCAACGCGACGAACGGCCCGCCCTTCCGCGGCGAGGCGCGGTGTATGAACCGCGCGACGACTTCTTTCCCCGTGCCCGACTCGCCGGTGAGCAGCACCGTCGTTTCGGTCTCCGACACTTGCGTCGCTTTCTTCAGGACCTCGTTCCATTGGGCGGACTGTCCGACCACGTGAATGGTCTTCGATTCGAGCTCCTCGGTGAGCGAGCGCACGCGCGACTCGAGACGTTCCGCACGAGCATGCGCTTCGGCCACCTGGCGGGCCGCCTCGGCGAGCTGCTCGTGAGAGACCGCGAGCGCCACGTGATCGGCAATCCGCCGCGCGGCCGGCACGTCTTGCGCGGAGAACGCGGCCGGCTTTCCCGACCAGAATCCCAGACCCATCTCCTGATCACGCGCGCGCGTGAAGACGCCCAGAAATGACCTGTACCCGCGCGACAGCAGGCGTTCCCGGAAGTCCTGCGGCTCTACAATCGGCAGCTCGGCCGATCGGAAGTCTTCGATGATGACATACGGCTCCGTGTGCGGCGTCGTGTCCGATTTGATCAGCCGGTTGAGCCCAGGAAAGGCGTCGGACGACGCTGCCTCGATCAGGATCTCGCCCTTGCCGTCATGGAACATCATCGTCAACAAATCGTGCGCGATCACTTTCTTCGCAATCTCGGACACTTGCGGAAACACCGTGCGGATATCGAGCACGCCGGCGATCGCGCGCAAGAGCTCGACCGAGGCCTCGAGGTCCGTTGCGCGATCACGCTCGAGCGCTGCGCGGCGCGCCGTGTCCGCCAGTTGCTGGTGGGATATCGCAATGGCGACGTAGTCGGCCACGCGTTGGGCCAGCGTCAACTCCCGCTCCGAGTACACGTCAGCTCGGCGGGACAGCAGGGCGAGCACGCCGATCGGCCTGCCATCGACAAGGACGGGAACGCGAAGACCTGTTCGGAACCCTCGGTTCGTCCCGTAGACATCGCTGAAGATGCGCGGAACCGACGGATCGTGCACCGCGCAGTGTTCGCCTTGGCAGAAGACCCGCGGTTCTCCCTCTTGCGTGCTCGCGTACAAACGGAAATGCGCGCCGTCGTCGGTCAACAGCGCCAGGTTCGCTTCGTCGTGCGGGACGATCCGCGACGCGACGTCGCTCAGTTGCCGGAAGATGTCGCGCACGTCGAGCGCGCGCGCCAACTCCGGCAGCAGATCGTGGAAGGCATCTAAATCCCGAAGGTCCAAGGTAGCGGAATCGGCAGTCATGGTCATACGGGTTTGTAATCAGATGTTTCTATTGTTAGACGCACTTGGTTACATGACGTTCCCGGATTCCCGGCACAAGCGCGTCCATATTCGAGCGCGTCCCTATTCCGAACGCTCGCGTCGGGCGGTATTCCGGCGAACTCGGCACGATCATTGCCTCAATGTAGAAAAGGGCACGGGCCAACATCCTCGCTCCGACGTGCCCGTTTGGCACTCTTGTATCTAGGAACGAACGAGCCCGGGCAAACGTGACATTGCCCGGCAGGTCACTCGTAGCTGAGCGGCAGCTCCGGCGAGGAGCCCTTGGACGATTCTCGGCCCTTCCGTAGAGGGAATGCTTCCCGAACCACATCGGCAAACTGCTGCGAAGAACCCTCGGGGACCATCAGACACCACTCGACGCCGCCTGAGTCGCGCAGAGTGACTTCCCACGAAAACGGCAACGCACCGACCCTCACGACCGTGTCGGGCAGGTCGTGCTCAGCCAGCACGGTTCGCACCACGCTGGCGACGAACGCCGGAGTCATTGGACATACCGTCATGCATCCTGCGTTCCGCGCGGCGGTTGGGGGAATCACCGAAGGGGGCTGCGCAGGGATAAACAAGATGCGTGTCTAAACGCACCCGAGATCCGCCCACGTTCTGCGCGCCTCTACCTTCTCCGCGGGTTTTCTCAGAGTGATCGAGGGTGGCTGTGGCATCTCCCTTGCCACCGACAATGGCGATACTTTTCTCATGTCGCAAAAAACCGCGCAGCTTGTCATTGGCCGGTTGCTCACGGACGAGGAGTTGCGCGCGCAGTTCCTGGGCCGTCCCTTCGAGACACTGGCCGCGTTTCGTGACCTTGGCTTCGACTTGACTGAGCGTGAGATCGACGCGATCCTGCAGACCGACAAGAGTCTCTGGACCGACGCCGCCGATCGCATCGACCCGCGCCTGCAACGTTGCAGCTTCCGCTCGAAGTGACGGAGGGCTTCAGTGGTCCGCTAAAATCTCCGAGGCGTCGAACTCCGCATTGCGAAGCATTCGGAAGAACGTCTCCTCCACCAGCAGATTCAGGTAGGTGAGATCGATACCATCTACCTGCACTCTGCCATCCATCAGGCATGTTGCCCCTTCTGGCGGACATTTTGCGGCTCGGCGGCGCCGCAAGATGTGTATCCTATGGCTGTTGTCGAATTTCACATTCCAAGTGAAGTTGCGCGTCCTTGTGACCGCGACAGCCCTGGGCGTGGGCTGCCGCACGACTCCGGCCAAAAGCGCAGGCGCCGGGCCGCACGCGCCCGTCGGCCAAGCAGCTCCGGGCGCCGAACCCCGGCCGCCCATCGTTCAACCAGGCGCCCCCGGCCAGGCCAGCCGTGTCATTACTCCTGAAAAAGCCACCGACCTGTCGCAGGTGCAGTACACCGGTGCGGACATCAAGTTCATGCAAGGCATGATCGGTCACCACGCTCAGGCCTTGGAGATGACGGCCTTGCTCGCCTCTCGCACCAGCAATGAAGACCTGAAGAAGCTCGCGCTGCGCATTCAGCTGTCGCAAGACGACGAGATCAACATGATGCAGGGCTGGCTTCAATCCCGCGGACAACAGGTCCCGGATCGAAACGCCATGCACACGCACGGCGCGACGCTGATGCCAGGCATGCTCACGCCGGATGAGATGAAGCAGCTCGCCGAGAGGAAGGGCCTCGAATTCGATCGCCTGTTCCTCGAGGACATGATCAAACATCACGGCGGCGCGCTCACGATGGTCCAGGATCTCCTCGCGACGCCAGGCGCCGCGCAGGAATCGGAGGTCTTCGCGTTCGTGTCCGACGTCGAAGCGGATCAGCGCATGGAGATCGATCGCATGAGCGCCCTGCTCACCACGCTGAAGGAATGATGTCCGAGGAATGATGCCAAAGGAACGTCAGCTATGAAACGGGTGCTCGCTGCTTTTGTGATGTCCGGCGTCGTGGCAACAATGTACGCGCAGTCCCGGGGTCCCCAGGGCGGCACCCGCCCTGGGGTGGAGCCCGCCAAGCCCGATCCGCGCGTAGGGCTCAAGGCCGGCCTCCACGATGCGGGCGAGGCGGCGCGAGGCATGGAGCGCGTCGCGAGCCTGTCCAATCCTCAGGGATTCTTCGATCCCAAGGTGCCGGCCGGGCTGCCCACGCCGCCCGAGCAGGATCCTGAGCCGCCACCGCCCGACCCGGATGCTCCGCCCGATCCCAAGTTCGCCAACATGCTCGCGTTCGCGAACTCGGACATGGCTTTCAGCGGACATCATCTCTTCATGGGCAGTTTTCACGGCTTCAACACCTTCGACGTGGAAAACGGCCGGAAGCCGAAGCTCGTCGCCTCGATCGTCTGCCCCGGCGGCCAGGGGGACATGTCGGTCTACGGCAACCTTCTGTTCATGTCGGTCGAGCAGACCCGCGGCCGGCTCGATTGCGGGACCGAAGGGATTCAAGGCAAGGTCAGTGCCGAGCGTTTCCGCGGCGTGCGCATTTTTGACATCACTGACATCACGAAGCCGCGGCAGGTCGCGGCCGTGCAGACCTGCCGCGGGTCGCACACGCATACGCTGGTGAACGACCCGAAGGATAAGGACAACATCTACGTGTACGGATCCGGCACGAGCTCGGTGCGATCGGGAGAAGAGCTGGCCGGCTGCTCGGGGCTCAAACCGGAAGAAGACCCCAATACCGCGCTCTTCAGTATCGACGTGATCAAGGTGCCGCTCGCGAAGCCCGAAACCGCCGCGATCGTGAACCGCCCGCGGATTTTCGCGGATCCGAAGACCGGCGCCATCTCGGGATTATGGGCGGGCGGCGACCATGGCGCCGGTACGCAAAAGACCTCTGTCACCAACCAATGTCACGACATCACGGTCTTCCCCGAGATCGGGTTGGCAGCCGGCGCCTGCTCGGGGAACGGCATCCTGCTCGACATTCACGATCCCGTACATCCGGTGCGGCTCGACGATGTGAGCGACAAGAATTTCGCGTACTGGCACTCGGCGACGTTCAACAACGACGGGACGAAGGTGGTGTTCACGGACGAGTGGGGAGGCGGCCTGCGGCCCCGCTGCCGCGCGACCGATCCGCTCAATTGGGGCGGCGACGCCATCTTCGACATTGTTGATGATCCCGGCAATGTCGATCCCGGTCACACCGCTGGCCGCCCTGCGGGCAAGAAGCTCCGCTTCGCGAGCTACTACAAGATGCCGGCGCCGCAGACCGAGCAGGAGAACTGCGTTGCGCACAACGGGTCGCTCATTCCCGTTCCGGGGCGCGACATCATGTCGCAAGCGTGGTATCAGGGCGGCGTGTCGGTGTTCGATTTCACCGATTCGGCCCACCCCATCGAGATCGCGTTCTTCGATCGCGGCCCCATTGACGCCAAGCAGCTCATCACCGGTGGCTTCTGGTCGACGTACTGGTTCAACGGGTTCATTTTCGGCTCCGAGATCGCGCGAGGCGTGGACGTGTTCAGGCTGAAACCAACCGAGTACCTGTCGCAGAATGAGATCGATGCGGCGTCACAGGTGCACCTCGACATCTTCAACGCGCAGGAGCAGTCGCGAATGACCTGGCCGAACAGCTCTGTCGTCGCCCGCGCGTACATCGATCAGCTGACGCGCAGCAAGAGCATCCTGCCCGAGCGCGTCCGCGCCGTGAACAGCGCCCTCGACAAGGCCGATGCGCTCCGCGGAACCGGAGCCACCGCGGTCGCGACCGAGCTCGACGCCGTAGCCGGCAAACTCGAGAGCGATGCGGCTGCGACAAACGGCCGCGATGCCGCGCGTTTCCACTCACTTGCCGCGACGCTCAAGGCTCGTGGGGCGCGCCTCCGCTGAATCGCGGACGGGGGGGCGACGTCTGACGATTCGGGTGCTCGAGACGTCTCCACGTAACGACCAGGACATCCCGACGCCCTAGTGTGCCCGGATCCAACGGCTCGATCGCCGTCACGCCGTGGGCGACACGGGTATCGTCCAGGAACGCTGCGTCGAGCGGCGCGCTGAGCGTGAAGCTGCCGAGCTGTCGGCCGTCCAGTGCCTGCACGGTTGTGGTGCCACTGATGACGTTGTAGCGATCGATCAGAAGTACGAGCACGTAGTCAACGCCGTCACGATGGATCCCCTCCGGCGTCGGGCGGCCGGGCTCCTCCACGCGCGCTTCAATCCGGAACTGGTGCACCTCGATGTGCCACAAGCGCGCCGGCGTCAACGCTTCGAAGATCGCTCGGGAGCACGTCAGGATCGCGCCGATCGTCGGGCCACTCCCGAGCTCGAGGTCAATAGGGTCGAACCAGCGGGCGATCCCCCCGTTCAACGGGTTGTAGTCCCGGCTCTGGTAGTGGGGTTCGTCGGGCTGGCGGAGGATGGGACCGCCGGGCGCCGCTGCATACACCGCGTGGCGGCGCCGCCGATAGCGCCCGCCGTCCCCCATGTAGGTGTCGAGGGCGAGTTCGTCCCAACTCGTCACAAACTCAGCCCAGTCTGACAGCTGCCCGAACCGGGAGAGCAGTTCGCGCATCCTCGCCGCGTCCACGAACGCGAACCCGTCCTTTACGACCGCTGCCTGCAACGGTTCAGCTATCGTCTCCGCGCCCACGGCCCCCCGGGCCAAAAGGTTCGCCACGCCTCGATCGTAGTGCCCGAAGGGACCCGTTTGCAGTCCAAGCCCGGATTGGACCGGACCCGTCAACCATCTTGTGACGACTCTCGAATCCGGACTGCGTTTGACGCGTCCGTGCGCGCGATCGTAATATTCGAGGCTGTGAGGTTCGATGTGAGCGCGCGCTGTTGTTGTTGGCCTGCAGGCCATGGGGCGCGCGCCGTGTAGGACTCTCACTCGACACGACGCCCGTAGATTCGTGGCCGCCCACAGACCTGTTGCGAGCGGCCATTTTTTTTGAGGCGAGAGACATCATGCGGCTCTCACGCGATTGGTGGGCGGTCGTCCTGGCCGTCACCGCCGCCTTTTTCGTCAAGCTCGGCGCCCTGCCCCATGTTCCCTGGTAGCGCCGCCGACTCGTGGCGCGGACCCCGAGAGTGGTCATGACAAGCGATGTCACCGTCATCTCGCCCCCGGCGTTTGGAATCGGCACGCGATACGCTCGTCTGCTGCCCGGTATCGTGCTCCTCCTCCTGATCGGTTACCTCGGTAAGCTGACCGAGCAATCGATTGCCGCCTACGGGCGCGCCCACCAGGTGACGCTCCCCAACATCGAGTATGTGTTGTGGGCGATCGTCTTCGGGCTGATCGTGTCCAATACGATTGGCGTGCCGTCGATTTGCGAGGCGGGCGTCGAGACCTACGAGTTCTGGCTCAAGGCGGGCATCGTGCTGCTCGGCGTTCGTTTCGTGCTCGGCGACGTGCTGAGACTCGGCGGTCTGAGCCTGGTGGCCGTCGTGCTCGAGCTCGCGATTTCGATCGTCGTCATGACCGCCCTCGGCCGGGTCTTCAAGCTGCCGCCGAAGCTGACCAGCCTGCTCTCCATCGGCGCGTCAATCTGCGGCGTGTCGGCGATCATCGCCGCGAAGGGCGCGATCGATGCGGACGATGAGGACGCCTCATACGCCATCGCGGCGATCCTCGCGCTCGGCGCAGTCAGCCTCTTCCTGTTTCCTGTCATCGGCCATGCGCTCGGGATGAGCGATGCCTCATACGGGCTGTGGGTCGGCCTCGCGGTCGACAACACCGCTGAGGCGACGGCGGCCGGCGCGCTTTACTCGGATGCGGCCGGAAAGTTCGCCGTGCTGGCGAAGACAGCCCGCAACGCCACGATCGGGTTCGTCGTGCTCGGCTATGCGCTCTACTGGGTCCGTCGGGGCGGAGCGGCGGGCGTGGCGAACAAGGCCGCGTTCCTGTGGCAGAAGTTTCCGAAGTTCGTACTCGGGTTTCTCCTGATCTCGGGATTGGCGACCGCGGGCTTCTTCACTCGAGCGCAGTCGACAGACCTCGCCAATCTGTCACGCTGGGCGTTTCTGTTCACCTTCGCGGGCGTGGGCCTCCGGACCAACGTGCGCGCGCTGGCCAGGCAGGGATGGCGGCCGCTCGTCGTCGGGGTAGCGGGTGAGTGCGTCATCGCGACCGTGACCCTCGCGATGGTCCTCATCGCGTCGCGTTTCTCGTCGTAGCGAGCTCGCTTGCCTCCGCCTGCATCCGGCTCCACAACGCCTCGACATCGGCGCGCTCGGTTGCCTCCGCCCCGATCGAGACGCGCACCATCCAGCGGCCATCCAGAAGCGCCGGCGTCACGTACGCCGCACCCGAGCGATTCAGGCGATCCGCCCACGCGAGGGTGTGGGCGTCCAGGTCGTCTTTATCGAGTCCCACCGGCTCATGCCGGACGCAGACCGTCTGCAGCGGCACGGGCGCCAGCACGAGCCAATCGTCGGCGGCCCTGATCTGTTCCTCGAGCCACCGTGCGTTGGCGATGTCGCGTCGCAGCCGCGTCCGGAGTCCCGACACCCCCTGCTCCCGAATCAGGAACCACAGCTTCAACGCGCGGAACCGGCGTCCGAGCGGCAGCCCCCAATCACGCAGGTTCTTGACACGCGCGTCGGCCGCGGTCCGCAAGTAGCTGGGGGTTGTGGACATCACGCGGACCAGATGCTCCGGATCACGCACGTAGTACACCGAGCAGTCGAACGCGGCGCCCAGCCATTTGTGCGGGTTGACGGCGACGGAATCCGCCCCGTCGATGCCGCGCCACATCCACCGGCACTCGGGAAGAATCATCGCGGACCCGGCCATCGCCGCATCGACGTGCAGCCAGACTCGATGCTTCGCTGCAATCTGCGCGATCGCGTCCACGGGATCCACCGCCGTCGTCGTCGTCGTGCCGGTTGTGGCGACAACCGCGCATGGGCGGCGGCCTTCGCGCCGATCGCGCTGGATCGATTCTTCGAGCGCGTCCGCCTGCATGCCGTACTCCGAGTCGTGCGGCACATGGCAAATGTTCGCGCGGCCGAAGCCGGCGAGCAGCGCCGCCTTGTCGACCGAGCTATGGCTGTGCCCCGAGGTGTACACGACGAGCGGTTGGTCTTCGCTCTGCAGTCCGCCGCGGGCGAGTCCATAGTCCGTCGTCCGCTCCCGCGCGCAGAGCAGGGCGACGAGCGCGCTCGTGGACGCGGCGTCCTGGATGACGCCGCTCCAGCCGTTGGAGAGCCCCACCATCTGGCGAAACCAATCCGTTACGACCTCCTCGATCTCCGTGAGCGCAGGGCTCGACTGCCACGTGATCCCCAAGACGCCGAGACCTGTGCTGACATAGTCGCCGAGCACGCTGGCGAGCGATCCGTTGCTCGGAAAATAGCCGAAGAACTTCGCATGCTGCCAATGCGACAGCCCTGGGAGGACGATTCGATCCAGGTCATGAACGATCGCGTCGAACGGTTCCGGCGAGTCAGGCGGCTCCTGCGGCACCAATCGCCGGATGTCGCCCGGCTCGGTTCGTGCCATGACCGGCAAGGTCGACACGCGCGATCGATAGTCGGCAATCCAATCGACGAGCCGGTGTCCCGCAGCTCGGAACTCTTCTGGAGTCATGTCGGCATCGTACGTGATGAGGTCCGTTTGTGACCAGTCTGCCCGCCCACTTCGAGGTAAGCTCCCGGTGATGGAGCTGGATCAGCGGGTCTGCGATCGCGCGCGCCGATCGCGCGATGCGCGATTCGACGGCCGCTTCTTCATCGGCGTGACGACCACTCGGATCTACTGCCGGCCGATTTGTCCGGCTCGCGCTCCCAGGGACGAGCACGTCCGCTACTTTGCGACCGCCGCCGCCGCCCAAGCGGCCGGGTTCCGCCCCTGCCTTCGCTGTCGGCCGGAAGCGTCCCCCGGCACGCCGGCCTGGATGGGCTCGTCGGGGCTCGTATCGCGAGCGCTCCGGTTGATTGGCGAGGGCGCGATTCGCGGGGGAGAGCCCGGCGGCGTCGAGCGATTGGCCGACAGGCTGGGCGTGACCGCCCGACACTTGCGCCGGCTGTTCCTCGAGCATCTCGGCGCGACGCCGCTCGACGTTGCGCTGACCTGCCGCATGCACTTCGCCAAGCGGCTGATCGATGAAGCGTCGCTGTCGATGGGGGAGGTCGCGTTCGCGTCGGGCTTCGGCAGCGTCCGTCGGTTCAACGGCCAGGTGCGAAGCGTCTATGCCCGGACGCCCACCGAGCTGAGAAAGCTCGCCCGGCAGCCGGCCGAACCCGAGCGCGACGGCTACAGCTTTCGTCTCGCGTATCGGCCCCCCTACGATTGGGACGCGGTGCTCGCCTTTCTGCGGGCGCGAGCCACGCCCGGCGTGGAATCGGTCGACCGAGCCAGCTATCGGCGAACGATCGCGCTCGACGGAAAACGCGGCAGCATTGAGGTGTCCCGGCTGGAATCGGGTACGGGGCTCCGCTTGAACGTCCGCTTTCCGGATCCCCGCGCGCTTCTCTGTATCGTCGAGCGGGTGCGACGCATGTTCGATCTCGGCGCCGATCCCAAGGTCATCGGCGATCACTTGCGCGCCGATCCTCTGCTCCGTTCAGCATGGGCGCGCCATCCAGGTATTCGGACACCGGGCGCGTGGGACGGCTTCGAGCTGGCCGTCCGAGCCATTCTTGGTCAGCAGATTTCGGTGCGCAGCGCGACGACCATCGCCGGCCGGGTGGCGGCGATGTTCGGAACGCCGGTCGACGATGGCCGGACCTTGGGCCGGCTCTTCCCCGAGCCCGCACAGCTCGCAGACGCTTCTCTTGAAGCCGCCGGCGTGATGCCGACGCGGGCCGAGACGATTCGCTGCCTTGCGCGCCGGGCGGCGAGCGATGGTCCTGGGACCGGCGTGCCGGTGAATGGCGCCCGGATGAACGGCGTCTCGCTCCAATCGGTTCCGGGTATCGGCCGGTGGACGGCGGAGTACATCGCGATGCGCGCGCTCGGCGAGCCCGATGCTTTCCCCTGCGGCGACCTCGTCCTCCGGAGCGCCGCCGGCCATCTCTCGGCGCGCGAGCTCGACCGCCGGTCGGAACGCTGGCGCCCGTGGCGCGCGTATGCAGTCATGCTCCTCTGGCAAACGGCTTCGGAAGCCACTTCATGACATCCGACCTGAAGACGCTCATCGATCTCAACCACGACTACATCCACTCCGTCCAGACATCGGACGTCCGGCGTTTCGATGAGATCCTGGCGGATGATTTCCTCTGCTCGCAGCCGGACGGATCGCTCATCGATCGCGCGGACTTCCTGGCCCAGACCGCGCGGCCCGTCACGATCGCCAATCTCACGGCCCACGACGTGCAGGTCCGGATCATGGGCGATGTCGCGATCATCCATGCGCGGACCACGTACACGACGCCGGACGGCCACGAGCGATCCGGCCGATATACAGACGTGTGGGCGCGCCGTAACGGACGCTGGCTCGCGGTGTCGGCGCACGTCACGAGAGGCTAGCAGTCGAAACGGTGGGTGCCCTGCCTCAACGGCCAATCAGCAGGCCGACCGCGATCGCCATCCCGCCCTTCGTCATCCCGTCGGGAAACGTCGCTTCATAGCCGGGTTCGACGTACCAGCCAAGGTTTCGGCTGGGCCAGAACATCAGGTCCGCTACGGCCTCAATGCCCCAGAACGTCCGGCTGTTCGGGCCGGTGGCATGGATGATCTCAGGCCCTGCGCCGATCATGAATTCCAAGGAACGACCCAACTGCCACGGTTTCTTGAGCAGGACATCGACAGGCACTTCAGTGCTCCCGTCTGCCCGGATCGCTGAGACGCCGACTTCCAGCTCGAGCCAGTGCTCGATCGGCGTGACCTCGAATGCGAACGTGGCGCCCGGGTGAAAGCCCTCCATGCGCGACCAGTCTCCCGCCGCGCCGATCTCGAAAACGATGGAGTGATCGCGTTCTTGGGAGTGATCGGGTTCTTGTGAGTGATCGTGTCCTCGGGGATCGCCTACTTGTGCGCTCGCGGTCGCTGGCAAAGCGATCGCGAGAGCGGCCAACAGGCAGGCGAGCGCCCGACCCACCGCGGCAGTATAACGAATCTGTAACGTCACGCCGTCCTCACATCGACGCCACACGGCCGACACGCGCCGCCGCTAGCCTTCCACACGCACTTGCTTGACCCCTTGACCAACGTGGCCGAAAGGAGGCTTCAGTGAACATTCGACGACAGCGAAGGCTCGCGATGATTTCGATGGTCACGCTCGTCACGCTCGGCGTGGCAACGAGCCGTCAGCTGACCATCGCCGCCCGAGCTGGTGCGGCTCCCTCCCTGGGCGGCGACGATGCCGGGCCCGACACCGTCACGCCGATCAAGCACGTGATCGTGCTCATCGGCGAGAATCGCACGTTCGACAACATCTACGCGACCTATGTGCCCAAGTCTGGCGAAGACGTGACAAATCTTCTCTCCAGAGGCATCGTCCATGCCGACGGCTCGCCCGGCAACAAAAGCGCGGCCGCCGAGCAGTCGCGACTGACCACGATCAACCCGGTGGCGTACTTCGTCGACACGAACCAGCTCGTGAACCCGGGCAAGATGCCGTACGCGCCGCATCTGCCGACGCCCGAGGTCGGATTCGCGCCGCCAGAGCCCGCGACGTTGGCGCAGCTGCTGAAGGATCCGGCCAACACGGTGGCCCCGTTCGACGCGACGACCTTCTCGCTCAAGCTGCTTCACAAGATCTCGCCCGTGCTCGACCCGAGAGACCTGGCCCTCCTGACGACCGGGGCGACCGGCTTGAAGAACTGCACGACCGACCCGACCGAGCCGCCGTCTCCATGCGCGGAGCCGGACACCCGTGTGGCCAACTTCGACACGTTGCCGAACACCTCGTTCCAGATCACTGGGACGCGTCTGCCGTACGACACATACACTGGCGACATGGTGCACCGCTTCTACCACATGTGGCAGCAGTCGGACTGCAATGTGGCGAACGCCACACCCTCCAACCCGTCGGGCTGCCGGAACGATCTCTATCCCTACGTCGGCATCTCGCGCGGCGATGACTCCGGCAGCAACTCGATGGGCTTCTACAACGTGCAGAAGGGCGACGCGCCCGTGTTCAAGCGTCTCGCCGACCAGTACACGATGAGCGACAACTACCATCAGCCCGTCATGGGCGGGACGGCGGTTCAGCACATGTTGCTGATGACCGGCGACGCGATTTCGTGGGAAACGTTTGACGGACTGCCCGCGCAACCGCCGCTCGCGCAGGTTGCCGATCCGACGCCCAAGAGCGCCACCAACGCGGGCTTCACGCGTGACGCGCGTTGGACCAAGTGTGGGGATCAAAGCCAGCCGGGCATCCTGCCAATCGTGAAATACCTGCAGTCGCTCCCGTGGCGGCCGGATAAAACGGCCTCAAACTGCGCGCCTGGCCTCTACTACATGATCAACAACACGCGGCCGGGCTACCTCTCGAACGGCAACGTCAATACCGCCGGCATCACCGCCGGCACCGCCGTGCCGCCCTCCTCGCTCAGGACGATTGGCGACGCGCTCAACGAGAAGAACATCAGCTGGGCGTACTACGGCGGCGGCTTCCACGCCGCAGCGCGCTTTGACAGCGGCTCCACCGATCCGGTCGACGTGCTCATCGGCACGGGCGGCAACTACTACTGCGACATCTGCAACCCGTTCCAGTACGTGAAGTCCATCATGGGCGATCCCACGCAGAGAAAGGCGCACATCAAGGACGCCACGGACTTCTTCACGGCCATCGACAAAGGGCAGCTGCCCACGGTCTCGTACCTGAAACCGGA
>Ga0318533_10000061_pt1 | contig 30310 bp, 25 predicted proteins | sample GRESIP053b4f27_FD_203675 | JGI IMG/M metagenome (GOLD analysis project Ga0318533, IMG submission 203675) | Tropical soil microbial communities from Luquillo Experimental Forest, Puerto Rico - GRE.SIPMG.053b4f27 | ecosystem: Environmental > Terrestrial > Soil > Tropical forest > Bulk soil...
ATGGTCGCTATGCCCGCGCGAGTCCGGCCGCTTCGTGAGCGGGACACCAGCCAGCCGACGACCGCCATCAGCGGGAGGGCGAGCCCGATTATCGTCAGCACTATCAATTCGGACGTTGTCGGTTCCCCGGTGATAATCACGTCGTGGCCGCCGGTGATCAAGTAGAGCGACAGCGTGCAGACCTGCAGCGCCCCGTACGCCGCCAGGATGGGGGCGGACCGCGGCCAGAGCCGTCGCCATCGGGCTCGCCTCGTTAGCACGGACGGCAAACCGCGCTCCAAGAACCAGCTTTCGGCCGCCGTGCCCGCCGTCCCTCGCACGCGGGCGCTACCTCCAGCTCGGCGACCCGACCGGCGGCGCAGGGAAAGGTCCATGCGGGCTCACCCTAGTGCCGGATCAGCCCCCGTGTTGGCCATTGTCGATGCAGGTCAGGATTTGTTCGGTGGCCCGTTCGGCGATATCCATCACGGCGGCCTGGTCGATCCCCTGCGGTCTCCCGCGAGAAGGTCAATTCCGCACCTCGCCTAGTCTTTAAGTCATGCAACGGATTATCGGGACGGAGGTCGAGTACGGCATTTCCTCGCCGTCGGACCCGACCGCCAACCCGATCCTGACCTCGACGCAAGCGGTTTTGGCCTACGCGGCCGCGGCCGGCATTCAGCGCGCCAAACGCACCCGCTGGGACTACGAGGTGGAATCGCCGCTGCGGGACGCCCGCGGCTTTGACCTGAGCCGCTCGGCGGGGCCCCCGCCGGTGGTCGACGCCGACGAGGTCGGCGCGGCCAACATGATCCTGACCAACGGGGCGCGGTTATACGTCGACCATGCGCACCCGGAATACTCCGCGCCTGAGTGCACCGACCCGCTGGACGCGGTGATCTGGGACAAGGCCGGCGAGCGTGTGATGGAGGCCGCCGCCCGGCACGTCGCCAGCGTGCCCGGAGCCGCGAAACTGCAGCTCTACAAGAACAACGTCGACGGCAAGGGCGCCTCCTACGGGTCGCACGAGAACTACCTGATGTCTCGGCAGACGCCGTTTTCGGCGATCATCGCCGGGCTGACGCCATTTTTGGTGTCCCGGCAGGTGATTACCGGCTCGGGCCGGGTCGGCATCGGGCCCGCCGGCGACGAGCCGGGCTTCCAGCTGTCCCAGCGTTCCGATTACATCGAGGTCGAGGTCGGGCTGGAGACCACGCTGAAGCGCGGGATCATCAACACCCGCGACGAACCGCACGCCGACGCCGACCGGTACCGGCGGCTGCACGTGATCATCGGAGATGCCAACCTCGCCGAGACCTCGACCTACCTGAAGCTGGGCACCACGGCGCTGGTGCTCGATTTGATCGAAGAAGGCCCGGCACACGGGATCGACCTGACCGACCTGACGTTGGCCCGGCCGGTGCACGCGGTCCACGCGATCAGCCGCGATCCGTCGTTGCGAACCGCCGTGGCCATGGCGGACGGTCGCGAATTGACCGGCCTTGCGCTGCAACGGATCTATCTCGACCGGGTGGCAAAGCTGGTCGACTGCCGCGACCCCGACCCTCGCGCGGCCGACATCGTCGTGACCTGGGCGCACGTGCTCGACCAGCTCGAGCGCGACCCGATGGACTGCGCCGAGCTGCTGGACTGGCCGGCCAAGCTGCGACTCCTCGAGGGTTTCCGGCAGCGGGAGAACCTCAGCTGGTCGGCGCCGCGGCTGCACCTCGTCGACCTGCAATACTCCGACGTGCGGCTCGACAAGGGTCTGTACAACAGGCTGGTCGCGCGTGGCTCGATGAAGCGCCTGGTCACCGAACACCAGGTGCTCAATGCCGTCGACAATCCGCCGACCGATACGCGCGCTTATTTCCGCGGCGAATGCCTGCGCAGGTTCGGCGCCGACATCGCCGCGGCCAGTTGGGACTCGGTGATTTTCGACCTCGGTGGCGATTCGCTGGTTCGAATCCCGACGCTTGAGCCGCTGCGGGGCAGCAAAGCGCACGTCGGAGCGCTGCTGGATTCGGTGAATAGCGCCGTCGAACTGGTGGAACAACTCACCAGCTAAACATCGTTAAGCAGGGAAACGTCGGTGCCGACCGGTAGGGTTAGTACAAGACCGGCAGGCGTGTGACGCGGCCGATAACAAAGCAGGAGGCGGCGATGGCTCAGGAGCAGACCAAGCGTGGCGGTGGCGGCGGCGACGATGACGACTTCGCCGACACCGCGGCCGCGGGCCAAGAGCGCCGCGAGAAGTTGGCCGAGGACACCGACGACCTGCTCGACGAGATTGACGACGTTCTTGAGGAAAACGCCGAGGACTTTGTCCGCGCGTATGTCCAAAAGGGCGGACAGTGACCTGGCCGTTCTCCGATCGCCTGTCCACTAACTCCGCACTTCCCGGGATCCCGGCTGTAGACCTGTCCTCGTTTGCCGACTTCCTCCGCCGCCAGGCGCCGGAATTGCTGCCAGCAAGCCTCGGCGGCGGTGCCCAACCCGGCGCCGCGGGCGGCGCCAGTGCCCAGCTGCCGCATGGGACGACGATTGTCGCGTTGAAATATCCCGGCGGTGTGGTCATCGCCGGCGACCGGCGCTCGACGCAGGGCAACATGATCGCCGGGCGTGACGTGAAGAAGGTGTACATCACCGACGACTACACCGCCACCGGCATCGCCGGGACGGCTGCGATCGCCGTCGAGTTCGCCCGCCTGTACGCCGTGGAACTCGAGCACTACGAGAAGCTCGAAGGCGTGCCGCTCACTTTTGCCGGCAAGGTCAACCGGCTTGCGATCATGGTGCGCGGAAACCTGGCGGCCGCGATGCAAGGGCTGGTGGCTGTGCCACTCCTTGCGGGGTATGACATTCATGCGCCGGACCCGGAAAGCGCTGGGCGCATAGTCTCGTTCGACGCCGCCGGCGGCTGGAACATCGAGGAAGAGGGCTACCAGTCGGTGGGGTCGGGCTCGATTTTCGCCAAGTCGTCGATAAAGAAGTTGTATTCGCAAGTCACCGATGTCGATTCCGCGGTGCGCGTAGCGGTGGAGGCGCTCTACGACGCCGCCGACGACGATTCCGCCACCGGCGGACCGGATCTGGTCCGCGGTATCTATCCCACGGCGGTCACCATCGGCGCCGAGGGCGCGGCAGACGTGCCGGAGAGCCGCATCGCCGAACTGGCCCGGGAAGTCATCGAAAGTCGCTCGCGCGCAAACACTTTCGGTTCCGACGCCGAGCCGCGGGGGGATAAGTGAGTTTCCCGTATTTCATCTCGCCTGAGCAGGCGATGCGCGAGCGCAGCGAGCTCGCACGCAAGGGCATCGCGCGGGGCCGCAGCGTGGTAGCGCTGGCCTATGCCGGTGGCGTGCTGTTCGTCGCGGAGAACCCGTCACGGTCGCTGCAGAAGATCAGCGAACTTTACGACCGCGTGGGCTTTGCGGCCGCGGGCAAGTTCAACGAATTCGACAATTTGCGCCGCGGCGGAATCCAGTTCGCCGACACCCGGGGCTACGCCTACGACCGCCGCGACGTCACCGGCCGGCAACTGGCCAACGTCTACGCCCAGACGCTGGGCACCATATTCACCGAGCAGGCCAAGCCGTACGAGGTCGAGTTGTGTGTTGCCGAGGTCGCACACTACGGCGAGACCAAACCGCCTGAGCTGTATCGGATCCTCTATGACGGGTCGATCGCCGACGAGCCGCATTTCGTGGTGATGGGCGGGACCACCGAGCCGATCACCACCGCGCTCAAGGATTCCTACGCCGAAAACGCCGACCTGCGCGACGCGTTGGGGATCGCGGTGGCGGCGCTGCGAGCCGGTAGCGCCGACACCTCGAACGGCGATCAGCCGACCCTCGGCGTGGCCAGCCTAGAGGTGGCCATCCTGGACGCCAACCGGCCGCGGCGCGCGTTTCGGCGCATCAACCGCTCGACCTTGGAAAGCCTGCTGCGGGACCAGGACGCCCCGAAATCTGAGGACGCAGAATCCGGCGGAGAAGCGCCGGAAGCGAACGGCGAATCCTCGGAGTAATCCCCGGCACGACCGACCCGATCCGGCCAATAGCATCCGTGGGCGCGGCTTGCCCACCGTGGCGGTGGGACAACCAGTACCCTCGATTACGTGCAGCGGCGAATTATGGGCATCGAGACCGAGTTCGGTGTCACCTGCACGTTCCACGGTCACCGTCGGCTTTCCCCGGACGAGGTAGCGCGCTACCTGTTCCGACGCGTGGTGTCGTGGGGCCGCAGCTCCAACGTCTTCTTGCGCAACGGCGCCCGCCTCTACCTCGATGTGGGCAGCCACCCCGAGTACGCCACCGCCGAGTGCGACAGCCTGGTGCAGTTGGTCACCCACGACCGGGCCGGCGAATGGGTGCTGGAAGACCTGCTCGTCGACGCCGAGCAGCGGCTCGCCGACGAGGGCATCGGCGGTGACATTTACCTGTTCAAGAACAACACCGATTCCGCGGGCAACTCCTACGGCTGCCACGAGAACTACCTGATCGTGAGGGCCGGCGAGTTCTCCCGGATCTCCGATGTGCTGCTGCCGTTCCTGGTCACTCGCCAGCTGATCTGCGGGGCCGGCAAGGTGCTGCAGACCCCCAAGGCCGCGACGTTCTGCCTTTCCCAACGTGCCGAGCACATTTGGGAGGGCGTCTCCTCGGCCACCACTCGCAGCCGGCCGATCATCAACACCCGCGACGAGCCGCACGCCGACGCCGAGAAGTACCGGCGGTTGCACGTCATCGTCGGCGACTCCAACATGTGCGAGACGACCACGATGCTCAAGGTGGGCACCGCGGCGCTGGTGCTGGAGATGATCGAAGCCGGCGTTCCCTTCCGCGACTTCTCCCTGGACAACCCCATCCGCGCCATCCGCGAGGTCAGCCACGACATCACGGGTCGACGGCCGGTGCGGCTGGCCGGCGGTCGTCAGGCCAGCGCGCTGGACATCCAGCGCGAGTACTACAGCCGGGCCGTCGAGCATCTGCAGACCCGGGAGCCCAACGCGCAGATCGAACAGGTCGTCGACCTCTGGGGCCGTCAGCTCGACGCCGTCGAAAGCCAGGATTTCGCCAAAGTGGACACCGAAATCGACTGGGTGATCAAGCGCAGGCTGTTCCAGCGCTATCAGGACCGCTACAACATGGAGTTGTCCGACCCGAAGATCGCCCAGCTCGATCTGGCCTACCACGACATCAAGCGCGGCCGTGGCGTCTTCGATCTGCTGCAGCGCAAGGGGCTGGCGGCGCGTGTCACCACCGACGAGGACATCTCGGAGGCCGTCGACCACCCGCCGCAGACCACCCGCGCCCGGCTGCGTGGGGAATTCATCAGCGCGGCTCAGGCGGCGGGGCGCGACTTCACCGTCGACTGGGTGCACCTCAAGCTCAACGACCAGGCGCAGCGCACTGTGCTCTGCAAAGACCCATTCCGAGCGGTCGACGAGCGGGTCAAGCGGCTGATCGCCAGCATGTAGCCGCGATCGGTTCACCAACGGTCACAGCAGCCACAGCGGCACCGTCGCGGCTGCTCATACTCGAGTCGCAAACGTGATAGCGCGGGCGCTATCACGTTTGGAGAGGCAGTGGCACCGCCAAGCTGGTGACTGGTGTGGCCGCTGTGATTGGTGCGGCATGGCCGCCCGGCGGAAGCGCTGGGCGCGGACCATCGAATAACCTGTTGTAAATGGCGATCTCGAAAGTCGAGCGGCTGGTCAACCTTGTCATCGCTTTGTTGTCCACTCGCGGTTACATCACCGCTGAAAAGATCAGGTCCAGCGTGGCGGGGTATTCCGAGAGCCCGAGCGCCGAGGCGTTCTCGCGGATGTTCGAGCGCGACAAGAACGAATTGCGTGATCTCGGCATCCCGCTCGAGATCGGCAGGGTGTCGGCTATGGACCCCGCCGAGGGCTACCGCATCAACCGCGACGCCTACTCGCTGCCGCCGGTCGAGCTCACCCCCGAGGAAAGAGCCGCGGTAGCCGTCGCCACGCAGCTGTGGGAGTCGCCCGAACTGATCACCGCAACCCAGGGCGCGCTGCTCAAGCTGCGCGCCGCCGGGGTAGACGTCGATCCCTTCGATGCAGGGGCCCCGGTGGCGATCGCGTCTCCGGCCGGGGTGCCAGGACTTCGCGGTTCGGAGGACGTCCTCGGAATCCTGTTGTCGGCGATTGATTCCCGTCAGGTGGTGCGGTTCCCGCACCGGCCGTCGCGGGCCGAGCCCTACACCACTCGCACCGTCGAGCCGTGGGGCGTCGTCACAGAGAAGGGCCGCTGGTATCTCGTGGGCCATGACCGCGACCGCAATGCCACCCGCACCTTCCGGCTCTCGCGGATCGCCGCCGAGGTCACGCCGATCGGTCCTGCCGGCGCGGTGTCCGTGCCCGAAGGCGTCGACCTGCGCAAGATCGTGGCCGACATGGTCGCCGAAACGCCGACGGGCGCTCGGGCCCGGGTGTGGGTCGCCGACGAAAAGGCCACCGCGCTGCGGCGCGCCGGAAGGTCGGTAGCTGCGCGACGGCTGGCCGGCCGCGACGGCGAGGTGATCGAACTCGACATCGGATCCACCGACCGGTTGGCGCGCGACATCAGCGGCTACGGGGCCGACGCCGTCGTGCTGGAGCCCGAACCCCTGCGCGAGGATGTGCTGGCCCGGTTGCGCGGGGTCGCAGAGGTGGAGCGCTCATGACGCCCGTATCGACCCGGTTGATCCGGCTGCTCAACATGGTGCCGTACTTCCAGGCCAACCCGAAGGTCACCCGGGCCAAGGCCGCCGCCGACTTGGGGGTGTCGGCCAAGCAACTCGAGGAGGACCTCAACCAGCTGTGGATGTGCGGTCTTCCCGGCTATTACCCGGGTGATCTCATCGATTTCGAGTTCTCTGGCGACACGATCGAAGTGACGTTCTCGGCGGGCATCGACCGGCCGCTCAAGCTCACGTCGCCCGAGGCCACCGGCCTGCTGGTGGCGTTGCGGGCGCTGGCCGACATTCCGGGCGTGGTCGATCCCCAAGCGGCGCGCAGCGCGATCGCCAAGATCGAGGCCGCCGCCGGCGCCGTCGGCCAGGACGCCCCAGATTCGGTCGCGGCCGTCGGCGAGCCCGCGCCCGTCGAAAGTCGGGCCGCGGCCGCCGTGCGGACGGCGGTGCAGTACAAACACGCACTTGCCATCGACTACTACGCCGCCTCCCACGACACGCTTACCAGCCGGATCGTGGACCCCATTCGCGTACTGCTGATCGGCGGCCAGAGCTATTTGGAGGCCTGGTCCCGCGAGGCCGAAGGGGTCCGGCTGTTCCGCTTCGACCGGATCGTCGACGCCGCCGAGCTGGACGAGCCGGCCGCTGCCCCCGAACCGGCGCTGCACGCGCCACCGGACACGTCACTGTTCGACGGCGACCCGTCGCTGCCGTCGGCCAAGCTGCGGGTGGCGCCCTCGGCGTCGTGGATGTTCGAGTATTACCCGATGCGGGAGGTGCGCGAGTTGCCGGATGGGGCGTGTGAGGCGGTCATGACCTACGCCTCGGAGGACTGGATGACGCGCCTGGTGCTGGGATTCGGGCCGGCCGTGCGGGTGCTTGAACCGGAGTTGCTCGCGCAGCGTGTACGGGAAGCCGCGGCGGCGGCCCTGGTGTCTTACCAGGTCGCGGCACAAGGGTGACGCCGTCGAGGGCCTGGCATCCCGCGGCGCGGGCACACCGGGGCATCGTCTCGCTGCGGTAACATCGGGTGGACGTCTGGAGGTAATCAAAGTGGGCAGTCTTAGTCCGTGGCACTGGGCGGTAATCGCTGTCGTAGTGGTTCTGCTGTTCGGCGCCAAGAAGCTCCCCGATGCCGCGCGCTCGTTGGGCAAGTCGATGCGCATCTTCAAGTCCGAGATCCGTGAAATGCAGACCGAAGGCAAGTCCGAGGCGCCGTCCTTGCAAACTTCCTCGGAACCCCCGCAACCCGTGCAGTCGCAGCGGGTCGACCCGCCGGCGGCCACCGGGCAGGGTTACGGCGAAGCGCAGCCGCTCCACTAGCCGCGTTGACGCGGTGCCCGAGCGTCACTGACCGAGCGTCGTGAAACGTTTCAAGGCTTCAGCGCGCACCGTCGGCCTGCTGAAGCGGCTCAACCCTCGTAACAGGCGCAGCCGCACCAATCCGGACGCGACGATGTCGCTCGTCGATCACCTGACCGAGCTGCGCACCCGGCTGCTGATCGCGCTGGCTGCCATCCTGGTCACCACGATTTTCGGGTTCGTCTGGTACTCGCATTCGATCTTGGGGTTGGAGAGCCTCGGCGAGTGGCTGCGCCATCCGTATTGTGCGCTGCCGCAGTCGGCGCGGGCGAATATCAGCGCCGACGGGCAGTGTCGGCTGCTGGCCACGGCGCCGTTCGACCAATTCATGCTGCGGCTCAAGGTCGGCATGATGGCCGGGATCGTGCTGGCCTGTCCGGTGTGGTTCTACCAGCTTTGGGCGTTCATCACGCCCGGTCTTTATCAGAGGGAGCGCCGCTTTGCGGTCGGGTTTGTGATCCCCGCCGCGGTGCTCTTCGTCGGCGGTGCCGTGCTCGCCTACTTTGTGCTCTCCAAGGCGCTGGGGTTCTTGTTGACGGTCGGCAGCGACGTGCAGGTGACCGCGCTGTCCGGGGACCGGTATTTCGGCTTCCTGATCAATCTGCTGGTGGTGTTCGGGGTCAGCTTCGAATTCCCGCTGCTGATCGTCATGCTCAACATGGCGGGCATGCTGACCTACGAGCGGCTCAAATCGTGGCGGCGCGGCCTGATCTTCTCGATGTTCGTGTTCGCGGCGGTATTCACGCCCGGATCCGATCCGTTTTCCATGACGGCACTCGGCGTAGCGCTGTCGGTTCTGCTCGAGTTCGCCATTCAGATCGCCCGACTGCACGACAAGCGGAAAGCCAAGCGGGAAGCGCAAGCCGCGATCCCCGACGACGAAGCGTCTGTCATCGAGCCGCCCTCGCCGATTCCTGAGCCCTCGTTTAGCGCCGGGCAACACGACGATGTCACCTAGCCGTCGGTGCGGGGCGGCGTGACGGAGCTGGCCGAGCTGGCCCGGTTCACCGCGGAGCTGCGTTTCACGCTCGACGACTTTCAGCAGCGGGCCTGTGCGGCGCTGGAACGAGGCCATGGCGTGCTGGTCTGCGCGCCCACGGGCGCCGGCAAGACAGTGGTCGGCGAGTTCGCCGTGCACCTGGCCCTGGCGGCCGGCGGCAAGTGCTTCTACACCACGCCGCTCAAGGCCCTGAGCAACCAGAAGCACACCGACCTGACCCTGCGTTACGGCCGCGACCGCATCGGGCTGCTCACCGGCGACATGTCGGTGAACGCCCACGCGCCCGTGGTGGTGATGACCACCGAGGTGCTGCGCAACATGCTCTACGCCGATTCGCCCGCACTGCAAGGACTTTCGTATGTGGTGATGGACGAGGTGCATTTCCTGGCCGACCGGATGCGGGGCCCGGTGTGGGAGGAGGTGATCCTGCACCTGCCCGAGGAGGTGCGGGTGGTCAGCCTGTCGGCGACGGTGAGCAACGCCGAAGAATTCGGCGGCTGGATCCAGACCGTGCGCGGCGACACGACTGTGGTGGTCGATGAGCACCGGCCGGTGCCGCTGTGGCAGCACGTCTTGGTGGGCAAGCGGCTGTTCGACCTGTTCGACCATGACGCCGACGAACCCGCCGGCCCGCCCTCCACCACACGCCAGTTCCGGGTCGACCCGGACCTGCTGCGCCAGATCGCACACCGGCGCGAGGCGGACCGAATGTCGGACTGGCGTGGCCCGCGTCGTGACGGGGGAAGAAGGAGTGGGCGCGGAGCCGCCGCCCGGCCGCGTTTTTACCGGCCGCCGTCGCGGCCGGACGTGATCGCGATCCTCGATTCCCAGGGGCTGCTGCCGGCGATCACGTTCGTGTTCTCCCGGGCCGGTTGTGACGCCGCAGTCGCCCAGTGCCTGCGGTCGCCGCTGCGGCTGACCACCGAGGAGGAACGCGCCCAGATCGCCGAGGTGATCGACCACCGCTGCGGGGATCTCGCCGACTCCGACCTGGCGGTGCTCGGCTACTACGAGTGGCGGGAGGGGTTGCTGCGCGGTTTGGCGGCCCACCACGCGGGGATGTTGCCGGCGTTCCGGCACACGGTCGAGGAGCTGTTCACCGCGGGCCTGATCAGGGCGGTGTTCGCCACCGAAACGTTGGCGCTCGGCATCAATATGCCCGCGCGCACGGTGGTGCTGGAACGGCTGGTGAAGTTCAACGGCGAGCAGCACGTGCCACTGACGCCGGGCGAGTACACGCAGCTGACCGGGCGCGCCGGCCGGCGCGGCATCGACGTCGAGGGTCATGCGGTGGTGCTGTGGAATCCCAGCGAGGACACCACCGAACCGTCCGCGGTGGCCGGCCTGGCCTCCACTCGCACCTTCCCGCTGCGGAGTTCGTTCGCCCCGTCATACAACATGACGATCAACCTGGTGCACCAGATGGGCCCCGAGCAGGCACACCAGCTGCTTGAGCAGTCTTTCGCCCAGTACCAGGCCGACCGCTCCGTCGTCGGTCTGATCCGAGGCATCGAGCGCGGCAAACAGATGCTCGACGAGATCGCCGCCGACCTTGGCGGACCGGAGGCGCCGATCCTCGAATACGCCCGCCTGCGGGCGCGGATCTCCGAGATGGAGCGTGCGCAGTCTCGCGCGTCGCGGCTGCAGCGCCGGCAGGCGGCCAGCGATGCGCTGGCCGCGCTGCGTCGGGGCGACATCATCACGATCACGCACGGCCGGCGCGGCGGGCTGGCGGTGGTGCTGGAGTCGGCCCGCGACAGCTCCGACCCACGCCCCTTGGTGCTCACCGAACACCGATGGGCGGGACGGATTTCGTCGGCGGATTATTCGGGCGCGTCGGAGCCGGTCGGTTCCATGTCATTGCCCAAGCGGGTGGAACACCGCCAGCCACGAGTCCGGCGCGACCTGGCCTCGGCGCTGCGATCGGCCGCCGCCGGGCTCACCATTACCGGGGACCGCCGAAGGGCTAGTGGCGACGGTGACAAGGACGGCGGGTTTCACGATCCAGAGCTGGCGTCGTTGCGGGCGCAGTTGCGTCGGCACCCCGCACACAGCAGCCCCAACCTCGAATCCCAGATCCGCCAGGCCGAGCGCTACCTGCGCATCGAGCGCGACAACGCGCAACTGGAGAAAAAGGTGGCCGCCGCCACCAACTCGCTGGCCCGCACGTTCGACCGGATCGTCGGGCTGCTCACCGAACGTGGCTTCATCCGAGGCCCGGCCACGGATCCCCACGTCACCGACGACGGCCGGTTGCTGGCCCGCATCTACAGCGAGAGCGACCTGTTGGTCGCCGAATGCCTCCGCACCGGAGCGTGGGCCGATTTGAAACCGGCCGAGTTGGCAGCCGTGGTGTCGGCCGTGCTCTACGAGTCACGGGGCGGAGACGGACCCGGCGCCGCACTTGCCGCCGAGGTGCCCACGCAGCGATTGCGGCAGGCGCTGCAGCAGACGTCGAGGCTGTCCACCGCGCTGCGCGCCGACGAGCAGACGCACCGGATCGCCCCGAGTCGTGAACCCGACGACGGCTTTGTCAACGTCATCTACCGTTGGGCCCGGACCGGAGATCTGGCCGCGGCGTTGGCCGCCGCCGATGCGGCCGGCACGGGTTCGCCGTTGTCGGCGGGGGACTTCGTGCGATGGTGCCGGCAGGTGCTCGACCTGTTGGACCAGGTCCGCAACGCCGCACCGGATGCAGAACTGCGGGCCAACGCCAAGCGCGCTATCAATGACGTTCGGCGCGGCGTCGTCGCAGTTGACGCCGGGTAGGCTGGGCCCGAGCTACCGTTACAAGGCCAGGACGCAAGGGAACTGAGGAGAAAGAATGAGCGGACCGCAGGGATCGGACCCGGGCCAGCAGTGGCAGCCGCCCGGTCAGGGTGGCGATCGGTCCTCGGAACCCACCCAGGTGGGAACGCCCTGGCAGCAGCAGCCGAACCAGGACGAGACGTGGCAGGCCCCCGCGTACACGCCGCCCGCCGACTATCCGACGTATCAGCAGCCGAGCGAGCAGCCATACCAGCCGCAGTACCCCCAGCAGCCCAGCTACGGGCGACCTGGGCAGTTCGGTGCGCAGCCCCAGCAGTACGGGCAGCCCGGCCAGTACGGCCAGCCCGGCCAGTACGGCCAGCCCGACCAGTACGGCCAGCCGAGCCAGGCCGGCCAATACGGCCAGCCCGGCCAGTACGGCCAGCCGGGTCAATACGGCCAGCCAGGTCAATACCCGCAGCAGTATCAGCCGTACGAGCAGCAGGGTAAGAAGCGCTCAATGGCGCTGATCGGCGGCGTGGCCGGCGTGATCGCATTTCTGCTCATCGCGGTCGTGCTGGTGCTCGGTTTCTGGCAGCCCGGGTTTTTCGTCACCACCCAACTGGACGTGAACAAGGCCCAGGCCGGCGTGCAGCAGGTCCTCACCGACGAGACGAACGGCTACGGCGCGAAGAACGTCAAAGACGTCAAGTGCAACCACGGCCAAAACCCGGTTGTCAAGAAGGGCGGCACCTTCGACTGCGACGTCAGCATCGACGGCGCCTCCAAGCACGTGACGGTGACCTTCCAGGACAACAAGGGCACCTACGAGGTCGGCCGGCCGCAATAATCCTCACGCGGGCAGCGAGTCGAGCGCCTTCTGCAAGCGGGCGATCGGCGACCCGACGCCCAGCTCACTCGCCAGCTTGGCGGTGCGTTTCGGATCGGCGGCCACCAGCGGTAGCTCGTCGGTTGACGTCGACAGGGTGACCGGCGCGTCCGTGGCTACCCGCACCACCGCGCCGGCGGCCTCGATGTAGTCGGTCGCTGCCAGCAACTTCGCGCGCAAGCCCTTGGCCATCTTCGATTTCGGATCGTGGGCGGCCGCCAAAATCTGGTCCAGCGAACCGTGCTGGGCCAGCAGGGTGGCTGCCGTCTTCTCGCCGACGCCGGGCACACCCGGCAGGCCATCGGACGGATCGCCGCGCAACAGCGCCAGCTCGGCGTAGGCCGGCCCGGCGCGATCCACCGGCACGCCATAGTGTTCCGCCACCTCGGCGGGTCCGAACAAGGTGGCTTTGGTCAGCCCGCGGCCCAGGTAGAGCACCCGAACCGGAATGGGATCGTCGGCTACCACCTGGAGCAGGTCGCGGTCCCCGCTGACCACCACGACCGGGTTACTGCGTTCCCGTGCCGCCAGCGTGCCCAGCACGTCGTCCGCCTCGAATCCCGGTGCGCCCGCCGCCGGGATCCCGAAGGCGTCCAGCAGCTCCATGATCATGTCGACCTGCGGCGTCAGATCGTCGGGCACTTCCTCGATGTCGGGCTGGCCGGCCGGTTCGGGTTCGGCGACCCGATGCGCCTTGTAGGACGGTATGAGGTCCACCCGGAACTGCGGCCGCCAATCCAGGTCGAGGCACACCACCAGCCGGCTGGGCCGCTGCTTGGTGATCACGACGGCCATCGAGTCGATGAACCCGCGCACGGCGTTTACGGGGCGCCCGTCGGGGGCGGTGATCGATGACGGCACCCCGAAATACGACCGGAACCACATGCTGGCGCCGTCGAGCAGCAACAGGGGTGCGGGCATGCCGGCTATGGTCTCACGTCGCCGAACGTCGACTTGTTGTTGACTCCTGCGCGGAACCGGCACAACGACTCGACGTTCGACGCGGTTAGCCTGGCTGCCATGGATTCTCGCCGATTCGATGCCGGGGTGTATGCCCGACGCCTTGCTACGGCGGCCGTGGCGACCGCCGAGGCCGGCCTCACCGGCCTGGTGATCACCCCGGGCTACGACCTGCGCTACCTCGTCGGCTCGCGCGCCCAGACGTTCGAGCGGCTGACCGCGCTGGTGTTGCCGGTCTCCGGTGACCCGACGGTCGTGGTGCCGCGGCTGGAGCTGGCCTCGCTGAAGGGGTCGGCCGTTACCGAACTGGGCCTGCCGGTACGGGATTGGGTAGATGGCGAGGACCCGTATCAGTTGGTCAGCGCCGCCTTGGGTGGCGGCGCGGCCGCGACTGCCGTCACCGATTCCATGCCCGCGCTGCACCTCTTGCCGCTGGCCACGGTGCTGGGCGTACTGCCGATTCTGGCGACCGACGTGCTGCGCGGGCTGCGGATGGTCAAGGAGGAATGCGAGATCGATGCGCTGCGCAAGGCCGGTGCGGCCATCGACCGGGTGCACGCCCGAGTGCCCGAGTTTCTGCGCCCGGGCCGCACGGAGGCCGACGTCGCCGCCGACATCGCCGAAGCGATTGTCGCCGAAGGACATTCGGAGGTGGCGTTCATTATCGTCGGCTCCGGCCCGCACGCCGCCGACCCGCACCACAGCTATTCGGATCGAGAGCTAAGGATGGGCGACATCGTCGTCGTCGACATCGGCGGCGCATATGAGCCCGGATACCACTCCGACTCGACCCGCACCTACAGCATCGGTGAGCCCAGACCCGATGTGGCGCAACAGTATTCGGTGCTGCAACGAGCCCAGCGCGCGGCCTTTGACGCCGTGCGACCGGGCGTCACCGCCGAGCAGGTCGACGCGGCCGCCCGCGACGTGCTGGCCGGGGCCGGGCTCGCGGAGGCTTTCGTGCACCGCACCGGGCACGGCATCGGGCTATCGGTTCATGAAGAGCCGTACATCGTCGCCGGCAATGACTTGCCGCTAACCGCGGGCATGGCCTTTTCCATCGAGCCCGGCATCTACTTTCCGGGCCGGTGGGGTGCCCGAATCGAGGACATCGTGGTCGTGACCGAGGACGGCGCCCTGGCCGTCAACAGCCGTCCGCACGGACTGATCGTTGTTCCCGTGCGTTAACGGGCGCGTCAGCCACGCCGCGTAGGTTGGGCGTGGTGTCAATCCTGGACCTCACTCTGCTTCCGATTCGCATCGCCGGCCATGTCGTCGATGCGGTGCTCCACCCCACTTCGCCCGCACCCGCGCCACCGGCCGAGCTCATCGTGGTCGACGGGATGCCCGAGGGCGTCCCGCCAGCGGCGCGACGCCCCGAACCCCAGCTGCCCGCGCCGGCGAAATGGCCGTTCGGCGAGGATTTTCCGCGCACCTGCGGCGCGGGCCGGCTGGCTGGCGGTGCCCTGTTCTGGACCGACTTCCTCTACGACGACCACGGTGCGACGGGCATCCCGGTCGGGGACCTGAAAATCCAGGCGCCGCCACGCGGCACCTACGTCTACCCGGACGGGCCCGCGGCCCGCAACGGCGCCGACATCTTCCGCGTGGCCATCGGGCTCACCGAGACCCACACGTGGTGGCGGATCGACTGGAACACGCTGCTGGACGCCTCGGTGCCCCTCGCGCTGTTTACCTTCGACACCGACCCCGGCCGGACGGCCGCCGACGAGTGGCCGGCCGGGGCCGGTGTGCGCTCGAAGGGCATTGATCTGGCCCTGCTCGTTACGGGTAGCGGCGCCGCATTGATCGACCTCGCCACTGGGGTCACCACGCCGGTCGAGCAAAGCGTCGACATGGCGTCGCGGTCGTTTCTGGCGCGGGTTCCGCGCTCGTTGATGGAAGCGACCGGAACCTGGACGGTCCGGCTGGCCGCGGGTTTGGCCAACGCGACGGGCGATGGGTTCGCCGACGTGCCCGCCGAGCGCGGCGCGTTGCCCGGACAACCCAACGTCTACAACGTCGCGTTTCGCACCAACGATCAGGAGCCGCCGCACCTGAACTTCTGGTCGGATTCCGCGCAGGCCGCGGCGTTGACCCGCGGCGACGTTTCTGAGTTCGCGGTGACGGTGCCGTGGGCTCGGCTTGCGGCCCGCGAGACCGATCCGGAGCCGGTGATCATCGGCCCGTCGACCCGTTGGTACGTGTCCTCGATCGAGCTCGGCCAAGGTGTCGCCGCCGACGACATCTTGAGCACCAAGCCGCAATTCCTCGGCCGGGTCCAGCCCTACTCGGTGTGCCTGCCGTCGACTTATGCGCCGGGTCAGATGTTGCCGCTGACGCTGCTGCTGCACTCGCTCGCGCTCGGGCAAAGCCAGTTCGCCGCGATCGACCCGAACCTGTTGCACGAGGTGTGCGAGGGCCGCGACTCGGTGGTGGTTACGCCGCTGGCTCGGGGCCCGTCGACCTGGTACTTCGACACCGGGGAACTCGACGTCTGGGAAGTGTGGGCGCGCGTGGCCGAACAGCTGGGCACCGACCCCAATCGCACGGTGGTTTCGGGTTATTCGATGGGCGGGTACGCGGCCTACAAGCTGGGACTGAGCTACCCGCAGGTGTTCTCGCAGGCGGTGGTGTTGGCCGGCCCGCCGACGTGCGGGGTGCGACTGCTGCCCGACGTCGACATTCCGGCCGACCTCGACCTGGACTCGCCGTGCGCCCGCGAGGGTGATACCTGGAAGCTGCTGGTGAACGCCCGGTGGCTGCCGTACGTCATCGCCCACGGGCTGGTTGACGAACTGGTGCCGTGCGCGTCGGCCGCCGAGCAGGTGCTCGAACTTGACCGGCTCGGCTACCGCCATCGGTTCACCGTCTATCCGCTCGAGGATCACATCGCCTGGGTGTTTCAGGACAAGTTCGAGGATCCCATCGCGCACATGGGAACCGGTCTGCGCCAAGCTGATCCGGGACATATCACCTTTGCGTGGTATCCCCAACTGGTGCGCGCCGACCTGGGCATCGGGCCGCACCAGGTGTGGTGGTTGTCAGAACTGACCGCCGATCCTTCGGTGGCCGCGCGCCGCGGTGCGGTAGCGCAAGTTGACGCGCGCTCGTATGCCCGGCCGGACCCGACGCACACCGTTCGGCACCATCGCGGCGTCGTCCTCAGTTTCGAGCCGACCCCCGGGTTGTATAGCGAGCTGGACTGGCGCGTGGGCCCGCCCGTCGACCCGCTGCCGTATCTGACGCTGCGCCTCACCGGGGTCGTCAGCCTCACGGTCGACGTGGCGCGCGCCGGGCTGGCCGCGTTGCCGTCGTCGACGATCACGGTGGCCACGGACGGGGCCGCGCACATCGCGCTGGCCGGACTACCCGCCGGGGCGGAGGTGCAGGTCGACGGTCAGCCGGCCGGGCCGACCGTGGCCGTGTTGCCGGGACGCCACCGCATCACGCTGCGTGTCGATGGGTGAGTTGGGGCGCGACCTGGGTGATTAGCGGCGCGCGCTGGCGTGGGCGAGAATCTCGCGCGTGGTTCCCTTGGTGGTTGATCCTCAGGCGTTGTTCGCCGCGGGCAGCGCCGTCGGTGCCGTCGGGGATGGCCTGAATGCCAACCTGATCGTGTTGACGGCAGGTTTTGCGGCCCACACCGGCCTGGATGCGGCGGGTGAGGTGTTCGGCCTGGCGTACCAGGACACGGCGGAGCAGCTGCTGAAGGCCGCGGCGGCCGCGATCAACGCGTGCCGGCAGAGCGGGGCGCTGATACAACAGGGCGCAGCGAATTATTCGAAGGCCGAAGCCGCCTCGGCGCTCGGCGGCGGTGCCGGCGTCTTGCAGGCGCCACCGGAGCCGACCAAGATTGCGCCTCCTGGGCCGCCGGGGACGTGGGGTAAAGGGGAGCCGCCTCCGCTGCTTTGGGCGCTGGTGGAGTCTTTCGTTGACGATGTGTGGCCCGACGGCGACGTCGCGGGACTGCATGCGGCCGCGGCCCGTTGGCGCGGTTTCGGTGCGGCGGCCAGCGGAACGCAGGGTGCGCTCAACGCTTCGAAATCACTGTTTGATGCCCAGCAGATTCCCGAAGGCGGCAAGATCGATGAGGCTTTGTCGAAGATCGGCGACTGCATGGCGCAACTCGGCGAGCAGTCCGGCAAGCTGGCCACCAGCCTCGATGCTTTCGCCGACGAGGTGAATCAGGCTCACAACCACATTCGGGATCTGTTGAACCGGCTGGGGTCACTGGCCGACCTCGGGCATGACGTGATGTTGATCATCAAAGGCGACGCGATCGATGAGATCAAAAAGATCGCCAGGGACATCAACGACGTACTGCACGACCTGGGGCGCGAAGCCCGCGCGGCCGAACAGGGAATGAAGCTGGGGATGCAGGTCGTCGATGGCCTGGTCGTCAAGCTCGAAAAGTACACGCGTGGCGAGCTCAAGGATTTTCTGGGCGACGCGGTCGGAAACCAGGTGGCGACCGTGTTCGACACGTGGGTGAACGCGAACGAGGGTGTCCTCAAGGGCGCCGTTGGCATGGCGCAAGGCCTGGTCGATCTCGATCCGCGGTGGTTCCTTCTTGATCCCAAGGGGGCGACGGCCACGTGGGAGGGCATGACGAAGACGGGTCTGCTCAATCACTTCCTCAACCCGCAGGAGGCCGTGGAAGCAGACAAGCAGATGTTCAAAGCGTTGCTGCACCTCGATGATTGGAGTACGGCTCGGCCGGGATTGGGATTCGGCGAAAACGTCTTCGACGTCGCGACGCTGTTTCTTCCCGGAGCTGGGGAAGCCGGCGCGGCGGCCGATGGTGCCGGGGCGGCCGCGCGTGGCGCCGAAGCCGCGGAGGCCGCCGGTGCGGCGGGGCGCGCCGGCGAGAGGGCGGCCGGTGGGCTTGGGGAGATCGTCGGCGCTCGCGGTGCGTTGGCGGATATCTCCAAGACGAGCGGCGATCTGACGAAAAACCTCGAAGGCATTGCGGGGAATCTGCCCAAGATCGATCCTCCGCTCGGCGGCCAGCCCGTGGGCTTGCCGCCGGGCAAGTTGTCCGAGGTGCCGGTCGGGCCGGTGGCGCGCCCTCCGGACATCCCGCCCGGTGCGCCCCACGGGCCCGCTGCCGCGCCAGGTCCGACGCCCTTGGAGCCGCCAGGGCCCGGCGGAGGTCCGTGTGCTGTGCCGCCTGCGCCGGCGGGTGGCCCGCACGAACCGCCGGAGCCGGCTGGCGCCGTGTCGGCTCCGGGGGGTGCGGGTTCTGGTGGGCCGCATGAACCGGGTCCTGAGCCAGCGCCCGCAACGGCGGCTCCGCCCGCGGGTGGTCCCCATGAGCCAGCCGCCGGTCCGCACGAACCGGTGTCCGTGCCCGTCGGTAGTCCACATGAGCCGATACCGGCGACCGCACCCGCTTCGGCTCCGACAGCCGTGCCGGCTGCGGCGGGCGAGCGCCTGCCTTCGGCTATCCCGCAAGTAGCTGAACCGGCGCCGGTTCGGGTACCGGTAGCGCCCAGCGGATCTCCGATTGAATCTGCACCCGTCGCTGCACACTCGCCCCAGTCGGCGCCGTCGTTCTCGTCCGCGGCGCCGCATTCCACACCTCCAGGAGGTCGTCCGACCGACCTCCCGCCACCGGACGGCAGCGGCCGGCATGGGCCTGGGGACGGGGGCCCACCGGGCGGTCGGCTGCACGGAAAGCCGCCGCATGATGGGGGATCGCATGGGAATGGCGACGGCGGTCCACCTGGCGGCGATAATCCGCACGGACCTAGCGATGGCCGACCCAGCTCACACCCACCAGGTGAAGTCTCACCAAACCAGCACGGGAGTCCTTCTGGGGACGATGGCGTCACCGGCGAAACGCCTGACGGGCCTGACAGTGTTCACGGGCCCCCAACGTCGACAAAACTGCCCGGTATCGACTATTCGTTGCCCGCTGCGGATGCATTGCGCTTACTAGAGCATCCCGGTGCTGAGCTTGAGCGATTGGTGAACGGGGGCGTCCCGCAGGAGTTGTTGGACGGCTACGAACCGTTAGCTGGAAGAACCCCGGAAGAATTCGAGCGGGAGTTCACGATTAAGGGTCCAAACGGCGATATACGGTGGGATTGGGATGTTCAAGCGCCGAATAATGGATTCGCAGGCGAACCCATGACGACCGATCGCATTCCTACTAATCTCCGACTTGACCGCCTCGGCCCTAACGGTGGTGGCTTCTTGTCACCGGAAGGAATCCCGTTGCCCCAACGTGCAACTCCGCCTGGCTTAACAACGCAATACCACATCTTCGAAGGCACCGGTGAACCGATCCCGCAAGGTAAGAACTGGGAGGTAGAGTTCGGCCCGGCTAAGGATGCATTCGGGCAGCCGGGCGGCGGCGAGCAGTGGGTCGTAGTTGACAAAGCAACCAATTCTCCGATCTCAGTTGACGATCTGAAAGATGCTGGCATGCTTTCAGAGCATGAGCCGATCGAAGACGCTGCGCCCCAACCTAACCCCGATGAGCCCGATGAACCGAACTGACATTTCCGTTCAAAATGTGTAGGGTTTAGGCAATATGGACACGCATATCGCAGACCCTGAAACCGATGAGTTGCTGAGGCGCTACGAGAACTGGCGGTGGATTTGCCACTACGCAGGAAATGCGCCCTGGGACGCGTCGGAGGTGGAGAATGGCCGACTTCATTTCCGGTATGGATATCCACACCCTGACTGGTGGGCCTATGTCATCGAGGCGGGGCAAAACGGCGGCTATCGAGTTCTTTATGTCTCCACCGAACGGCGGACAACCCCGGTAGAATCCTCGCAGGGCTTTTTTTCGCGCTTGCAGGACGCAGGAAAATTCATAATTTATAAGGTAGGGACATATCTCCGAAGTGCCAATCGGATGGAAATGATAGGGCCAAAGTGGCGCTCCGCAGGTCTTGATCCGCAGGTAGATGCCCAAGTCGAGAGCGACGAAGTGGTCAGGTATGTGCTGCGCAGTAACCCCGACGCTTACTTCATCATGGCGCTCGGCGATATGCCGTACAGCCATATTCTTCCGATGTCCTACGACGAACTAGATGCCGTACTTCTTGAGGGCTTTCCGGAAAGCGTTACCTCGCGATTGAATGTCGAGCGGGGTTGAGTATCCAGGCAGAAACTACTCGCTCCGGTCCAACAGATCCGACGACCCGAGCACCCGCTCCACGTGCACCTCGATGACCACCCTTCGCGGGTTGGCTCGCGGCGTGCGATAGCGCTGGGCGTAGCGCAGCTCGGCGTCACGGACAGCGTTGGCATCGCTGTTCACCTTCGACCGGCCTTCCAACGACAGCCACCGCGCGCCGTCGACCTGGCTGAGCACGGCCACCCCCCCACGGTCGGCGTTGACCGCCTTCTGCGAGCCGCCGGTGGTGATCACCCGCGCGATGTGGGTCGTGGGATCGAAGGTGAAACCCACGGCCACCACATGCGGTGAATTGTCGGTCCGCAGCGTGGTCAGCATCGCCAGGTGACGTTCGGACAGAAACGCCAACGCGTCGTCGGTAAGCCGCGTAGTGGTATTCGCCATCACCGCCCACGCTAGCGCAGGTGATAATCGCAGCCGTGGACGACACGGGCGCAGGTCCGGTACTAATCCTGGGCGGCCGCAGCGAAATCGGCGTCGAACTGGCGCGGCGCCTGGCTCCAGGAGCGACGGTAGTGCTGGCTGCACGCAAAGCCGATCAGCTCGACGACCAGGTCACCACGCTCAAAGCCGCCGGAGCCGCGGCGGTGCACACCAGGGAATTCGACGCCGATGACCTGGCGTCGCACGGCCCGCTGGTCGACGCGATCGTCGCCGAGCACGGACCCATCGGGGTCGCGGTGCTGGCCTTCGGCATCCTGGGCGACCAGGCCCGCGCCGAGGCCGACGCCGCGCATGCGGTCGCCATCATCCACACCGACTACGTCGCGCAGGTCAGCATGCTCACCCACCTGGCCACCGCCATGCGCGCGGCCGGCCGAGGCTCGGTGGTGGTGTTCTCCTCGGTGGCGGGGGTCCGGGTACGCCGCGCCAACTACGTCTACGGCTCGGCCAAGGCCGGCCTGGACGGCTTCGCCAGCGGGTTGGCCGACGCGCTGTACGGCACCGGGGTGCGGTTGCTGATCGCACGCCCCGGCTTCGTCATCGGGCGTATGACCGCGGGCATGGCGCCCGCGCCGCTGTCCAGTACCCCGCAGCAAGTGGCCGCAGCGACCGCGCGCGCGCTGGCCAAGGGTCGGCGCACCGTATGGATCCCGTGGGCACTGCGGCCGATGTTCTTCGTGATGCGGCTGTGCCCGCAGCCCGTGTGGCGCAGGATGCCGCGATGATCGTCGTTGTCGGCATAGGCGCCGACGGCATGGCGGGGCTCGCCGAAACGTCCCGCGTCGAATTGCGAAGGGCCACAGTCATTTACGGCTCCAAGCGGCAGCTTGACCTGCTCGACGACACGGTGGCCGCCCCCCGCCGGGAGTGGCCGTCACCGATGCTGCCCGCGCTGCAAACCTTGCCCGTCGAACCTGCAAAAGACATCCACGTGGTGGCCAGCGGCGATCCGCTGCTACACGGCATCGGCGGCACACTGATCCGGCTCTACGGGCCCGACCGCGTCAGGGTGCTGCCGCACGTGTCCTCGGTGGCGCTGGCGTGCGCGCGGATGGGCTGGAACGTCCACGACACCGAGGTGATCAGCCTGGTCACCGGTCAGCCTCACACCGCGGTGCGCCGGGGCGGCCAGGCAATCGTGCTGTCCAGCGACCGGACCTCCCCGAAGGTGCTGGCGGTGCTGCTCAACGCCTACGACCGGGGCGATTCCGAGATCAGTGTGCTCGAACAACTCGGCGGCCCAGCCGAACGCCGCCGCGATGGCATCGCGCGGGAGTGGGCCGATGACGCGCCCGCGGATGTCGACGATCTCAACGTGATGGCCGTGCGCTACCTGCCCGACGAGCGCACGTCGCCACTGCCCGACGATGCGTTCATGCACGACGGGCAGATCACCAAGCAGGCGATGCGGGCGGTGACCTTGGCGGTGCTGGCGCCGCGGCCGGGGGAGCGGTTATGGGATGTCGGGGCGGGTTCGGGCAGCATCGCGGTCGAGTGGTGTCTGCGTTGGCGGGGCTGCACGGCAGTGGCGTTCGAACGCGACGAACGGCGGCGCCGCAACATCGGGTTCAACGCCGCCGCTTCGGGAGTAGAAGTTGATGTACGCGGAGCAGCACCCGACGCGTTCGACGGCGCCGAAGCGCCGTCGGTAATCTTCATCGGCGGCGGCCTGACTCAGCCGGGCCTGCTCAATGCCTGCCTCGACAACCTGCCCTCCGGCGGACTCCTAATCGCCAACGCAGTCACTGTCGAATCCGAAGCTGTTCTCGCGCAAGCTCATTCGCAAGTCGGTGGACACCTGCGGCGCTTCCAGCATTATGAGGGCGTGCCCCTGGGCGGATTCACCAGCTGGCGGCCGCAGTACCCGGTCACCCAGTGGGCGGTGACAAAGCGGTGACGGTGTTTTTCATCGGCGCGGGACCCGGCGCCGCCGACCTCATCACGGTCCGCGGCCAACGGCTCCTCGAAAGATGCGCGGTGTGCGTCTACGCGGGTTCGATCATGCCTGACGATCTGCTGGCGCTGTGCCGTCCCGACGCGAAAATCGTTGACACCGGCCCGTTAACGCTGGAGCAGATCGTGGCCGAACTGGCGGATGCGGACGCCGCAGGCCACGATGTCGCGAGGCTGCACTCCGGTGACCCGTCGCTGTACAGCGCGCTGGCCGAGCAATGCCGCCGACTTGACGCGCTGGGCATCGACTACGAAATCGTCCCCGGTGTAACGGCTTTCGCCGCAGCCGCGGCTGCATTGAAACGGGAGCTCACCGTCCCGGGAGTGGCGCAGACGGTGACGCTGACCCGGGTAGCGACCCTGTCGACGCCGATGCCGCCCGGCGAAGAGCTGGCCAGCCTCGCCCAATCCGGCGCCACGCTGGTTCTGCACCTGGCCGCGGCCCAGATAGACACCATCGTCCCGCAGCTGCTGGCCGGGGGCTACCGAGACGAAACACCGGCTGCGGTAGTGGCTTTCGCGAGCTGGCCGCAGCAGAAGGTGCTGCGCGGCACGCTCGCCGACATCGCCGGACAAATGCACGACGCCAGCATCACCAAAACCGCCATCATCGTCGTTGGCGATGTCCTGGCCGCCGAGGGATTCACCGACAGCTACCTGTATTCGACCGGGCGGGCCCGGGGGAGCCGGCACTGATGCGGGTGTTGCTGCTCGGCGGCACCGCCGAAGCCCGCGCGCTGGCGAAGACCCTGCACCCGGACGTCGACATCATCAGCTCGCTGGCCGGCAGGGTGCCGGACCCGGCCCTCCCGGTGGGCCCGGTGCGCATCGGTGGCTTCGGCGGCGTGGACGGACTGCGGCGCTGGCTCGAGGACAAACGCATCGACGCCGTCGTCGATGCGACGCATCCGTTCGCGGCAACCATGACGGCGCACGCCGCCGAAGTGTGTGCCGAATTGCGGATGCCCCATTTGGTGCTGGCCCGTCCGGCGTGGAATCCGGGCGACGCTCTCGTCGTCGAAGCGGATATCGAAGCGGCTGAAACCGTTGCACAGCAAGGCTATTCACGAATCTTTCTCACCACTGGCCGCTCAGGCGTGAAAGCTTTCGCCGACAGCGACGCGTGGTTCTTGATCCGCGCTGTCACCCCACTGGACGATGCGCTCCTGCCGCGTCGTCACCAACTATTGCTCTCGCGCGGCCCCTATGACTACGACGACGAATTGGCGCTGCTACGTAAGCACCGGATCGACGCCTTGGTCACGAAAAACAGCGGCGGCGATATGACCCGGGCCAAGCTGGATGCCGCTGCCGCGCTGGGTATCCCGGTGGTGATGGTCCAGCGACCGCCCCTACCGATTGGACTGACGGCGGTGGGCAGCGTGGAAGAAGCCGCCGAATGGGTTGCGCGACTGGACTAACCGGTCAGGTCGTCGCGCTCCACGTCGGCCAGCAGCGCACCACGGGCGCGGGCGACGCGGGATCGGATGGTGCCCACCGGGCAGCCGCACACCTCCGCGGCGTCGGCGTAAGGCAGTCCGAGTAGCTGGGTGAGCAACAGGGCTTCTCGTTGTTCGGCGGTGAGGCTGGCGATCATCGTGGTCACCTCGACCAGGTCTTCGAATCCGCGGGCGTGGCGGTCGCCGCCGAGGAGCTGATCGGGATCGGCGCCGGGGGCGGTGCGTGGCCGCGATTGTGCGTGACGGATGTAATCGGCGACAACACGACGAGCGATGGCCAGCAGCCAGGTTCGGGCGCTGGAGCGGCCGGAGAACCGCTCGATTGCGCCGATTGCCCGCAGGAAGGTTTCTTGAGTCAGATCGTCGGCGGTGCCCGTGTCTGCCAGGTACGCGACAAACCGCCAGACATCTTGTTGGGTGGCTTTGATGAACGCCTCGAGCGCCCTCGCGTTCCCGCGTGCGGCTGACAAGGCGAGCCGCGTAACGGCCTCGTCGTCGCTTGACGCGGTCATGGTCAACCACCTTAATTGCGCGGGCTGGGTCAGTCTACGACGGGTCGTCGTAGAGGAAGTCGAGCGGTCGATTGGCCAGAGATGCCGGTGTCGCCGACCCCTGGGTGCCTCTGACGACCAGGCGAGGTAGTCGGCGTCGGCATCGGCATCGGAGTTGCGCGGCCTGCGCGCCCCCATTCGTTCCCGCACCACCAGCAACGCGAATACAAAGCCCACCAGCAGGGGCACATGACTGGCGATCCGTGTCGCGGTCTCCTCGCCCTCAAAGGCGTCAACCACCTCGTAACCCACGAGTGCCACCGAATACGCGCCCACAATCGCTGCGACACCGATCGCTGCGACGGGCCAGATGCCTGCGCCGATCATGGCCAGCCCCAACGCGAGCAACCACGCTGTCGACTCGTGCAGCAAATGTTCACCTGACATCGCCCCGTGCGTGTGGGACACCATGCCGAAATCGATCCCGGCGATCTGGGCGGCTGCGATCGCCACCTGGAACATACCGACACCGATCAGCCCCCAGCGCCTGTAGTGCGATCGCAGCCAGCGCATCGAGCGGTGATAGGCGGGGGAGTGGTCACCGATGGTTGCCATGATTTTTTCGACCAGGTCTGGTGCCTGGCGGGGCTCGATCGAGGCCAACCGGCGAGTCTGCACCGCCGCGCCGATCAACCAGGCGCGGCAACCGCGGCACGATTCGAGATGGGCATCGACCTGCTGCGCGAGGACCTCGGGACGCTCGCCGTCCAGCCGCGCAGAAAGCGCCTCACGCGCAACGTCACACCGCATCCCTGCATCGTTGCGCATGGCCGGTCGGCGTGCAAAGACGTTGTGAAACTGCGCAGGGGTCCCTCGCGCCGCATATCGATTCGCCGCCGCAGGCGATTCAGGTGGGGGAGGGGGCAAGGGGTGAATAACCTGTCGCCGAAACCGTCTTAGTACCGAGCGGCCGATTTTGAGCACCACCGGCGGCGTTGGTGTCAGCGAGCTGTCGGATCACCGCCCATCATCGGCGTTGCAATCGCTGCCGAGGCAGGGCTGGAGCGACGTGACCCCGGCACGATGACGGGGGTTAACCCACTGCGTCAGCCGGGTGTGCAAATACCTGTGAATGCAGACGAGCAGCCGGCCCGTCTACTTGCCGGGTCCGGGCATGCACCATCTGCCCAACGCACGGTCCCCGCACGTCGTAAATCCGGTCCCACAACCGTCAATTGGGGACTCGAAACAGCCGCTGCCTTCAGCATGGTGCCTACAAGCACTACAAGTTCCTCATCACACTGACGGTGCACACGCACGCGATCAATCGGCGACCACACCGGCAGTCTCAATCAAGAATGGCCACCCCGTGGTCGTTATCCAAAGAAATGCTCAATATCGGCGTATCTGCCGGGGCGCACGGTCCGTCGCCATCGCCGGCACTGTCGGCAAGGGCCGTCAGGTCATCGCGTCGACGCTTCCTTGCTGCGCCGACGAACCCTCGACCCACAATGGCCGCACCCGCAGCAACCAGGTCAGGGCATATCCCGTTTGCCCTCCACGCGGCCACTGCCATCTCGTGGACGACGGGTTTTGGATCATCTGTCGCCGATGCCTAAAGCCCTCCGCCGGTACCACCGGTGCCGCCCTTGCCACCCGTGCCGCCGGTGCCGCCGGTGCCGCCATTGGGGGGAAGGCCGGCGCCGCCGGTGGCGCCGGCGCCACCAGCCTGGCCGGCCGCGGTGAGACCGGTGCCTCCGGTGCCGCCGGCGCCACCGGTGCCGCCCGTACCCCCGTAGCCGCCACTCATGCCGCCCGTGCCGGTGCCGCCGCGACCGCCGGTGCCGCCGGAGCCGCCGGCCCCGCCGGTGCCGCCCGCGAGGGTGGCTAGGCCGGTGCCACCTTGGCCGCCGGTGCCGCCGCCGGCCGCGGTCAGCCCGGTGCCGCCGAACCCGCCGGTGCCGCCGGCCCCGCCGGCGCCGCCGGTGCCGCCGGCCCCGCCGGTTTGTCCGGCTTTGCCGAAGGTGGTGGCCAGCGCGGTGCCGCCGATGCCGCCGGGAAGCCCTGGTCATATACCAATTTCCGACCAATCAACGCGTCCGCTTGCGGGCGGAACGGGCGGTAACCGATAATCCCCGTGGGAGGGTGCCAGACCTGTGATGCTCACAGCGACAAGCGATCCGATCCGCGAGCCCCGATCAAAAGTTGACTGGGAGGAACCACGCTGAAATGAATTACGATCTGGGCACCGACGTTTTTCCCGCGCAATACGAGTCATTGAGGTACCCAGAACCGATACAGGACCTCAAAGCCTGGACCGAAAACAATTGGGAATGGTTTGACCCAGTCCACGCTCACCCGATTTTGTGGCCTGACCGAGAATACAAAGATGACCTCGATATTTTGATTGCGGGTTGCGGCACCAATCAGGCCGCAGTTTTTGCTTTCACGAACCGTGCTGCGAAAGTAGTAGGGGTCGATATCAGCCAACCGGCACTAGACCATCAGCAATTCCTGAAAGACAAATACGGGCTGTGGAACCTGGAGTTGCACCGGCTTCCCATCGAAGACGTGCAGACGCTGGGACGTGGCTTCGATCTCGTCGTGTCGACCGGCGTTTTGCATCATCTGCCAGACCCAGAGGCCGGCATGAAAGCACTCGGCGCTTGCCTGCGGCCGGGCGGTGCCCTCGGCGTAATGCTGTACGCGAAGTACGGCCGAATCGGAATTGAAATGCTGCAATCGGCCTTTAGTGACCTGGGTCTGCGTCCCGACGACGAAGCGGTCCAAATGGTTAGAGAGACGATCTCGGCGCTTCCGCCCGAGCACCCCGTCCACAATTACTTCAAAATGGCACCGGTTTCGGCACAGTCCGATGCTGCCCTGGCAAGTGTATTTCTAAATGGCCGCGAGCGCAGTTTCACCGTCGATGAATCTATCGATCTTGTCAACTCGGCTGGGCTGGTGTTCCAGGGATGGCTCATCAATGCGCCGTATTACCCGCACGATTGGTTCAGATCGGGGAGTGCGCTCGATCGAGCCGTGAACGCCGTGCCGGAGACCAAGCTGTGGTCCGTGATCGAGGATCTCCACGTATTGAACGCATGTCATTTTTTCATCGCGTGCCGGCCGGACCGACCGAAAAAGACCTATAGGATCAATTTTTCGGCCGTTGATGCGCTCGATTACGTTCCGCGGATGCGCATGCGTTGCGGTCTGGACGGCGAAGAGATTTACCGGCCAAATTGGCGCACGGGTCTCACGCCGGCACAGTTGCGCTTCGTGCAGCAGGTTGATGGCCGTCGCACGATTCGACAGATCGCTAAGCGCCTAGCACAGAGCAAGGAGTCGCCGCGAGCCAGCACGACGGAGCTGGAGGAATTCGGTCGTAAGCTATTCGAATCGCTATGGCGTCTTGATTTTGTCGCGATAACCCTGAATGCGAAGACAACATTGTAGGCCACTGCTAGGCCGAGCACCGCACTGCATACGCCTGTCGGCCCTCAGGTTGGATATCGCCGTGGGGTGAATACCCGGTCACCGGAATCGTCGGAGTACCACTGGGTTTGCGAGGACCCGACGATCAGCAGGCAGCGCATGTCGACCTCGGCGGGGTTGAGATCGGCCAGCCGCACCACCCGGACCTGTTCGTCAGGGCCGGACACGTTGCGGCCGATCACCACCGGCGTGCCGGGTTCGCGGTGGGCCATCAGCACCTCGCGCATCGCGCCCACCTGCCAGGTCCGCGCCTTCGATGCCGGGTTGTAGATGGCCAGCACCAGGTCGGCGGCGGCCGCGGCGGCCAGCCGCGCGGAGATCACCTCCCATGGCTTGAGCCGGTCGGACAACGAGATCACCGCATGGTCATGACCCAACGGGGCGCCGACCCGGCTGGCGACGGCCTGCGCCGCCGTCATCGCCGGAATCACCCGGATCCGCACTCCTGGCCATTGTTTCGCCTCTTCCAGGACGGCGGTGGCCATCGCGAACACACCTGGATCGCCAGACGAGACCACCGCGACGGTGCGTCCTTGCTCGGCCAGCGCGCACGCCAGCCGCGCCCGAGCGGGTTCGTCGGTGTTGTCGCTGGAATGGCGCCGCTGGCCGTCGCGGATCGGGACGCGATCCAGGTAGCCGCCGTAGCCGATCAGATCGGTCGCGGCGGCCAGCTCGCGTCGGCTCTGCGGCGTCATCCAGTCGATGTCGCCGGGCCCCAGGCCCACCACCGCGACGGTGCCGGCCCGCTGCTTAGTTGGGGACTGCTGTTGTCGCCGGCGACCGCCCGGCAGCATGGCCAGCGAAAAGTACGGCACGCTGGCCTCGTCGACGTCCGCGGCGGGCAGGATGCGTTGCCCGGAGGTGCTGGCTCGCTCGACGTAGAACGCGTCGTCAAGCTGTCCCGATGCCGAAAGCGCTTCCCGCACAGCGTGATACGAACGGCCCAGCTTGAGCACCACCGCGGCGTCGGCGTCGGCGAGCCTACGGGTCAGCTCGGCGACAGGCAGGGTGCCCGGCAGCACCGACAGCACCTCGTCGCCGGCCACCAGCGGTGTTGAGATGGCCGCCGAGGCGGCGCTCACCGACGTCACGCCCGGCACGATGACGGCGTCGAAGCGTTCCGCCAGCCGGCTATGCAAATGCATGTACGAGCTGTAGAACAGCGGGTCGCCCTCGGCGAGCAGCGCGACGTCGCGACCGGCATGAAGGTGCGCGGCGATGCGCTGCGTGGCGTCGGCGTAGAAGTCTTCCAGCGCACCGGCGTAGCCGCCGGGATGATCGGTCGCCTCGGTGGTCACCGGGTAGACCAGGTGCTCCTCGACCTGACCGGGCCGCAGATAGGGTTCGGCGATTCCGCGGGCGATGCTGCGACCGTGCCGGGCGCTGTGATAGGCCACCACATCGGCTTCGCCGATCACCCGGGCGGCCTTGACCGTCACCAACTCCGGGTCACCGGGCCCCAATCCGACTCCCCAGAGCGTGCCCCGCTTGGTCATTCGGCGTCGCTCGCGATCGCGTTGACGGCGGCCGCGGCCATGGCGCTGCCGCCGCGGCGGCCCCGCACCACCAGATAGGACATCCCGCGCGGACGGTCGATGAGCTCCTGCTTGGATTGCGCCGACCCGACAAATCCGACGGGCCCGCCGAGCACGGCGACCGGCGGGGCAGCCC
>Ga0318533_10000066_pt1 | contig 29737 bp, 21 predicted proteins | sample GRESIP053b4f27_FD_203675 | JGI IMG/M metagenome (GOLD analysis project Ga0318533, IMG submission 203675) | Tropical soil microbial communities from Luquillo Experimental Forest, Puerto Rico - GRE.SIPMG.053b4f27 | ecosystem: Environmental > Terrestrial > Soil > Tropical forest > Bulk soil...
AGCCGGTTGCGATCACCGATGATCGCTTCCAGGCGGGCGCGATCCTCGTCGCCGACGACGACACAAAGCTCCTGGGCCATGCGCCCATGATACCATATACCAGCCTTATGACCCGTCTGTTTCAGTCCGTGCACTAGGTTCTGTGACATCGAAGTATATATAGCTAGTTCCTCCTGTAGATTGGAAGATGATTTTGGTGAGAGAGGAGGCGGTTTCTTCGAATTGTGCCTGAGATTCCTTACGATCCTCAATAATGGAGCGAATTTCTATCACAAGCAGCGTAAGAAATACGAAAATGCACAAAGATTGTACGTAGTTATTGATCCTATCCCAGAAAAAAGGCAAAAAAACACCGATCACAGCTACTACGCCGATGCACACGCCCACCGGTGGGTGCCATCCCCATGGGAACATATCGATTAATATAGGTCAGGCGGCGCGCGTGGCCCGGCGCATGGTGGCCATGCTGCGGTCGTAGCTGTCGGCCAATTCCCGCAAGGTAGCGCCCTGTGCGCGCCGTCTGGTGGCCTCTTTCTGCTGCGCCGGTGTGAGGGAAGGGGGACGGCCCATGGCCTTTCCTTGGGCCTTGGCGCGGCTCCCGCCTTGGGCGGTGCGCGTTGGGATTAGATCGCGCTCCACGTCGGCGAGGCCCCGAGGACGACGAGTATCAAGCGCCCGGTGCCAGTGCCGGTATCGGCACACGGCCCTGCCAAGGATCGGAATTGCGCCTTGGCGTCCACGATGCGCTTGACGATGCCGAATAGGTCGAAGGTGCTGCGCGCAAGCCGGTCAATCCGCGTCACAGTCAGACGTCGCCGGGGGCGAGGCGGTCGAGCATGCGGAGGAACCTCGCGGGGGTCCGCAAGGGCCGGTAGCGTATAGCGAAGGTTCACAAGCCGTGTTTGGCCCAGACCGCGCGCACCTGCTCGTCGGTCGCAAACTCGCCGCGGGCGAGGGCTGGTTTCGAGGCCGCGATGGCGGCTAGCTCGTCCGATGTGAGCGGCACCGGCGGTTCATCACCGGCTCCGATCAGCCGCAGCACAACGCGGGCGATGTCGTCCTGAGCATCCGGAGGGAGGCTGAGCACGGCGGCGAGCGCCTGATCGAGAAGTTGCGTCATTGGTGACTCAACCTAACTTCCCCGTAAACTCCGACGATATATGTTCACTCGCGGTCATTACTGCGAGCTTGCCCTGACGCACGGCAAATATCGGCCACCCAATCGACCCAGTCTTTGCCAAAGGTACGCTGGCTACCGTGCTATCGGGCGACCGAGACGCTGCCCTGTCCCGATTGCCTGTAGCCGCGGTCGCCGAGCGAAGTATAGTTCGCCGCGCGGGAGGAAGGACGATGGCAAAGGAACACGAAGTCGCGACTGAACTCGATATCGTGTTCGCCGAGCACGACGGGGTGAGGCTGCTCGGCGACCTTTACCTGCCGAAGGGCCTGGCCAAAGCACCCGTGTTGGTCGGCGTCCACGGCGGCGGCTGGCAAGTCGGTGACCGCAAATTCTATGCTCACTGGGGGAATTACCTCGCGAGAAACGGCTACGCCGTTTTTGCGATCGAATACCGGCTGATGAAACCCGGTGTGAAGACCTGGCCCGGCGCGGTCTACGATACCAAAGCGGCGGTGCAATTTGTGCGCGCCGAAGCCGCCGAGTTCGGCCTCGATCCAGACCGCATCGGCCTGATCGGCGATTCCGCGGGCGCGCACCTCTGCGCGCTCGTCGCTCTCGCCGGCAACGAACCGCTGTTTTCGAGCCAGTATCTTGGCGATCGCCATTGCAAGACCCCCGCCGAGGTGAAGGCGGTCGTCGGGTTTTACGGCGTCTACGATATGCTCGCGCAATGGGAGCATGACCAGATCACGCGGCCGCGCGACCAGATCACCGAGAAATTGCTCGGCGGCCCGCCGATGGTCAGCCGCAAGGTCTATTTCGAGGCATCGCCGCTCAGCTACGTCACTGTCGATAGGAACAGCACCCGCTTCCTGCTCGTCTACGGGCGGGAAGACGACATCGTCGATCCGGCCTCGCAGTCGGAGAAATTCCTTACCGCGCTGAAGCAGGCCGGCTTCTATGCACGCCAGATCGTTGTGCCAGGGGCCGGCCATTTCTGGAGCGTCGACCCGGTGGATGAACCCGGGAGCTTCGGTGCCTATGCCGGTCCGAAAATCGTGCGGTTCCTCGACGTTGCGCTCTGACGCGCCGGCAAAATAAGGAGCCGCAGGATGGATTTCGGGATCGGCATCGCTACCGCCAGCGACTCGTGGAAAGTGGCGCAGCGCGCCGAGGAGCTGGGTTTTACGCATGCCTGGTTCTTCGACACGCAGATGATCACCGGCGACTGCTTTGTCGCGATGGCGGCTGCTGCGCTGAAGACCTCGCGCATCCGCCTCGGCACCGGCGTGCTGGTGCCGTCGAACCGCATCGCGGCGGTCACCGCCAACGCGCTGGCGACACTCAACGGGCTGGCGCCGGGGAGGATCGATTTCGGCATCGGCACCGGCTTTTCGGCGCGGCGCGCGATGGGGCTCGGCGCCGTCAAGCTGGCCGAGATGGAAGAATATATTCGCGTCGTCTACGGCCTCTTGAACGACGAGACGGTCGAGACCGCGATCGAAGGCAAGCGCCGAAAGATCAGGTTTCTCAATCCCGAGATCGGGCTGATCAATACCAAGGATGCGATCCCGCTGCACATTTCCGCCTATGGCCCGCGCTCGCAGGCGCTGACGGCGAAGCTGAACGCCGGCTGGAAAACCTTCGTCTCCGACGTTCCCGGCGCGCTGGGCGCGCTCGAGAGCATGCAGCAGAGCTGGAAGGCGGCCGGCCGCAATGGGGCCGATCTCTACGCGACGGCCTGGACCTGCGGCTGCGTGCTCGGCGACGGCGAGCCGGCCGACAGCCCGCGGGCGATGGCGCAGGCCGGACCGCGCGCCGCCGTGCTGCTGCATCGGGCGGCGGATTTCGACATGGAGGGTTGGCAGAACACCTCGCCGGCGCCACAGGAGGTCGCGGCCGAAGTCGCCGGCTATGTCGCGATGGCGCGCCGCTACGAGCCGCCCGATGCGCGCTATCTGACGAACCACCGCGGGCATTTCCTGTTCGTCAAACCCGAGGAGCGCCAATTCGTGACCGCCGAATTGATCCGGCGCACGACCTTCACCGCCCGCGAGCAGGAATTGAAACAGCGGGTCGAGGCGTTGCGCGAGGCTGGCTGGAGCCAGATCGTCATTGCGATCACCCCCGGCGAGGAGCGCGCCATCGAAGACTGGGCGCGCATCAAGCGCGCGTTCGAGTAGTGAACTCTATGCCTGATGCTGTAAGTGGAGCGCGGGCGTCCCGCCCGCGTGCGGGCCAGAGGCCCGCGATCCCGGCTGATCAATAGGAACGAGAATGCGGATCGAGATCATCTGCACCGGCGACGAGGTGCTGACCGGCAAGATCGTCAATACCAATTTCAGCTATATGACACAGAAGCTCGAAGATTTCGGGCTGTCGGTCAGCTGGGGGACGACCGTCGGCGACGACCGTGAGGAATTGCTGGCCGCGTTTCGGCTGTCGGGCGAACGCGCCGATGCGGTCATCGTCAATGGCGGGCTCGGGCCGACGATCGATGATCTGTCGCAGGAGATCGCGGCGCGTGCCGCTGGGGTCGAGCTCGTCCTCAACGAGGACTGGCTGCAGCGGATGGAGGATTTCTTCCGCCGCCGCAACCGCGTCATGTCTTCCAACAACACAAAGCAGGCGATGCTGCCCTCGACCGCCGAGATCCTCGACAACCCGATCGGCACCGCCTGCGGCTTTGCGCTCGACATCGGCAAGGCGCGGTTCTTCTTCACCCCCGGCGTGCCGCGTGAGCTGCGCCGCATGCTCGAAGAGCAGATCATCCCGCGGCTCTTGGCGCGCGGCGGCGCACCGACGGCGATCCATCTGAAGCGGTTTCATTCCTACGGGCTCGGCGAGTCGCATGTCGATCAGCTGTTGACCGGCGTCGAGGACCTCGTCCCCGACGGCAGCGTCAAGCTCGGCTTTCGCACACACTATCCGCAGATCGAGACCAAGCTCACCCTGCGCGGCGCTGATATGGACGATATCCAACGAAAACTGGCGCCGGTCGAGGCGGAGGTGCGCAGGCGTCTGGGCAATTTCATCATCGCCGAGGATGGACAGACGCTCGAAGGCGTTGTGCTCGACGCGCTCGCCACCCGCGGAGGCTCGCTGGCCGTGGTCGAGACCTTCACCGCCGGCCAGATCGCCGCGCGCCTCGCGCATCTGCCCGGCGGGGAGAAGGTGTTCCGCCGCGGCCTGGTCGCCCGCGACCCGGCCGAGATCGCCGCAGCACTCGGTCTCGACGGCGCGCTGATCTCGGGCGAAATGAGCCGCGAAGCAGCCGAACGGGTGGCGCAGGCGCTACGCGAGGAGACCGGCGCCACTCACGCGCTCGCGGTGTTGATCGAGGTCGATGACGGCCCCGACCGTATCGATTTCGGCGGCAGCATCCATCTCGCGATCGCCGGGCCCGAGCGGGTCGAGTCGCGCCGCTCGCGCATCTATGGCGGCCGCGACTGGGTGCGTCTCGGCGCCGTCGAACTCGGCCTCGACTGCCTGCGCCGCTACCTGTACGACCTGCCGGTCACCGAGCGCACCGATTTCGAACGGGTGTGAGCGTGCCGGTCTTAGTCCATAGCTCCGATGTCCATATTGACGAGAGCCGGGGCACTGCGGGGCTGGGAGCAGTGCTGGCGACTGCCGGAGCGCTCCGGGCCGACCTCGTTCTGCTAGCCGGCGACACGTTCGAGAGCAATCAGCTGGGCGCCGCTGTTCTCGACCGCGCCGCCAGGCTCCTCGCCGAGTCGGATATGCCGATTGTGATATTGCCCGGCAATCACGACCCGGCTCTGCCGGATTCGGTTTTCCTTCGCGGCGGCATCGCCTCCATTCCGAATGTTCACGTTCTCGGCGTTACGCATGACGAGGCGGTCCGTTTCCCGGCATACGACCTTGAAGTCTGGGGACATGCTCATCGGGATTATTTCGACATGGCGCCATTGCGTGGCCCGCGGGCCCGATCGATGCGCTGGCAGGTTGCAATGGCGCACGGTCATTACGAGCCGCCGGAAACCCGCGCCAATCCGCTACGCCCGTCCTGGGTCTTCAGCGACGAGGAAATCGCCGCCACTGCTGTCGATTACCTGGCGCTCGGTCACTGGGACCGTCCGATGCGCGTCGGCAATGGGGCCGTGCAGGCCTTCTATTCGGGCTCGCCCGAGCTTGCCCAAACCGTCAACCTGGTGCAGCTGACCGTGGGCGGCGAGGTCGTCGTCACGCGCCAGAGTCTGATCCGGCAGGACTGAAGAGAGCCGCAATCTCCGCCGGGGTGTAGCCGATTTCGGTCAGCACCGCTTCGGTGTGCTCGCCGAGCGTTGCCACATAGGGGACGGCTGCTGCCCGCGCGGCGGAAAATCGGAACGGCGGGTTGAGTGCGAGAAAGCCGCCGCCCGCGTCATGTACCTCGGCGAAAGCCTGGCGATGCGCGAGTTGCGGATCGGCCATCGCCTCCTTGACAGTGCGGTACGGCGAGGAAGGCACCCCATGGCGGTCGAACACCGCTTGGACTTCGGCGGTCGTGTGCCGCCGCGACCACTCTTCAAGCTCGTCGATCAGCTCGCCCCAATTGCGCCGCCGGTCATTGTATTCGGCAAAGCGCGGATCCGTGATCCACTGCGGATGACCAGAGGCGACGGCCAGATTCTGAAATGTCCTTTCACTGGCGATCGACAGATTGATGTACCCGTCCTTGGCGACGATCGGGCCAAAGATCGGCCTGCCCAGTGGCGGCAGCGCGAACTGGGCGGCCTGGATTTCGCTCAATGTCAGGCTCAGCATGCTTTCGAGCATCGAGACATCGATCATCTGCCCCCGGCCGGTCAGCTGGCGCTGGAAGAGCGCCGCCGTGATCGCGCCGAATGCATAAGTGCCGGTCAGCACGTCGGCGATGTAGATGCCGCAATAATCCGGCCGACGCTGTTCGCCCTGGTATGCCATATGCGCCAGATCGTAGCCGGAGGCGGCATGGATCACCGGAGCATAAGCCGGCAGCTGCGACGACGGGCCGGTCTGGCCGTAGCCCGAAATGGCGCAATAGATCAGCTCGGATTTGATCGGTGCGAGCGCTTCGTAATCGAGGCCGAACCGGCGCATCACGCCCGGCCGGAAATTCTCGACGACGACATCGGCGGTGGCGGCGAGCCGCCGGACCGCGTCGACCGCTTGCGGCGCCTTAAGATCGAGGATGATGCTCTTTTTCCCGGCATTGAGCTGGCCAAAGCTGGTGCTGGCGCCGTTCCGCCGCGGCGGCCGTGTGCGCATCATATCGCCATCGGGCGCTTCCACCTTAATTACCTCGGCGCCGAGATCGGCCAACAGGCGCGTACAATGCGGCCCGGCGATCGTGGTCGTGAAATCAAGTACGCGAACGCCATCAAGGACACCGGTCATCAAGAAGCTTCCCACCGCGTTTTTCGACCGAGCAGGGTCCGGACAGCGACACGAATGTCAAGTGGGGGCTTGCTTTCCCCGGGGTTCGGTGCCAAGAGAGCCGCCGGCATCAAAAGGGAGGGTCCAACATGGCGTTTCGGAACGCACAGGCGGGTATGGCGACTTATCGCGGCGCCGGCGGCGACCGCGGCGATGCATATTATGCGCATCCGACCAATGCCGGGCCGCATCCCGGCGTCGTCGTGATCCATCATATGCCAGGGTGGGACGAATGGACCTGCGAAGTGGCACGCAAATTCGCCCATCACGGCTATGCCGCGGTGGCGCCGAGCCTCTATTTCCGGGTCGGCGACGGCGCCGATGAGGCAGTCGTGGCGAAGATCCGCGAAGGCGGCGGCATCCCGGACGAGCAGATGCTCGGTGATGTGACCGGCGCGATCGACTTTCTGCGCTCGCAGCCGCATGCCAGCGGCAAGGTCGGCGTGATGGGCTTCTGCTCCGGCGGGCGCCAAGCCTATCTCGCGGCCTGCAAGCTCTCGCACCTCATCCAGGGGGCCGTCGATTGCTGGGGCGGCAACGTCGTTGTCGACGACCCCGCGCGGCTGACCAAGGCGCAGCCGGTGGCGCCGATCGATCTGACCGAAGGGATCAATTGCCCGCTGTTGGGCCTGTTCGGCAATGAAGACCCGAACCCGACCGTCGAACACGTCAACAAGACCGAAGCCGCGTTGAAGCGCCACGGGAAGAACTACGAGTTCCACCGTTACGACGGCGCCGGTCATGCCTTCTTCGCGTGGTATCGCCCGAATTACCGCCCCGAGCAGGCGGTCGACGGCTGGCACAAGGTGTTTGCCTTCTTCAATAAGCATCTCGGCGGCCCCGCCCGCTGATATCGGAGAGCGGCCGTAGAGCTTTAGCCTCTCACTCCGTCGGTTGCTGCCCCTCACCTGCCGCGCCGCAGCTCGGACCCTCTCCCCGCATGCGGGGAGAGGGCTGGGTGAGGGGCCTTCCACCTTGCCCGCGCGGGCGAATGCGCCACATAGGCAGGATGACGGAGCCAAGGAGTGTGATGGCAAACGAGACTGCGGCGGGGCCGGGCCGCGACTTTATCCGCGACATCATCGATGCCGATATAGCCGCCGGGCGCAACGCCGAGGTGGTAACCCGTTTTCCGCCGGAACCGAACGGCTATTTGCACATCGGCCACGCCAAAGCGATTTGGCTCAATTTCGGCGTGGCCCAGGAATATGGCGGGCGCTGCCACCTGCGCTTTGACGATACCAACCCGACCAAGGAGGAGCAGGAATATATCGACGCGATCAAGCGCGACGTGCGCTGGCTTGGCTTCGACTGGGGCCCGTACCTTTATTACGCCTCGGACTATTTCGAGCAGCTTTACGATTGGGCCGAGCATCTGATCCGCGCGGGAAAGGCCTATGTCGACGACCTCCCCGCCGAAGAGATGCGGGCGATGCGCGGCACCTTGACCGAGCCCGGGCGCAACAGCCCTTACCGCGACAGGCCCGTCGCCGAAAACCTCGATCTCTTCCGGCGCATGCGAGCCGGCGAATTCCCGAACGGCGCCAGGGTGTTGCGCGCCAAGATCGATATGGCCTCCGGAAATATGAACCTGCGCGACCCGGTGCTTTATCGGATTCTGCATGCAGAGCACCCGCGCACCGGAGTGAAGTGGTGCATCTACCCGACCTACGATTTCGCGCACGGCCAATCCGACGCAATCGAAGGGGTGACCCATTCGCTCTGTTCGCTCGAGTTCGAAGACCACCGACCGCTCTATGACTGGCTTATCGACAATCTGCCGGTGCCGTCGCGGCCCCGACAATACGAATTCGCCCGCCTCAACCTCACCTATACGGTTTTGTCCAAACGCTTTCTGACAGAACTGGTCCGCGAGGGCCGGGTGACAGGATGGGACGACCCCAGGATGCCGACGCTTGCCGGGCTGCGGCGTCGGGGAGTTCCAGCGCCTGCGGTTCGCGACTTCGTGCGCCGCGCCGGCGTCGCCCGAGCGAACAGCGTCGTGGACGTGGCGATGTTCGAGCACTCGGTGCGCGAGCACCTGAACAAGGCGGCCCCGCGGAGGATGGCGGTGCTGCGTCCGCTGAAGCTCGTAATCGCTAATTACCCCTCGGGACAAACCGAGGAGCTCGAGGCCGTCAACAATCCCGAAGACCCGGCGGCCGGTTCGCGGCGGATACCCTTCGCGCACGAACTCTACATCGAGCGCGACGATTTTATGGAACAACCGCCCAAGAATTTCTTTCGGTTGTCGCCGGGCCGGGAGGTCAGGTTGCGCTACGCCTTTTTTGTGACCTGCCGCGAGGCGGTGAAAAATCCAGCCGGAGATGTCGTGGAGCTGATCTGTACCTACGATTCGGCGACCCGAGGCGGCAATTCGCCCGACGGCCGAAAGGTCAAAGCGACATTACATTGGGTCGCTGCAGCTCATAGCTTGCCAGCGGAAATCCGCCTGTACAACCCGCTTTTCACCCGCCCTGACCCGGGTGTCGGCGGTGATTTCTTGGCCGATCTCAACCCGCGGTCACTCGAGACGCTGAGCGAGGCTCGCGTCGAGCCGTCGCTCTCAGCCTCGCTCCCCGAAGAATCAGTCCAATTCGAACGTCAAGGCTATTTTTGCGCAGACCCAGACCGTTCGCCTCAACGCCTCGTCTTCAACCGCACAGTCGGACTGCGCGACAGCTGGGCCAGAGTTCAGGCCAGCGAAGGTTGAAGAGCGCGTAAGACGGTCTCACGGATCGCGGGCGCGACTGGCGGCCTTAATCCCTCATCTCACTTATCCGACCGCCGCCCGGGCGCTGCAGGGTAGGAATTGTTAATCGTCATCTGATACTCTGAGGGCGCCGCAGCGCAAGCCGAAGGGCAGATTGATACCCGTGATCGCGGGTAATGGAAGGAGCATCGATGAGACCATGGATGATCGTCTTGTCGAGCGCAATCGGGGCGCTTTTCATGGCCGCAGCAACGGCCATCCCGGGGGTAATAAACGCTCCGCGCGGCGAGATTGCGCCGGTCATATTGTCACGCTGGCCCGCTGTCGCGGTCGCCGCTCTGGCCGTGTATGGCCTGTGCGCGGTCCTGATGACGACGACAACGCTCGTCGCCGATATCCTTCGCTTGCGGCATCATCTGGCACAAACGGCGGCTGATCAGGACTCTGGCCGACGCGAGCAGCGCGGTGTCTTGGTCACTGGGTTGCGGCGGCTCGCACCGAGGCTGGCTGTGGCGCTGGCCCAATCGGTAGACCCGAGGGGCGGCAGTGCGCTGGATATCCGCCTGACGATGAGCGACATCAGAGGCGAGATGGCGAGACTTTATTATGTTTGGCTAGCTCGGTGTCATTTCTTCAGTGCGCTGATCGTTCTCGCCGGGATCGCAGCCTTGGCATTGGTACACGACCGCGCTTCCCTGCCAATTGAACCCGGCGCGATTCCAACGGCTTCTGCGATGATGATAATCGCCGGCTTGATACTCCTCGGGATTCTCGGCCGCACCGCTGTCGACGTCACCGCGGAACCGCTGCTCGATGCGATCTGTCAGCTACCCGGAGAGCGCATCGAAGTCCGGCTGCTGAGCCGCGCTGTGGAACTTCTGGAGCAGGCTTGCAGCCGCCCCTTGACCGGCGAGACAGTGCCGACACCACCGGCGCAAATTCCGGAGCGGCTCGTAGCGTCGATCGAGCAGAAGCACGATGCCCTGTTCGATGCAATCAACCGTTTATCGGCGAACACCGCGGCGCTCGAAGCGGCGATGCGGACATCGGTCGAGGCGTTCGAGACAACAATGCATTCTGCGGCCGCGCGGCAATGGCCCACCGAAGACAACAAACTTGCCGGCGCTGCCGGGTTTTCAGAGTTGCAGACTGCAGTCGAAGAGTTGACCACGGTGCTCCAGCGTCTCAGCGCGGCGCCGGAGGGCGGCGAAGAGGTGACATCGGCCGCCGATCGCGCTCCTCGCTCGCGCATAGCTGCCGCGCCGCGACTGGCGCGAGAATTGCGCCAGCTACTGCAGGAGATCGAAGCGGCCCGCTAAAGCAGCGAGACTGCTCAGCCGCGTTTGAGCTGTTGCAGCAGCTTTTCTGCTTCGGCCTTATCGGAAAATGCCGCGCCGGAGCCGAGCAGCGTCTCGAGCATTGCCTGGGCATCGGCGGTGCGGCCGACGCGGTTTAGAGCCACCGCCAAGTGATATCGGATGTCCGGGTTTCCGGGAGCTGAAGCATTAGCAGCGCTTAGATAGGTTACCGCCTTGTCAGCTTCGCCTTGCGCCAACAAGATCCACCCCAGCGTGTCATCGATGTTCGGCGATTGCGGCGCGGCGGCGACGGCTCGCTCGGCCAATTCGCGTGCCTTCGCCAGATCGCCGTTTTGTTGATAAAGCCAAGCTAAATTATTCAGCGCGGCCGCATCGGCCGGGCGTTCCGAAATAACGCGCGTATATTGGGCAACGGCATCCCCGTACTTCTTTTCCTGCAGATAGAGCGAGGCCAACGCCGAACGGATCAGCGGATCCTTCGGCTCCTTCTCGAGGCGGGCGTTCAACACCGCCTCAGCCTTGCCGTTATCGCCAGCCCGGGCATAAAGGCCCGCGAGAGCCGAGGCGAGGTCGTCATTAGACGGCCGCGTAGCGGCCGCTTTTTCGAGCAGGGTGGCGGCGTCGTCGCGCCGCCCAGCGTTCTCATATAACTCCGCCGAAACAATGTCATAAACCGGGTTGTCCGGATCATCCTTGGCGAAGGCGCGCGCCTTCGCCAGACCCGCATCCAAGCCGCCGATTTCCGCCTCGGCGCGAATCAAGTCGCCCTTCACCCCCCCGTTTTTGGGATCGCGGGCCAGCGCGGCTTGCAGGACGGTTCGCGCTAGAGGGAAATCCTTTGCCTGGTTCAGAAGCGCAAGATAACGCGCCAGGATCGGCGCGGAGCTTGGCGCGAGTTCATACGCGCGCTTATAGGTCGCGATCGCGCCTTCTGTATCGCCCGACGCAGCCTGCACACGCCCTTTGGCTTCGATGACATCGGGATTGACAGGAAATTGCTGGACGGCCTCGGTGGCTATCGCTGTTGCATCCTTCCAATCTTGGCGCAATCCATACAAATTGACCAGTGCGATGCCCGGTGCCGGATTGGATGGCGCCGCCGTACGTGCTCGGTTTATGTAATCTGTCGCTTCCTCCCACTTCCTTTCCGCGGTGAAGACCTCGGCTAGCCCCAAAAGGATGGCCACATTCTTCGGCTGTTGCGAAAGAAGGTCGGCATAGATCTTTTTGGCATCTTCAAGGCGCCCGGTTGCCGCGTATCGCTGCGCGAGCGCCGCGCTTATCGCGAAGTCCTTGGGGTCCGCCTTGAGCCGTTGGGTCAACGCGCCCTCGGCTTTGGCGGGGTCTCCCGCCAGGCCATAAAGCCGAGCCAGAGCAATCACCAGACGGTCATCGGAGGGCTTTGCCGCGACCGCCTTTTCGATGACCGCAATAGCATCTGTGGTGCGTCCTGCCTTTTCGTACAGCTCCGCCGATACGAGATCATAGACGTCGTTGTCCGGTTCGTCTCTGGCCAGGGCGTGCGCCCTGACTACCGCCGCATCGACGCCATTGATCTCCGACTCGACCCGGATTAGGTCGCCTTTCAAAGCCGCGTTCCGCGGATCACGGTTGATTGCTTCCTGCAACACCCCGCGAGCCTCGGCAAAATATTTCCCAGTGTTGAGCAGCGAGAGATAACGAGACAAAATCGGCATCGAATTCGGCGTCAGCTCGTAGGCATGCTTGTAGCTGGAAATCGCGCCATCAATGTCACCGGCCCCAAACTGGGCTTGTGCCTGTGCTTGTAGGACCTCGGCATCCCCCGGAAACTGAGCCGACAATTCTCCCGCGATGGCCTTCGCGCTGTTCCAGTCCTGGCGCAATTCGTAAAGGCTCACCAACTTGAGCCCCGGTGCCGGATTGTTCTGTTCCGCGGTGCGGGCGCGGTTGATCGTGTCAATGGCTTCGGGCCATTTCTTCTGGGCAATGTAGATGTCAGCGAGCCCGAGAAGGGCGGTAATATCGCGGGGCTTTTTCGCAAGCAGATCGGTGTAGACCTGCTTGGCCTTGTCGACGCGATCGGTGGCCACGTATAGCTGCGCCAAGTCACGGGTCGCCGTGGGGAGTTCCGGGTTGATCGCCAAAGCCGCACGGAACGCGCTTTCTGCCCCCGGGTAATCCCGTTGAGAGACGCGGACAAGCCCGAGCAAGGTCTGATAAATCGGGTTCTTGGCGTCGCGTTTGATCAGCGAATTGACCACATCGGCCGCCTTGTCCACTCGGCCCGCGCGCAGCTCGCTCAACGCGAGCGTCGGTCCGGCGACGGGCGCGCCGGATTCGGTCGCGAACACCTGCTCGAGCGTGGCCAGACCCTGCAGCCCTTGCCCGACATCGATCTCGGACATGCCGACCCGTGTCTTGATGGCCGGGTTGTCGGGATCGAGGGTAGCGGCTTTTTCGAACTGCTGCAGCGCGAGGTCCGGCTTGTGATCCGCCATATACGCGTTGCCCAGGACGGTCAGTGTTTCCGCGTCCGCCGGCATCTTGTCCACCGCCGGCTTGAGATACTCGATCGCGCGGGACGCGGCCCGCTGCTGCAGCGCTGCGGTCGCGATCAGCCGAGTCGCCCTTAAATCTCTCGGGGCGTGGCCGAGGTATTTGCCCAGTATGGTCTCGGCCTGGGCGTATTGGCCGAGCGCAAATTTCGTTGCACCCTGCAGATAATATCCCGCCCACAGCACAGAAAAGCCCGGGCTGATGCGGTCGAATATGTGATCCGCGTCCGCATACTTTTGCTGCTTGGCCAGCTCCAGGCCGCGCAAGTAGTTCGCCAGGAAATTGTTAGGGGAAGTCTTGAGGATGGGATCGAGATCCTCGTCGGCCGTCTTGTACTTGCCTTGTGTGATGTAGACATTGGCGCGACTGAGATGCGCGAGCACGTTCTGAGGATCTACTTTGATCGCTTGGTCGAACAGGCGTAGGGCGCCCTCTTGGTCATCTCGGTTGCGCAGCATTTCCCCCTTGACCTGAAGCGCTTCCGCCGAATTCGGATCGGCAGCGATCGCCTCGTCGATGGTCTTGTCGGCTTCTTCCGGTTTGGTTCCGGTCAGCAGGCGCGCCAGCTGGATTTTCGGCCTGGCCGCTGAAGGATCAAGCTTGATTGCCTCTCGCAACTGCGTCTCGGCCCTGTCGCGATCGTTTAGCCCGACCGCCGCGGTGCCGAGCGCGGTCCTGACCTTGCTTTCGAGCACAGGATCCCGATCGCCAGGCTTAACGAGGTCGACGAGGTCGGCAAATTTATCCTGGCGGAGCAGTGCATCGGCCAGCACCGGTAGATAATCAGCTTCATTGCCGTTGCGGTCGCGGGCGGTTCGCGCTTCGCGCTCCGCCAGAGCGGCGTCGCCGAGCTGGAGATACACGCTCGCTAATCGCGCGTGGAGCAACGGATCCTGCGGTGTTTCGCGGATCGCGTTGCGCAGCTCGATTTCAGCGGCTTTGAGATTTCCCTTTGCGACGTATTGCTCCGCCTCTTTCATCGAGGCGGTGGAATCTTTGCCAAAGGCGGCAGGGCCGGCGAAAACGGCAATGGCAGCAGCAAAAATGGCGAAGCGCCATGCACAGCGGCGTTGACCCTCAGGCATAGACTCTCCTATCTCAGGCAAGTGGCCCTCACATATCGACGCCGATTTGGTGCTGCTGCATCAAGTCGTAGAGTGTCGGCCGGCTGATCCCCAACAGTTTCGCGGCTTTCGACAGGTTGGCGCCAGCCTGGGCAAGCGCCAGTTGCAGGACCTCGCGCTCGGCGCGGGCCCGCGCCGCACGAATGAAGAGCGACTGCGGCTCCTCGTCGGGTGTCGACAGGCCAAGATCGTTTGGCGAAAGCAATGGCCCATCGGCCATTACAACTGCACGTTTTACACGATTTTCGAGCTCGCGGACGTTGCCGGGCCAAGAGTGATCCTTCAGCGCCGCCAGCGTCCCGGGGCCAAAACCCCGCACCGGTCGGTCATATTCCGCCGCGAAGCGCCGTAGAAAAAAACTCGCAAGGAATACCGCATCTCCAAGACGCTCTCGGAGCGGCGGCACGCGGATTGCGACCTCGTTCAAGCGATAATACAGATCCTCACGGAAACGGCCCTCGGCCATCATTCGGTCGAGGTCCTGGTTGGTCGCACAGATGATCCGCACGTCCACCTGAATCGGCTTTCGCCCGCCGACCCGTTCCACGATCTGGTCCTGCAAAAAACGCAACAACTTGACCTGCATTGCCAATGGCACATCGCCAATCTCGTCGAGAAACAGGGTGCCGTGGTCGGCGCTCTCCATCTTGCCGACGTTCAGCCTCACCGCGCCCGTGAAGGCTCCCTTCTCATGGCCAAAGAGTTCACTCTCGAGCAATGTTTCCGGAATCGCTGCACAATTGATCGGGACGAAGGGCCCGTGCGCGCGCGCGCTCATTCGATGGATGGCATGGGCCAGCAACTCCTTGCCGGTACCGCTTTCGCCTAGCAACAACACGGTGACGTCGGTAGGCGCAATCTTCTCCACATTGCGCAGCACCCGCAGCATTTCCGCGCTGCTCGCTATGATGCCATCGACGGGGGATGCGGGAGCGACCTCGGCGAGCCTGCGGTTCTCGGCTTCCAGACATGTGTTGGGCGCGGCTCACAATCAGCTGCAGCACATCGACATCGATCGGCTTTTGATAGAAGTCGTAGGCACCCAGAGCGATTGCGCGAAGCGCGTGCTCTCGGGTCTCGTTCTCTGTCGCGATGATAACTTTCGTCGCCGGGGCGGCTGCAAGAATTCCCGATAATGTTGCTAATCCCTCGGACGCTCCATCCGGGTCGGGCGGAAGCCCAAGATCGACGATTGCGACTGGAATGACTTCCGTTCTGACGATGTCGATAGCCTCCTGGCGGGTTCCGGCCGGATACACCTTGTGATCGGAAAACGCCCAGCGCAATTGGCGCAGAAGGCCCACATCATCATCTACGATCAACAGCGGTTTCGGGTTCGATGCCATGTCCCTCAAATCGCGGCGGAGGACGCCACTGGCTCTTTCTCGGGGCCTGTGGCAAGGAGATCCGCATTGTCGTACCAAATCCTTGTTCAGAAATTACTTCGAGATCACCTCCCGCCATGCGGACGAGTTCGCGGGTTTGAAAGGCGCCGATCCCATAGCCGCCCGACTTCGTCGAGCGGAACGGCACAAACAGCTCGTTGCGAATAAACGCGTCGTCCATCCCCGGGCCCCTGTCGCTAACCTCGATCAAGAGCTGGGCTCCGAGACGGCGTGAAGAAATGGTCACCCGATCGGTCGGGCAAGATACGTCGATCGCGTTTTGGACGAGATGGATCAGCGCTGATCGGAGGCGATCCGGGTCGATCGCGACAGCGCATGCTCCGGCCTCGTTGCAAAACTCGACGGGCACCGAAGCACGGGAGAACTCTCCGGCAACAGCGCTGAGTACGAGGCTTGGGTCGAGCAGACGCGAGGCGCGCGGCGCAGCGTCCGCCTTTAGCTGGCTCAGCAGGTTATTCATTCGCTCGACCGAATCCTCCACCGTTTGGAGCATGTCGCGCTGAAACTCGGGATTTTCGATGTGTCTTTTCGCATTTGACACGATCAAGTTTAGTTGGCTCGCCAGATTCTTGATGTCATGGACGACAAAAGCGAACCGCTTGCTATACTCGGTCAATAATTCGCTGTCGCGCAGCACCCGGGTTGAGCGATCCTCAGCGAGATAGCTGGCCGCTTGGCGGCCGGCGGCGCGCAATAGATCAAAGGCCTCCCAGTCAAGGCCGACTGTGTATGGCGCGCGATCGAGGATAACAAACCCTACGATTTCGCTGCGATGCGACAATGGCACGGCCAGCCAGGCTTTTCGCGAAGCAAACGACCACATCTCGTCTAGTGCTTCCAGGCCGCATTCTTGTATCCAGCTGCCGTCGCGGAAGCCGAGAATAAACGGGTCGTCCAGCGCCATCTTCATTTGATCGGGAGTCGGCAGCCTCCATGCCGCGGCCGGAAGATAGCCGATACCTCGGCTTAACGACCACAGCACCCCGGCCGGGCTATCGACGAATTCTGCGAGAGCGCGGATGATACGCACCGAGAGTTCCTCTCCCTCCTTGGGCTCCGAAACCAGCTCGATGAACTTCAGCCACTCGACTCGGTAATCATAGCGATGCGTGAAAAAATTACGTGATATCAGATAATTGAGGCGTCGTCTGACGCTTCCCGATGCAAGCACGATCGCGAGGACGACAATGCTTCCGAACAGCATTGCGAGCTGCAGCACCAGCCCCCAATCACCGCCAAACCTGCGCAACAGCATGCCGACGACAGCGACGGCAAGCAGGAAGCAGCCGCTCGCTCCGAGCGTTGCGGTGTGCAGAACGACTTGGCGGGATACATGGATGTCGACCCGCCACTCGCGGTTGCGAGCCATAGCTAGTGCCAGCAGAGGAACCATGAACGCCGCCACGATCGGCCGTCCGAGCGCGAGGCCGGGGTCGACGCGCCCGCGCGTAATGAAAGCGTCAGAAAAGAGGAACAGTTCGTAAGCGAAGAGACCCCCAACGGCGACACATAGGGGCCAGACGTGCCAGCGCCGCTGTGCTGCGGTGTTACGCCAGAAATTCTCGATCGTGAGAAGGCCGGCGACCCCGAACCCGATGCGGATCAGCAGCTGTGACATGTAGAGACGCGCTGCACCCCCGTCGAGGGCGAGGGTCCATGCGTCATTACCAACGGCGACGAGGCAGAAGGCGAGTGTGCCGTAGAAGTAGGCCCGGTCGAGACCGGCACCGTCTTCGGCTCGCATCGTAACGAGAGCGACCACGAACAGCAGCCAAGCGGAAAGCCTGACGCTGTCCAACAATGCAAGAACAGGGACAGCCACACCACCAGCGGTCGCGCTTGCCCAAATCGCCGATACAAGGCAGCAGCCGAGAATCGCGGTGCCGGTCTTGCTCGTCCGGCCGCGCGCAACCGTCAATGCGATCAACGCGGCGAATGCCAGCGCGCACGCTGAATAGACCGTTCCAGCTACAGAAATCGCGATGGGCAAATCGTTATCTTGCTCCTTGGTTCCAGAAGATCACGCGGGCGGTCTGAAGCAAGATCAGCGCATCGAGGAAAATTCCTCGATTCTTCACATAATAAAGGTCGTAGGTGAGCTTGCGACGGGCATCTTCCAAAGAGGCCCCGTAGGGGAAATTTATTTGTGCCCATCCGGTGATACCCGGCCTCACCCAGTGGCGTTCGGCATAGTAGGGAATGGCTTTGGTCAGCTCGGCGACGAAGAACGGCCGCTCCGGGCGGGGTCCAACAAAGCTCATATCGCCACGCAGCACGTTCAAGATCTGCGCGAGTTCATCAATGCGAAGTTTTCTGATGATCGATCCCACTCGCGTAATGCGCGGATCACCCTGTGCCGCCCACCGCGGCCGCCCATCTGTCTCCGCATCGACACGCATGCTGCGAAGTTTCAGGATGGTAAAGACGCGGCCGTGCAGCCCGACCCGCGTTTGGCGGTAGAGGATCGGCCCGCCGCTTTCGAGCTTGATCGCGCACGCGGTCAGAGCGAGTAGCGGCAAGGTTAAGACGAGCAAGCTCGAACTGGCGACGATATCGAAGGCGCGCTTTAGGAACTCACCAACCGGGCCACAGCGGAAGCCGTCCGAGTAGAAGAACCAGCTCGGCTTAAGCGCCTCAAGATCGACCGTTCTCGTTTCCCGCTCCCAAAAATCGAGAAAGTCGATTACCTTGATGCCGGCGAGCTTGCAGTGCAGCAATTGGTCAACCGGCAGGCCGCGTCGATCGTCGGCCGCCACGACGAGTTCGCTTGCTCCTAGTTGATAGGCCAATCCCACAAGTGCGTCGGGGTCGCCAGCAGAATTGTGGATGCCTGCCGACCGCGAAGACGCTACGTCGCCAGGCACTTCAACGAACGATATCGGCGTGAAGTGCTCGTTTTGCCCGGCTTCGACGAGTTTGGCGATGCGGGCTGCTTGCGTTCCATTGCCAAGGACCAAGATCCGCCTCTTCAGCAGGCCACGGCCCAACGTAACGGAAAAAGTTCCGCGCGTGACTGCCACGCAGACTAGCCAGATCAGCGTCGCCTTGATCGGAAAATCAGAGAAATCGGACAGTTGAACAAGTCCATCTCGCCAATAATTTACCGAGAAAGAAACAAGCATCAACACAAGTATCGAGGCAACTACGATTTTACTGAGGAGCAACCGAAAATCCATAAAGCTCTGCTGTCCGTATAAACCCACAGACAGCATCGCGGTTACCGTGGCCGCCGCCAATCCTCCGGCAAATTGCGCGCTAAAGCTGGAGGCTCCAAAGACGATCGGGGTACCGATCTCCGCATGCGACAAGAGTTGATAAAAGGCCGCCGTAATCAGCAAGGCGTCCGACGACACGAGAAATACGACCGAGGCCGGGACAAAATGTCGGAATAGTCTGAGCTGCATCGCGAACTGGAAAAATGATGAACGCTCCGTGCGCCCGAAATCCGTGCGCCCGAACAGCCTGATCAATGGCTGGCATTCTAGATTGAACGATAGCAGGATCGAAGCAAGCCGTCCAGTAGACTCGCAGATCCGGGCCGCAACCACAAAGTGATCCTATCTCCGTGGAACGACATTTTTAGTTTTACGAGACTTTTTAACGATTATCCGCCAGCACCGCAGCGACACCGGTGCCGTAAGTGTCAAAGGTCGGGCGCAATTGGGGGCTGCTCGCCGGCGTGCTCCGTAGACGCCTCTTTGTTAGGCATCTCGCCGATGGTCGCCTCGATCGTCTGTTCCATGCCGTTGCGAACTCGTTAGATCCAGCCTGCTCCCGACCGGCGTGAGACGCGGAAGGTCGCGGGCGGTTTCGAATTCGCGGTCACCCGCAGCGGTGATGATGTCACCGGATATGATGCCTGCCTTTGCGGCGGGGCTGTCAGGCATGACCGACGCTGCGAGTGTCCCTGTCGCTGGTTCCCGATTGCTGTTGGCCTGAAAGATCGCGGCCGCCTTGTCGGCGTTTCCACGACATGGTTGTCGGTGACAATGTAACCGCGGGGATCGATGATAAATTTGGAGCCGAACGTCTGCACTTTCAACTCGACGGAAATGTTAACGACGGCCGGCGTGACGCGGTCGACGAGCGGAGCAATGCTCGGCAACGCGACGTTGATCTCGTTTTGAGCTTGCCGCGTGAGGTAGCGGCCGATGTTGCAGCCGCTCTGAGACAGCGATTAAGCACCGGAATAAACCGGCACAAGAGGCAAAGCCGTGCAGGCTGCGCCTGCCAGGATCGATCGGGTGCGGCTGACGATCTGAGCCAGCCTTCGAATGAGAGCATTTTATCGACTGGCGCGATCCACGTGTCGCCGCCGGTATTCGAAAGACGATCGCGCTATGCGGACAAAAGGTTCCGGCGCGGTCAGCTTTGCAGCCGGCTGCTCAAACAGAGACGGGGTGATCAATTTCCTGTCAAGATCGGCTGGCTGGATCTTCCGCGCGCCGGGAAGGGCGACTATTTGCCGAGGATAGCGGCGGCCAGTCCGGCGTTGAATTTGACCGATTCACGAGCCCACGAACCCGCGAATGAGTCCTGATCTGCTTCGGATACAGTTGTTCGTGGCTCTGGGAGCTGCCGGGGGCCTGACGTCTTTTTTAGTCGCGCTAAAGCAGGACCATTACAAGAACGATCACTATATCAGAAAATCGAGCATCGAGGTAGTTGGCGGTGCGATCACGGCCACGTGCCTGGTTTATGCCTTCCAAGAAAATCAATACGTATACGTGTTTACTTTCCTAATCGGCACAGCGTGGTCCCACATTATTCAACGAATTCGCTCAAAGATCACCAGTATTGTGGAGGCTGTATTAGGAGATGTATCACATAGGGGTGGAAGATGAATTGGTTACGCTTAGCACACGCGGTTGGACTTACGAACCTGTCTGATGCTGACGTACGCCGATATGAAGAGCGGGAAGCTGATGCGCGGAGCCTGACCGCCATGTCACGCCAGGGATCAGAGACTAGCCGCATGGGATTTTTCCACAACCTCGCCGCGTTCCTGCGATCGGCCTTGCGGCCGATCTCGGCTTTCTTGCGAGGCCTGTTGCCGGAAACCGGGACGGACGGGCTCGCTCCATCGATCTATGGATACATCCTGCGTCATAGCCTGCGGGAGCAGATATATCTGGTGGTGGTGACCCTGCTCTCTTTTCCATTTCTCTATTATTCTCTCGATTTGCCAAAGCTGATCGTCAATCGAGCGATTTCGGGCAAAGAATATCCGCAGAAATTCATGGGAATGGAGTTCAATCAGATCCCCTATCTGATCGTCTTGTGTAGCATTTTTCTTGCTCTCGTGTTGATTAATGGGTGGTTCAAACTGCACATCAACGTAAAGAAGGGGCAGGTCGGCGAGCGAATGTTGCGTCGTCTGCGGTACCAACTTTATGAGCGGGTGCTGCGATTTCCGTTGAGCCATTTCGATCGGACCGCCACCGGCCAAGTCATTGCGATGATGACGGGTGAGCTGGAACCGGTCGGCGGCTTTATCGGCGAGGCTTTCGCCCTGCCAATCTCACAAGCTGGCACCCTGCTGACGATTTTCATATTCATGTTCGTGCAGGACCCAATCCTCGGCGCCGCCGCAGTCGCATTCTTTCCGCTGCAGGGCTACCTGATCCCCAAGATGCAGCGGATCATTCGCCGGCTCGGGCGCGAGCGGGTGCGCAAGGTACGTGTGCTTTCGGACCGCATCGCCGAAACCATCGCCGCACGCACCGAAATTCGCGCCAATGACGCCGCCGCTTATCAGCTCGCCGACATGTCTCACCGCTTGGGTGAGATTTACGACATTCGATTCGAAGTCTATAATCGAAAATTCTTTGTCAAGTTTCTGAACAACCTAATCGGCAACTTCACACCGTTCCTTTTCTTCTTGATCGGTGGATATTTTGTCATCAAGGGCGAGCTCTCTTTCGGCGCGCTGGTCGCCGTGCTCGCCGCCTATAAGGATATCTCATCGCCGTGGAAGGAACTGCTCGATTTCTACCAGAACGAGCAGGACGTCGCGATCAAATACGAGCAGGTCGTCGAGCAGTTCAACGTCCCGGATATGCTCGACAAACGTCTGCTGCTTGACGAGCGGGAAGATGTCGAGCGGCTGCGCGGCGAGATCACCGCGACCAATCTCAGTCTCGTCGACAGCGATGGCATCCCCTTGCTCGAAGCGATCAGCTTCGACTTTCCACTCGGAACCGATGTGGCGATCCTCGGTCAGAGCGGCAGCGGCCGAAATCTCGTGCCGCAGTTGTTTCCCCGACTCGTAATCCCGACAAGCGGGCGCCTACTGATCGGTGAAACCGATATCAACAGCATACCGTTGGCGGTTAGCGGCCGTCGGATCGGATATGTCGGGCCGATAACCTATCTGTTTTCGACCACCGTCCGCGACAACCTGCTGATTGGCTTGCGGCACCGCCCGCAGCCGATACCGAGCGACCGTCTGGCCGGTGGGCAGACGCGTGGCCGCGCGGTCGACGAGGCGCGCAAATCGGGCAACAGCGAATTCGATGTCGCCGGCGATTGGCTCGACTACCAACAGGCGGGAGTGGCCGGTGCCGCCGAACTCGACGCCCGTATCGTCGAGGTGCTGCAACTCGTCGGTCTCGACGAGGACGTCCATCTCTTCGGATTGCGCGGCCGGCTCGATCCGGATCGCCAGCCCGAAGCCGCCAAACGTATCCTCGAGGCGCGCCGCGTCCTGTCTGAACGCCTTACGGCAGACGGGCTGGGGCATCTGGTCGAACGATTTGACCCCGCCTGCTATAACGCGAATTCTCCGCTGTCGCTGAATTTGCTGTTTGGTACCCCGATCGGACCGGCGTTCGAGGGCGACGGGATCGCCCGTAACGCCTACCTGCGGAGCGTGCTCGATAAGCTCGAGCTCACCCACGACCTCATCGAAGTTGGAGCCGGGGTGGCGCGGGTGATGATCGAGCTATTCTCCGGTTTGCGGCCGGAGCACGAGTTCTTCGAGGAGTTTGGCTTTCTCAGTTCCGACGATCTGCCGGTCTTCGAAGGCATCCTGAAGCGGATGGAGACGGCCGGTATCCAAAGCCTGTTGCAGCCCCCGCGTGAGCGGCTTTTGTCTCTGGCGTTCAAGCTCATTGCCGCGCGCGACCCGCTCGACCTGATCGACGAGAAAATACAAGCGGGGATCCTGCAGGCGCGCCGCGCTTTCGCCGAAGGTCTGCCTGAGGATCTGCGGGCCTCGGTCGAGTTCTTCGACCCCGAACGCTATAATGCGGCGGCCTCGGTGCAGGAAAACGTCCTCTTCGGTACCATCGTGCGCGGCGAGTTGGGCGGGCGCGAGCGCGTTCACGCTGCCATGACCGAGGTGCTCGACGAGCTCGGGCTGCGCCGAATCCTAATCGAGGTCGGGCTCGGCTATTCTGTCGGGACCGGCGGCTCGCGCCTGTCGGAGGCGCAACGGCAGAAACTGGCAATTGCGAGTGAGATCCTCAAGCGCCCCGATATCCTCGCGCTCCATGATGCAACCGCGGTGCTCGACGGCGCTACCGAGGCCTCGATCCTCGAGCGGCTGAAGGCAGAGTTCGCCGGGCGCAGCCTGATCTGGAGCTTGCATCGTCCGCGCCTCGCCGCGGCCTTCGACCGGGTGATGGTCATGGAGCACGGCCGGCTCGTCGATCAGGGCTCGCCCGCCGAGCTCGAAAAATCGGGCAGTCCGGCGGCGCCGCTGATGGCAGCGGAGTGATTTCCAAAGGTGGCGGCCGCAAGCAGGCAAGCTCGCCGAGCTCGCCGTCTGAGGCTAGCCTGCTCCCTCCCGCGACCGGAGGAGGGAGCAGGGACAAATGGTTAAGCGTTGCTGTGGTAATAGGTGTTACGGAGCACGCGACCGGGCAGAGCGCCGGTGTGCTTGCCGTTTTCAATCAAGACTTCGCCGTTGACGATCGTCGCCTTGATGCCGGCCGCCGGCTCCTTCATGCGCCAGCCGCCCGCCGGGAAATCGTGCACGACGGTTTCGGGGAGCGGCCGCACGGTATCGGGATCGAAGATCACGATGTCTGCGGCCATTCCCGGGCGCAGCAGGCCGCGGTCATAGATCCCGAGCGCGGAAGCCGAGTCGAAAGTCAGCCGCCGCACCGCATGTTCGAGGGTCATGACCTTCTTTTCGCGCACCCATTCCGAGAGCAGCCGCGTGCTGTAGCCGTAGCCGCCATGGAACTGCACGTGCGCCCCGCCATCCGACAACCCGACGATGGCATTCGGATAGGTCAGGATCTTGGCCATTGCTTCGTCGTCGACGTTGTTCTCGGACTGCATCAGACCGGTGTCGAGGTTTTCTTCGACGACGAGATCGAGGAAGGCGTCGATAATGCCTTTGCCCTGCTCCTCGGCTATCTGACCGATCGTCTTGCCCTTTAGCCCCCGGTTCTTTTCCAGAACCGGGGTTTCGACCCACATGTAGTCGTACCAGCGGCGCGAATAACCGGCGGCCGGGACCTCGATCTTGTGCTCGATCACCTCATCGTGGAGCTTTTGCCGGATCGCCGGATCGGCATAGGCGCGGAGCTTCTCTTCATCGGAAGCCAGCAAGATCGGGTGCCAGGTTGGCGAGCCGCGGAACACCTGGCAGTTGCGCATCGTAAAGGTTTGCGTGACCCGGTTCGGGCTGCACAGCGGGTAGGCGCGGATGCCCGCCTTCGAGGTCTCTTCGACCCGCGCCATGTGCTTCTTCCAAGCATCGGGCTCGCGCACGGTTTGTCCGAGGTTATTGTAAATGACGGTGCGGCCGGTCGCCTCCGAGAGGCGTGCCATCAGGCCGTCCTTTAGCTCGGCCGCGCGGCCGCCGCCGCTCTGGATGATGCCGGTGCCCATCTCGCGCAGCACGTCACCGAGCGCGAAGATTTCCTTTTCGTCGGCCCACAATGCCGGGATGTGGACGCCCTGCGGGTCGTAATGGCCCTTATTACGCGACACCGAAAGGCCTAGTGCGCCACCCTTGATGCCGTCGCGCACGACATCCTGCATATTTCTGATCTCGTCGTCGGTTGCGGTGCGTTTCTGGCTGTCGTCGCCCATCACGTAATAGCGCACGGTTGAGTGGCCGATCAGGTTGCCGACATTGACCCCGAGATTTTGGTCGAGCCGGTCCATATATTGCGGGATCGTCTCCCAATCGACCTCGACCGTGTTCAACACCTCCATCGGGATCGCTTCGACATAGGACAGGAACTCGGCGACCCGCTTCGCGTTGCCCGGCCGCACTGGCGCCAGCGCCAGCGAGCAGTTCCCGAAGACGACCGTGGTGCAGCCGTGGTCGGGCGAGAACGAGCACAGCGGGTCCCAGGTCACCTGTGCGTCGTAGTGACAATGGTTGTCGACAAAACCCGGTGCAACCACCCGCCCCTCGGCGTCGATCGTGCGTTTGGCCGGACCGCTCAGCTTGCCGATCTCGGCAATCTTCCCGCCTTTGATGCCGACATCGCCGCGGAAAGCCGGCATGCCGGAACCGTCGACGATGCGACCGTTTTTGATCAACAGATCATACGCCATCGTTGCCCCTTTCTCCGCTTCAGCTCACCACTCTCGATTTCCGGCGAAACTGTAGCACGCCCCCGGCCGTCGAGAGACGATTTGTCGCGTCTTGGCTGGTATGCGCCTCAAGCGCTGCCGCCTTCGATGGGGTGGCCCTCGGCGCGCCAGCGCAGCATGCCGCCTGCAAGATTGGCGATCTCGCCGAAGCCGGCCTCCTTCAGGATGACGGTGGCTTGCGCCGAACGGCTGCCGGCGCGGCAGACGGCGACAACCGGGCGATCGCGCGCCAGCTCCCCGGCGCGCGCGGCCAGTTCGCCTAGCGGGATCAGAACCGCGCCGCGAATGTGTCCGAGCGGCCCGGTGAACTCCTGCGGTTCGCGGACATCGAGGATCTGAGCAGCGCCGACAAGTTCCTCGAGGCCGTGCGGCTCGATTTCCCAGATCCCGGCGAATGAATATCTGAGCGGGGCCCAGCCCGGCTGCGCCGTCATGCCGACCCCGCTCTCGGGTCGGCCGCATTTGAGGTTGGCGGGGACCGCGACATCCATTTTCTTCGGATGCGCGAGGCCAAGATTGTTCATATAGCCGGCAAAATCCCCTTCGCCGATTTCGGCGCCCAGCCGTGGATTGAAACGCCGCTCTTCTTGCACGCTGGTGACGGTGAGCCCGCGATAATCGTGGGCGGGGTAGAGCAGACAGGTGTCCGGCAGAGTAAAAATCTGCCCGTGCACTGAGCGGTACATGACGCGCGGATCGCCGCCCTGGAAGTCGGTCCGCCCGGTGCCCCGGATGAAGAGGCAATCGCCGGTGAACGCCATGCTGCGGTCGTCGAGCACATAAGTGAGGCAACCGCTGGTATGTCCGGGAGTCTCACGTACCTGGAGGTTGCGGATGCCAAAGGCGACGACGTCATCCTGTACCAGATAGCGGTCGGCGCCTTCGGCCCCGCCATTGGCGGACAGTCCGATCCGGCACCCGGTCCGCTCTCTCAATAGCCACGCGCCAGTCACATGATCGGCATGGACGTGGGTTTCGAGTACGTACTCGAGGCGCAGCCCGAGCTCCTCGATCAGCGCCGCGTCCCGCCGCACCTGCTCGAAAACCGGATCGATGATGACCGCCGCACCGCTGCGGGCATCGGCGAGCAGATAAGTATAGGTGGAGGATGGCGGATCAAAGAGCTGTCGGAAGACGAGCATCGCGGAACTCCCGGTGACGTGGCCGATCATTTTAGTATCGGCGGGTGGAAAAGCGGAGAGACTGTATGGCCGATATCGTCGTTACCCCGATCACCGCGGGCGACCGGGAGCGCTGGGCCGAACTGTGGCGCGGCTATCTCGATTTCTACGCAACCCACTTGCCGGCGGAGATTTACGATCATACCTGGCAACGGCTGGTTGCCGCGGAGAGTCCGGTCCGCGGGCTCGGCGCCCGGCTTGGCACCAGCACCGCCCCGCTCGTCGGCATCGCCCACTACCTCTTTCACGCCCATGCCTGGATGACGTGCGAGGTCTGCTATTTGCAGGATCTGTTTGTCGACTCAACAGTCCGCCGGCAAGGTTGCGGCGCCAAGCTGATCGAAGCCGTCGCCGCAATTGCCTGCGAGCGCGGCTGTACCCGGCTCTATTGGACGACCAAAGAGGACAACACGACCGCACGGTCGCTCTACGACCGGATCGCCCGCTTCAACGGCTTCATCCGCTACGACTACGCGCTGGCTTAGGCGGAGTGCGACGCTTCCTTTCTCCCCGACCAGACCTGTGCCGATTGAAGCACCACCGGCATTTCGGCCAAGCGAAATGACCGGGGCCACCTTTGGCACGCGGCGCTTGGACAGCCCTGAGCACGAATTATTAGGCGGCAGAAAGGTGGGGCGGCTGCCGGCACAGCCGAATTTCTCAATGGCTTCGCAGAGGCAGACGCCAGTCACATTGTGGTGCGGCTGGTCGGGTAACCCCGAGCGCCAGCTCGGAGCCGTGGCTGGAATTTGCGAGCAGCCGGGTTGACGATGTTCCGCGTAGTCGTCAGTAACCGCCGCCATGCCAACTCATCGGCCCCGGCATTTCGCACTGATAGGCTGTAGAGCCGGGAGACAACCGGCAGTGCCGCTCGGACATGCATTGGGCGAACATGAGATCGGCCGGCATTCCCGTCTGGGCGGTGGCGTAATACCGGCAAATCTGCTGGATCGAAGCCGTGTAGTCGTCGGGCTGACCCAGCTCCCGCGTCAGCGCCACGCCGCCCCCGCACAGGAAAATGACCGCTGCGCAAGCGGCTGTCGGGCCAGCGCGCCATCTGCGTCCGCTCATCTTGATTTCACCAGCTTCTGTTTTTTTCGCGCGCACCGGACTGCCGTGTCAAACTCGCCCAGCGCTTTATTCTCGGGCTCGCGGAACACTCCGCGCCGCTTCTTGTGGTGTGCGGCTTCGAGGAAATTGCAGAGGATTTCCGTGCCCGGGGCCGGGTCGCGTCCTGGCGGCAGAGAGAGCGTTACAGAGCCGCGGGCTTAATTTTGATCGCTCAGGGCCCCGGATCGACGGCGGCATCACCTGATGTCGAACCGATTTGCCGCGGCACGACCAGTCGCGCGGTAAAGGTCTGAACGACCTCGCCATGCTGATTGCGCGTTTCACTGCAGACACGAACGCTGCCACGATTTGGCTGCGAGCGCGACGGTGTGATTTCGACGATCTCGCTGACCACGCTGAGGGTATCGCCCGGTCGCGTGGGCTTGAGCCAACTCAACTCGCCGCCATACCCGATGATGCCGCCGGCGATCGGCAGCCCGCCTTGCACCAGCAACCGCATCGTCACTGCGGCGGTATGCCAGCCGCTAGCTGCCAAGCCGCCGAACACTGTCGCCTTGGCGGCCTCCTCGTCGAGATGAAACGGCTGCGGGTCGAACTCACTTGCGAACCCCTTGATCTGTGCCTCGTCGAGCACCTGCGAGCCGCTGGTGAAGCGCTGTCCGACATGCAAGTCGTCGAGGTAATAAACTGTCATGTTGTACCTCAATGCGATGCCGCTCCGGGCGCGGCGGAGGCAGCGACGTTGCGGAGCAGCGGAACCAGCAGCGTGGCGATGATGAACGCGACCATTATAGCGCGGAAGGCATCAGCATAGGCCAGGGTCGACGCCTCGCGAAAGGCAAGGTGCCAGAGCGTTTTCAGGGCGGCGTGATGACCGGCTTCCGGGCTGCCCGGGATCGCACCGTAGCGCTGCGCGGCCTCGGCAATTAGCCTCGTCATGGGGCCGTTCGCCGGCGTCAGGTACGACGCGATCATATCGAAGTGAAAATTGGTCCTCGCGTTAAGGATCGCACCGCACACCGCGATGCCGACTGCGCCGCCGAGATTGCGCATCATATTGAACAGCCCGCTCGCATATTTGAGGCGGTCCGGCGGCAAGCTGCCGAGGCCCAAAGTCACCGCCGGGGCTACTGCGAAGACCTGCGGGAAGCCGCGCAAAATCTGCGGCACCAGCAGTTCACCGTCACTCCAATCGCTGGTGATATAGCTGAAGGCCCACATCGAGACGCCAAACAACGCGAGGCCGAACATCATCAGCCAGCGCGTGTCGAATTTGCGCGCCAGCAAAACATAGACGGGGGTCCCGACCAGCGAGGCAGCGCCGGTTGAGAAGATCGCGAGCCCGGTCTGCCAGGCGCTAAAGCCGCGCACATAGCCGAGGAACAGCGGGGTCAGATAGGTCGTCGAGAAGATCCCGATGCCGGTCACGAACGATAGAAAGCAGCCGACTGCGAAATTGGGGTTCTTCAGCGCGCGCAGATCGACAACCGGGCGCGCGAAGGTCAAACTGCGGACCACGAACAACACACCGGCAATCGCCGCCACCCAGCTGCAGATCCGGATTGTCGCGTCGTCGAACCAGTTCCAGCGCGAGCCCTCCTCCAGCACGTATTCGAGGGTACCGAGGGCGACCGCCATTAGCGCGATGCCGGGGTAGTCGGCATCCTTCAGCAGTTTCCAGTTCGGCTCGTCGATGCCGACCAGCAACGCGGCGAGGATCGTGACCACGATGCCCGGCACGAGGTTGACGTAAAACAACCAGTGCCAGTTTAACGTGTCGGTGATCCAACCGCCGATCACCGGCCCCAAGGTCGGCGCCACCGAGGCGATCGTCCCGATCACGGCAGCGGAATAAACCCGGCGCGGTCCTTGGAAAAAATAGAATGACGAAGTGAACATGGTCGGGATCATCGAGGCGCCGAGCAGCCCTTGCAGCGCGCGGAAGACGATCATGCTCTCAATATTCCAGGCGAGGCCGCACAGCAGACTGCTCACGGTGAAGCCGGCGGCAGAAGCGGCGAACAGCCAACGCGTCGAGAACACGCGGGTCAGCCAGCCGCTGAGCGGGATCACGACGATCTCAGCGATCAGGTAGGTGGTCTGTACCCAGCTGATCTGGTCCTGTGCCGCCGAGAGCCCGCCACCGATGTCCTGCAGCGAGGAGGCGACGATCTGGATGTCGAGCAGTGCCATGAACCCGCCAAAACACATCACGACGAACGGCAGCAGGCCTTTGAGCGAGGCGGCGGCAGGGGGCATCGCCGTTACCTCTCGGCTTGCGGA
>Ga0318533_10000074_pt1 | contig 28302 bp, 26 predicted proteins | sample GRESIP053b4f27_FD_203675 | JGI IMG/M metagenome (GOLD analysis project Ga0318533, IMG submission 203675) | Tropical soil microbial communities from Luquillo Experimental Forest, Puerto Rico - GRE.SIPMG.053b4f27 | ecosystem: Environmental > Terrestrial > Soil > Tropical forest > Bulk soil...
TCATTGCGGCGGTGCGGGCATCGGCGAGATCCGCATAGAGACCATCGATCCGCCTGCGGGCATCTTGGCGCTCCGTCTCGAGCTTGCGCTCCGCGTGCTCGACCCGCTCTCGCTCGGAAAGCAGAGAGCTGTTGGCGATCGCCAGGTCCTCGCGCAGCATCTCAACGGCCTGCGACAGCGTCTGGATCCCGATCACTGTCAGAGGGTCTGTCGTAGTAACAGGCTCGGCTGTGACAGTGTCGGTCGCAGGCGACACCGAATCAGCGCTGATCCGCTCCGCCGCCCGCGCATCAGCAAGATCCATTAGCAACTGCTCGACGCGTGCCCGCTCGGCCGCCAGCGCGTCGCTAAGCGCAGTGATCGCCAACAAAACGCCTCGGCGTTCGCCGAACTCGCCTGATCTCGGCCGTTCGCCTCGCCGATCACTTGTGCGCCGAATACGCGTCGCACGTTCGTCGCACGGGGCTGAACAACAACATCATCAGGGACCAACACCCGCGAACGATCGCCGATCATGTTCGGCGAATGCCGAGGCCAGCCGCGCCGTTTGGCGTGCATGCGATCTGCTTGTCGGTGAAGGGGCGGACCTCCCGGCGGTAAATAACGATTGCACCGAGGAGCGCGTCGTCTCTGCGCAGCGCCACGTGGGCGCAACTCCGAGCACCACGGCGCAACAAAGCCTCTGCCGCTGGCCCGTGCGGATAGTCGGCTTCGCGAAGGTCAGCCGTATTGATAACACTTTCGCCGCGGACAAGTCGATCTGCAAGGCTTCCCGGCACGGGGGTCACCGGCTGCTGCAACAGTCCAACCTGGTCGGGTGTTAATCCTTGGAAGGCTACTCGATGAAATCTTTCACCATCCCAGGTGGCGAGCACACCGAAAGCACCCTCGCAGATCCGGGTCGCCTTTTCGAGCATCGCGTCGAACACAGGTGCAAGCTCGCCAGGCGACGCATTGATGACCTGTAGAACCTCCGCCGTCGCTGTTTGCTGCTCCAGTGCCTCGTCGCGCTCGGCTGTGCGCGCGGCAAGCTGACGTTCGAGATCGGCGATCCGCTGATCGGGATTGGCTAAGGTGCTGTCGGGCGTCGCGCTCATTTGCGAACCTCGTCGGGAGCGACCTTCCGGGTCGATCATACCGTGATCGACCCAGGCTACCACAGGTTGCCGACAGGGACGATCACGGGAGCGCCGCCGAATTACCGCTGTCGGGGCGAACCCGTCGGCCGTCCAGCGCGTCCCGGTACTTGGCGCAGATTGCCTTGATCTTCTTCAGGTGTTTGGGCTTCAGCCCGGCTTTGCCCGCCACCAGCAAAAGTCGCTGGCGATTGGTCGCTTGTTCAACCTCTCTGACGCTTGCCATTTCGCGATTTCTTTTGCGCCCCCACCTGGCGCGCAACCCACTGAAAGGAGCAGCACGGCAGGCGAGTAGTGGGATCTCTCACTCTTCGGGGGCCCTAGCCGTGCTGTTGACTTTGAGACCTCCCGGGACCAAGACCTGGCCGAGCGCCACGGAACCGCCAGGAGAAAGGCGAGAATGCAGGCGGCGGTCAGCATTTCCCGGCCTCGGCCTTCAGCGCGATCTCGAGCAGCCGCCTGGCTGCTTCGGGGCGGCTCGGAACGCCCGGCTGACGAGCGCGCCAGTCGTCAAGTGCGCGTTCCATTTCCTCGCTAATCGCGAGCCCCAGGCGGCGCGGGAAGCGGGAAGGACGTGGCATGCGGGTAGAAATACACGCCGCCACAACTGTGGCAAGCACACAAAAACGGGTGGCGACGCGTGGTGCGATTTTGAAATTCGCTCTAATATATTAAAAACAAATGATACTACGCGGATTCCGCGGTGCTCAGCACGATCTCGGTGGTGCTGTTCTTTTACCCGGGACTAAATCTCGGCGTCGATTTTCGCGGCGGGGTCGTGGTCGAACTGCGCGGCCCCCATCCGCTTGCGACCGACGCGATCCGCCAAGCCTTTGCACCACTGGGCCTTGGCGACCTCAGGGTGCAGGAATTCGGCTCTCCCGAGGATGTTCTGGTCCGCTTCGACAACAAGACCCAGCTCGAGGACGCGCAGCGGCTGCTCGCGGCCCGAGTCGCGGCGGCGCTGCCCGATGTGCAAATCCGGCGCGTCGAGGTCGTCGGCGCGCGGGTGAGCGGCGAGCTGTTTCGCAACGGCTTGCTGGCGACCGCTCTCGCGCTCGTTGCGGTGCTCCTTTACATCTGGTTTCGGTTCGAATGGCAGTTCGGGGTCGGGGTCGTCGTCACTTTGATCCTCGACGTGACCAAGACGATCGGGTTCTTCGCCATCACGCAGATCGAGTTCGACCTCAATTCGGTGGCGGCGCTGTTGACCCTGATCGGCTACTCGGTCACCGACAAGGTCGTCGTCTACGACCGGATCCGCGAGAACCTCGGCAAATTCCGGTCGATGCCGCTGCGGCCGCTGATCGACCTCAGCATCAATCAGACCCTCAGCCGCACCGTCGCGACCTCGCTGACCGTGGTTCTATCGATTCTGCCGCTCGCGCTAATCGGCGGCGAGGTGATGCGCGGATTTGCTTTGGCAATCATCTTCGGAATCATCGTCGGCACATCTTCATCGATCTTCATCGCTTCGCCCATTCTGCTCTTCCTGGGTGAAAAGCGGCTGCGGCCAGCGGTGAACCGCGTGCCACCGGCCGGCAGATCTGTCGCGGCCCGATAGGTTCTCTCGATCCTGCTCCCTATATTATCCAAGTAATTCGAAACAGCTGCTGTAGCCGGAAGAGCGGCGGACCCGGGTAAGTCTCTCGATTCCGGTGTCCTGACGGGTCGCTTCGCCATAGGATACGTTGAACGCCCGGTACCCGACCCGTTTGGATTTTCTGGAATGAGCTGATCTGGACGGCCATGCTCGACATCGCGTTCGTGCTGCTGATGTGCTGCAGATGCAACAAACTGAAACAACTGGCACAAACATTCATTGTAGATCGGGAACGCGGGAGGATCGGTGAGCGTCGGGTTTGAGGTGCTGGAGCGCGACGGCGCGGCACGGCGCGGGCGCCTTGTGACGGCGCATGGCGTGGTCGACACGCCGGTCTTCATGCCGGTCGGCTCGGCCGGCACGGTCAAGGCGATGACCCCCGAGGGGGTCGCCGCGACCGGTGCGCGGATCGTTCTCAGCAACACCTACCATCTGATGCTGCGGCCCGGCGCCGAGCGCATCGCCGCGCTCGGCGGCCTGCACCGGTTTATGAATTGGCCCAACGCGATCCTAACCGACTCCGGCGGCTTTCAGGTCATGTCGCTGGCCGCCCGGCGCACCATCGCCGAGGCCGGCGTCACGTTCCGCTCTCATCTCGACGGGAGTCTCTACGAACTGACGCCGGAGCGGTCGGTGGCGATCCAGCATCTGCTCGGCGCCGACATCACGATGGCGTTTGACGAGTGCACGCCCTATCCGGCGTCGCGCGAAGCGGTCGAGAGCTCGATGGAGCTGACGATGCGCTGGGCCGAGCGCTCCCGCCGCGCGTTTATCGACCGGTCAGGCCATGGCATCTTAGGCATCGTCCAGGGCGGGATCGATCCCGATCTGCGCGTGCGATCGGCGGCGACGGCGATCGATATCGGCTTCGACGGCTACGCTGTCGGCGGCCTGGCGATCGGCGAAGGCCAGCAGACGATGTTTGCGGTGCTCGATGCGACTGTGCGCGCCTTACCCGAAGACCGGCCGCGCTACCTGATGGGCGTCGGCAAGCCCGCGGACCTCGTAGGCGCCGTCATGCGCGGCATCGACATGTTCGATTGCGTTTTGCCGACGCGCTCAGGGCGCACCGCACAGGCCTTTACCCGGCACGGCACCGTGAACCTGCGCAATGCGCGCCATGCCGACGACCCGGCGCCGCTCGACCCGGAATGCCGGTGTCCGGCTTGCACCGGCTACAGCCGCGCCTATCTCCACCATCTCAGCCGCGCCGGCGAGATCCTCGGGAGCATGCTGCTGACCGCGCACAATCTGCAATATTACGCCGATCTGATGGCGGCGATGCGGGCGGCCATTGAGACAAGCTCATTCGCGGCGTTCGCCGCGGCATTCGAGAGCCGGCAATGACGCTGACCCAACTCGGCCACCGCACGGCGCTGCCGCACTCGCCTGAAGAGGCTGTTCTCGAGACGGTGCCGAACCCGCATCCCGGGAGGCTTTATCTCGTCCGTTTCACGTGCCCCGAGTTCACCTCGCTCTGTCCCGTCACGGGTCAGCCCGATTTTGCGCATTTCGTCATCGACTACGTCCCCGACGCGGCGATCCTCGAAAGCAAATCGCTGAAGCTCTATCTCGGCTCGTTCCGGAACCACGCGGCATTTCACGAGGACTGCACGCTGACGATCGCGCGCCGGCTGGTCGATGCCCTCGCTCCGGCGTGGCTGCGGGTCGGCGGCTATTGGTATCCGCGCGGCGGCATCCCGATCGATGTCTTGTATCAGACCGGCGAGCCGCCTCCCGGTCTGTGGATCCCCGACCCGGGAGTTCCGCCCTATCGCGGCCGCGGCTGAGGGGCGATGGCGGATCCGATCCGCGAGTCGATCCGGGATCGGGCTCTCGCCCGCGGCTTCGACGCGGTGGGTTTTGCCGCGGCCCGTCTCGCCGAGGAAGCGCGAGCCGGCCTCAGCGAGTTCATCGCCCGTGGCTATCACGGTGACATGGGCTGGCTGGCCGATACCGCAGCACGACGCGGTGACCCGCAAGCGCTGTGGCTCGAGGCGCGCACCGTGGTCGTGCTCGGCGTCAGCTATGCGCCGGAGGAGGATCCGCTGGCGCTCGCCAGGGCACCCGACCGCGGAATCCTTTCGGTGTACGCGCGCGGCCGCGATTATCACGACACGTTGAAGCGCCGCCTGAAAAATCTCGCGCATTGGATCGACGAGCAGTGGCCAGGCGCGCTGAAGCTGTTTGTCGACACCGCTCCGGTAATGGAGAAGCCTCTCGCGCAACTCGCCGGGTTGGGCTGGCAAGGCAAGCACACCAACCTCGTGTCGCGGCAGTTCGGCTCGTGGCTGTTTCTCGGCGAAATCTATTTGCGCCTCGAACTCGAACCCGATGCCGCGGGATCCGACCATTGCGGTTCATGCCGGCGCTGTCTCGACGCCTGCCCGACCGCGGCCTTCCCCAAGCCCTATCAGCTCGATGCGCGGCGCTGCATCTCGTATCTGACGATCGAGCACAAGGGGATGATTCCGGTCGAGCTGCGCCCGGCGATCGGCAACCGTATCTTCGGTTGCGATGATTGCCTCGCGGCCTGCCCGTGGAACAAATTCGCGCAGGCCGCGCGGGAGCCGGATTTCAAGCCGCGAGAAGAGCTGACGGCACCGCACCTGGTCGCGCTCGCCGGGCTCGACGATGCCGCGTTTCGTAAACTATTCGCGGGCACGGCGATCAAGCGCACCGGGCGGGATCGGTTCATTCGCAACGTGTTGATCGCGATCGGCAACGCGCCTGCGGGAGACTCGCAGCTCATCACCGCTGCCCGCAACCGGCTCGACGATCGCTCGCCGCTGGTCCGCGCCGCCGCGGTGTGGGCCTTCGCCAGGCTGACACCGGCCGCGGAGGTCGAGGCGGAGTACACGCTGCGCCTGCCGGGAGAGACGGATCCGATAGTCAGAGAGGAATGGCAGCGCTGCGACTCGAGCGCAGCCCTCAAGCCTGGGCGAAGGCCCGCTTAAACGCGGCCCAGACCACGCGCTGCGCGTTCATCGCGTCGTCGACCGCCGGCACCATGCCGAAAAAAGCATGGATCATACCGGTAAAGTCCTTGTACTCGACCGGCACGCCGACGCGGCGCAAGGCCTCGGCGTAGCGCTCGCCATCATCGTGCAGCACGTCGCATTCCGCCGTAATGACAATCGCCGGCGCCACTCGCGCGAGGTTGACGGTGCGGATCGGGGAGGCGCGCCAGTCGCTCGCGTCGTCCACGCTGCGGAGGTAGTGATCGCGAAACCAGACCATCGCCGCTCTCGTGAGGATGCCGTATCCGCTGGAGTATCTGTCATAGCTTTCGCCGACGAGACTATAGTCGGTGACCGGGTAGACCAGCGATTGCAGCCGCAGCTGCGGACCGCCGACGTCGCGGGCGAGCAAGGCGACGACGGCCGCGAGATTGCCGCCAGCGCTGTCGCCGTGAACGCCGATCCGGCGGGGATCGGCGCCGAGGTTTGCGGCATTCGCGTGAACCCATTCGAGGGCGGCAAAGCAGTCATCCACCGCGGCCGGGAATTTATGCTCCGGCCCCATACGGTAATCGACCGAGGCGACCATCGCTCCGGTCCCGCCGCAGAGGTTGCGGGCAACGAAATCATGCGTATCAAGACTGCCGATGACGTGGCCGCCGCCATGAAAATAGACGATGGCGGGCACCGGCGCTGCCGATTGGTGCGGCCAGTAGAGGCGCATGCGAGTCATTCCCCCTGGGCCGGGGAAAAGGCGCTCCTCGATCTTGGCGACCGGAAGCGGCTCGGCCTTGCGTGCGCGGTAGCTTCCATCTGCTCGCGCGCTTCGGTGGGGGTCATCTCTTCGATCGGCCGAAGCCCTGCCTCGGCCGTCACCTTGAGGACGTCGCGTATTTGCGGGTGAAGTTGTGCCATCTCTCCCCCGGGCGGTTGTCACCGAGCGGTCGCGGCAACACCGAGCGACCTTGGCGGCTTGCAGTATTCTACCCGTCTCCAACGATTTTGCATCCCGGGAGCAGGGGAGCCTACCACAAAGCAATGATAAGATTTTTTTCAATTCTGCCTTTTTTCTGCCGAGGAGTGATTCACATTCTTTGTCATCCGGTCCGCATCCGTTTCAGAGGTGATAAGGATGGCAAACTGTAAGTGAAGGTAAACTCGGATTTCTACCTCCCCGCGAGAAATGAGACCGACGTTCGACTAGCAATCGGCCGATGCGGGGTTGGGCGGAGCAACCGCAATCGGGAGAAAAGATCTTCGGAGGAAGGAATGACGTATCGGATCTCTTATATCGACTCATCACCGGCCATGGCCAAAGAGCAGTGGCCCGAAGGAGTGCCCCGATCGGAAGATTACCCGACCGAACCGGCAGCCCTCGCACGGGCCCGTGAACTGCTCGACGACGTTCATTGTCACAGGATCCAGATCTCCGATGGAACGCGCGAGCCGGTGGGCGGCGTCTGCCTCCACGCCAAGCTCGGCATTACCGGAGAATAGCCGCTCCCGGGCTGGCGCTCAGCCGACGAGAGGCGGATGCGCCGCCCGCTCCGATGCCGGAACCAGCGGCCGCTCGGCGGCGCCGGTATAGAGCTGGCGCGGGCGGAAGATCCGCGTTTCCGGGTCGCCGATCATCTCGTTCCAATGCGCGACCCAGCCGACCGTGCGCGCTACCGCGAAGACCGGCGTGAACATCGCCGGCGGCAGGCCCAGCGCGCGGAAGATGATGCCGGAATAAAAGTCGACATTCGGATAGAGCTTGCGCTCGATGAAATAATCATCCTCAAGGGCGATGCCTTCCAGCTCCATCGCGAGCTTGAGGAGCGGGTCGTCACGCTGGCCGAGCGCGTCGAGCGCCTCGTAGCAGCGCTGGCGCAAGACCTTCGCCCGCGGATCGTAGCTCTTGTAGACGCGATGGCCGAACCCCATCAGGCGGAACGGGTCGTTCTTGTCCTTGGCGCGGCGCAGTAGCTCGGGTATCCGATCGACACTGCCGATCTCCGCCAATGTCTGGAGGACGGCTTCATTGGCACCGCCGTGCAGCGGTCCCCACAGCGCGGCAATTGCCGCGGCAGTGCAGGCGTAGGGGTTCGCCCGAGTTGATCCGACGAGTCGCATCGCCGACGTCGAGGCGTTCTGCTCGTGGTCCGCCTGGACGATCAACAGCGCCTCGAGCGCACGCACCGCGGCCGCCGGCGAACGGAAAGCTTCGCATGGCACCGAGAACAGCATGTTGAGGAAGTTCTCGGAATAGCCGAGGTCGTTGCGCGGATAAACAAACGGCTGGCCGAGTGAATATTTGTACGCCATCGCCGCGATCGTGGGCATCTTCGCGATCAGCCGGTGCGAGGCGATAATCCGGTGCTGTGGATCGAAAATGTCGAGCCCGTCGTGATAGAACGCCGCCAAGGCTCCGACCACACCGCACATCACCGCCATCGGGTGCGAGTCGCGGCGGAAGCCGCGGTAGATCGCATGCAATTGCTCGTTTACCATCGTGTGATGGACAATGTCGTATGTGAATTGCTCGAGCTGCGCCGCAGTCGGCAGTTCACCGTTGAGCAGCAACCAGCAGATTTCGAGATAGCTGCACTGCTCGACAAGCTCGGCGATCGGATAGCCGCGATAAAGCAGAATTCCGTTCTCGCCGTCGACATAGGTGATCTTCGACCGGCAGATTCCGGTTTCCCCCAACGCGGGATCATAGGCGTAGCACCCCGCCTTTTTATCGAGACCGCGAATATCGGTCATGGGTCGGCCGATCGTCGGTTCCAAAACGGGCAGCTCTGGCCATAAAAGATTGGTCGTCGCGGTCATGGGATCCTCCGGGATAGATGCCTTACAGGATAGATGTATCGACTTGATGTCAACCTTGATTCTGAAATCAATCTATGCAGGCAATCCTTCTGACGGCGCGCCAGGCTGCTGACCGGCTCGGTATCAAGCTCGACACGCTCTATGCCTATGTCAGCCGTGGGCGGTTGCGCTCGGTTGTCGTCCCCGGCACGCGCGAGCGGCGCTATCGCGCTCAGGACGTCGAGGCACTGCTCGATGCCCGCCCCGGCGCGAGACCGCCACGGACGCCCGATCCGCACGCGCTGACTCCGGTGATCGGCTCGTCTATCTGTCTGATCGAAGATGGGCGCTTCTATTACCGGGGGCGGGACGCCGTTCGGCTCTCCGACGCGGCGACGCTCGAGGAGATCGCAAAGCTGCTGTGGCTCGATCCGGTGGGCGCTGAAGTCGCCGATAAAGACGGAGCGATCCGCTTGGCTACCGCAGCTTCGGCGTCGGGGGTGATCGAGCGCTGCCAATTGCGGATCATTGCGCTCGGCGACGAGGCACCGCCTGCGGTCGAGCTTACCCGGGCCCGGACCACCCGCATCGGCTGGCGAATTTTGGGCGAGCTGACCGCCTGCGTAGCCCCCGCTTTGCCTTCCCGTGAGCCCATCCACGTTCGGCTCGCTGCGGCCTGGAAGCTGGGCCCAGCGGGAGCAGATCTTCTCCGCCGTTGCCTGGCGCTGATCGCCGATCACGAGCTCAACGCGTCCACCTTTGTCGCGCGCTGCGTCGCCTCGACTGGTGCAAGCCCGTACGCCGTGGTGGCGGCGGCACTGAGCGCATTGTCCGGCCACCGCCATGGCGGTGAGACGGCACGTGCAGAGGGGCTCCTCCGCGAACTGGTCGAGGGCGACGACCCGATGACGGTCATGGCGGGCCGTCTGGCGCGCGGCGAGCGCCTCCCGGGGTTTGGGCAGCCCCTCTACCCGGAGGGCGACCCGCGGGCCACTGCGATCCTCAGCGCCTTAAAGCAGGCCGCACCCGAAACCCGCGGATTGCTCGAAACGGCGGCAGAGGCAGGGTTTCGCTTGACCGGGCGCCGCCCCAATGTCGATTTTGCCTTGGCCGCGGTTGCGCTCGGGCTCGATCTTCCGCGAGAGGCCGCGCTCGGCATCTTCTTGCTTGGCCGCACTGTCGGCTGGATCGCTCACGCGATCGAGCAATATGAAAGCGGTATCCTGATCCGCCCACGTGCGCGCTATCTCGGCCCTCAACCAGAGGGGAACCGTTCGGATTAGCCGTCGTCGGGATTATTCCCGCTGAACCGCACCGACTATGCGGGGGTACAGCCAGGAGATATCATGTTCCCAAAAAGGTCAACCAAGGTGGCCGCATTTCTTCTGGTGGGCGGCCTATTCGGTCGCGCGGCGAGCGCGGAGCCGACTTACGTTGTCGCCCTCGGCGCCAGCGGCATACATGGAAAGGGCGTTCTCCTCAGCGAAGCGTTTCCGGCCCAGCTGGAAAACATGCTGCGCGCCGACGGATTTGATGTTCAGGTCATCAATGCAGGGGTCGATGGGGACACCACCACCGGTATGCTTTTTCGCATGGATTCGGTGATCCCTGCAGGCACAAAAATCACCATTCTTCAGCCGGGAGGAAACGATTTCCGATCAAGGAAGCATGGCCTAAGCGTCGAGCAACATCTGGCCAATGTTGAAGCGATTGTAAGCCGGTTACGAGCGCAGCGAATCCAAGTCGTGCTATGTGGCGACGACGATGCCCAAGCTGCGCTTGCGCGCCGTTATGATGCAGTCTCGTTGTCGTGCTCTGACCGATCACATCTCGTCGATGGTGAGCACCTGGACCCGGTCGGTCATCGGATCGTCGCGGGGCGCCTATTGCCTGTAATCGAGGGCATGCTAGCGCACAGATGATCGGCTGGCGCGGGCTGGCTTTTCCCCAAACGGCCCGCTCAGAACCTTGACCTGGCCGCGCGCGGCGGGTGAAAGTTCAGTAACGTACTCCACGCAAACCGGAGGAACATTGTTGTGAGCATTGGATCGCTGCCGCTCTCCCGCTTTACCGTTCTTGATCTGTGTCATGCCCGCGCCGGGCCGACCGCGGTTCGCCAACTCGCCGATTGGGGCGCCAACGTGGTCAAGATCGAGCCGCCGGGCGAGTCGAGGGGTGATGTCACCGGCTCTCGGCGCGACGGCTTCGATTTCCAGAACTTGCACCGCAACAAGCGCGGCCTGACGCTCAATTTGAAGAGCGAGGAGGGCAAGGCGATTTTTTTCAAACTGGCGGAGAAGGCCGACGTCGTCGTCGAGAATTTCCGCTCGGAGGTCAAATACCGGCTCGGCGTCGATTACGAGTCGGTCAAAAAGATCAATCCGCGCATCGTCTACGGCAGCATTTCCGGGTTCGGCCAGACCGGCCCCTATGCCAAGCGGCCAGGGGTCGACCAGATCGCGCAGGGCATGGGTGGGCTGATGTCGATCACCGGTCTGCCGGGCCAAGGGCCGGTGCGTGTCGGCATCCCGATCGACGATCTGTGCGCCGGGCTGTTGCTCGCCCAGGGCATCCTGATGGCCCTGATCGAGCGCGAGAAATCGGGCCAAGGGCAGTGGGTGCACACCTCGCTCCTCGAAGCGCAGATCTTCATGCTCGATTTCCAGGGCTCGCGCTGGCTGATGGCGGGCGAAGTCGCCAAACAGGCGGGCAACGACCATCCGACCGGCATCCCGACCGGTGTGTTTCCGACCTCGGACGGCCAGATCAACATCGCCGCCTCGGGCGACCACATGTTCCGCCGCTTCTGCGAGGCGGCCGACGCGTTGGCCTTGCTCGACGATCCCGATTACGCGAACGGCGTCGCGCGTTCGAAAAACCGCAAGGCGCTCAACGAGCGGATTGCCGAGATCACCAAAAAGCGGTCCGCCGCCTACTGGGTCGAGCTGATGAACGAGGTCGGCGTGCCGTGCGGACCGATCTACACGATCGACCAGACCTTTGCCGACCCGCAGGTCCAGCATCTCGAAATGGCGCGACCGATCGACCATCCGAAGCTCGGCGCGCTGAAGGCCGTCGGCCAGGCGATCAACATGACCCGCACTCCCGAGCCGGAACGGCTGCGGCCGACCCCCGAACTCGGGCAGCACACAGACGAGGTGTTGCGCGAACTCGGCTACAGTGATCGCGCAATCACTGAACTGCGCGCCGGCGGCATCGTGTAGTGCAGGAGCCAAGCCATGCTCGATCAGCCGATTACCAGCAAGATGATCGCCGAGAAGGACGGTGCGATCGGCCGCCTGATCTTCAACAACCCGGCGCGTCACAATGCCGTCTCGCTCGAGATGTGGGAGGCGGTGACCCGGATCATCGACGATTTCGAACGCGACGACGCGGTGCGGGTCATTGTCGTCAGCGGTGCAGGCGGCCGGGCATTCGTTTCCGGCGCCGATATTTCCGAGTTCAAGGAGAAACGCGCCTCCGAAGAGGCGGCCGCCGCCTACAGCAGGATATCCGAGGGGGCGCGCCAGCGGCTTCAGGACGCACCAAAACCGACGATCGCGATGATCCAAGGCTATTGCATCGGCGGCGGGGTCGGCACGGCATTGGCCTGCGACATGCGTATCGCCGCCGAAGGCTCGCGCTTCGGGATCCCGGCGGCAAAGCTCGGGCTCGGTTATGGCTATGACGGAATCCGCAGACTGATCGATCTCGTCGGCCCGGCCTGCGCCCGCGAGATCTTCTACACGGCGCGGCAGTTCAGCGCCGAGGAAGCGCTGCGCATGGGCTTGGTGAACCAAGTCGTCCCGGCCGACAAGCTCGAAAGCTACGTCAAGGACTATTGCGAGATGATCGCGGCGAATGCGCCTCTGACCGTCCGCTCGGTGAAGGCGATCGTGCGCGAAGCGATGAAGGACGACGGCGACCGCGACCTGGCTCTGTGCAAACGGCTTGTCGACGAGTGCTTTGCCAGTGAAGACTACGCCGAAGGCCGCACCGCGTTCATGGAAAAGCGTAAGCCGGTCTTCAAGGGCCGCTGAGGCCTGCATTGCGTTGCGAGGGGGGATCAATGTCGCGCGCCGCCAAAGTGCTTATTGCGGTTGTTTTCGGCCTAGCGGCCGCCTCGGCCGAGGCGCAGCTGTTCCCGACTTGGGAAACCCATATCACGCTGACCCAGCAAGACCTCGACATGATCCACAATGCCGTAACCAGCGAGGTTCACGGCAAGCCGGTCGGCACGAAAGCGGCCTGGAGCAACCCGGCGTCGGGAAACTCGGGAACAATCAAGCTGCTCAGGAAATTGGTTTTGAACGCGCAGCAGTGCGAGGAAATCAGATATTTGGTGCGCACGAAGGGCCCCCCGGTCTACACCGAGCACTACCGTTTCACCAGCTGCCTGCAGCCCGACGGCGCCTGGAAAATCGCCTGAGCTCAACTAGAACCCGCATTACAGCGCAGTAGGCGCGGGAGTGCCGACCTGCAATGGTCATTCCGGGGCCGCCCGAATGGCGGAACCCCGGAACCTATGCACACTGGCCTCTGGAAATTAGGTTCCGGGCTCGTCGCGGAGCCTGTCCTCGGGCCGCGTGCAGCGCGGACCCGGGGGGCGGCGCCCCGAAATGACCGACTGGGATGGGCTGTGTCGGATTTGGGCCATCGGCCCTTCTTCGGCCAAACGGAGCGCCTCTGTTCCTGTTTTTACAGGAAAAATACAGGCTCGCGGGGTTGCCGGAGCTTCCGTTCGCGAAGCGCCCGCGCGCGCGAGGCGCAAACGGATCAGGATCAAGCCGTTGAGATTTCTGGATTCTCGGTCCGGAAAACAGGCGAGAACAGGAGGGCGAAGACGGGTCGGCAGCAATTTTCGGCACCAGCGGGCTCGGGCCAAACGAGTCCCGCATATGGGTTCATGAAACGTTCTGGTCAAGAGATCAACCCCATCAGGATCGATTGGAAAGGAACACGCAGACGAGCCGCCCCATGGCTCATTTGCCAAGAGCGAAAGGACCGATAAACGCAGCGCGGCCGGTGTCGGTGAGAACCGGACCTTCTCCTGTGCCGGGCTTCAGCCACTCGTCGTCGCCTTTGCGCTGTAATCGGCCGTTCATCGGACCTGCAAGCGAACCACGAGATCCGACCCACAAGAGACATTTCCCGACCGCGCCAAAGAAGCATCCGTTGCGAAGCGATATGTTCTCGCGCCGGCTCCGGTTCACTGGCATTGAGGCTGGCCGTCCAGCCTGTCATGCCTCGCCTGCCGCCATGCGCAGACCCGACAGCAACAGCTCGCGGTGCTCAGTGTTACGCAGATAACTAGCCTCGTCCATCACGACAGGCGTGACGGTTCGTAACCGAGTGACAATTTCTCGTGCGTCGGCGAGCCGACCCATATGGGCGTAGCAGGCAGCGAGAAAGCGATATGGCACCGGGAAGCTGGAATCCTCTTGGATAGCAAGACGCAATTTCTGCACTGCCTCATCGAAGCGCCGCATGAAAAAATGCCCGGAGCCTATGATAAGCAGCGACGTGTTGCTGATTCGGACTCGCGGACTGAGACGGAGAGCCGCTTCAGCATGCTCAATCGCAATATCGGGTTGGCCTGCCCAACTTCTGAGGACGCCGCTGAGGTGCCAGCCGCGGGCGAAATTAGGATTGAGCGCTAATGCGCGGTCAACCAACGCTATCATGGCGTCGATGTCCTCGCCGAAGGCGGCCAACGAGACGGCGGCATTCGTTAGGGTCCCCGGATCGTCACCAGCCACTGCCAGGGCTCGCCTCGCGAAATCGGCGCCCTTCCGAGCGTCCGATGCAGGATCTTCGCTCATGTTGTCGTACAGCAGCCGCTGATAGCAGACCGCGGCCCAGGCGAGTGCAGGCCCATAATGCGGATCGCGCGCAATCGCCTCCTCCATAAGCCGAAGCGCGTCGTGGATTTGCCTTGCCGACGACGAGACCATCGCATAGGCGCGCAGATAAAGGTCGTAGGCGGTGAGATTGGCGGTCGGGCGTCTGGCGGACCAAGCGGTTTCGGCGGCTTGCAATGTCGGCTCGATGACCCCGGCAACGTCCGTCGCCACTTGGTCCTGAAGCTCAAAGACGTCCGCCAGCGAGCCGTCGAAGCGGTCGGCCCAGAGATGTGTGCCGGTGAGCGCGTCGATCAACTGCGCGCTGATTCGTACGCGGCTTCCGCCCTTACGCACTGAGCCTTCGAGCACGTAGCGCACACCCAGCTCGCGCCCGACCTGCTTCACATCGACCGCACGGCCCTTGTAGGTGAAGGACGAATTGCGGGCAATCACAAAGAGCCAGCGGATGCGGCTGAGCGCGGTGATGATCTCCTCGACCATGCCGTCGGCGAAATATTCCTGCTCCGGGTCGCCGCTCATATTCTGGAATGGCAATACCGCGATCGACGGTTTGTCGGGAAGCGGCAACTGCGGCGGTTCTCTCGCAGCCTCAGCGGGTCGCTCCATCGCCACCCTGTAGGCCCTTACTGGACGCGCGATGTTCTTAAGCGCTCGCTCGCCCATGTCTTCGAAGGCGAGGCCGAGCTTGCCCGCCGCGTCTTCCTGCACGCGCGCCGACACGCAAATCCCACCGGGCTCGGCTAAGGCTTCCAGCCGAGCAGCGACGTTCACATCGTCACCGAAGATGTCGTCGTCCTCGACCACAATGTCGCCCATATTGATGCCGATGCGGTACTCGACGCGCTTGTCCGCAGGCGCCATTGCATTGCGCCCTAGCAACCCGGCCTGCACCTCGGTGGCGCAGCGCAGTGCATCGACCACACTGCCAAACTCAATGAGCAGCCCGTCACCGGTTGTTTTCACCAGACGGCCATAGTGCTCGGCTATTTTTGGATCGAGCAGCTGGGCCCGGATCGCTCTGAGTCGAGCGAGGGTGTCGCCCTCGTCGGCTCCCATCAGTCGTGAGTACCCCACCACATCGGCGGCGAGGATGGCGGCGAGGCGGCGAGTCGAGGCCATGACTGGGTCCAACCATCTGTGGCGTGGTGGTCAAGTCCCCTTCACTTTAGCACAACTCGCGCGTCTCGGCGCGCGGACCACGAGCCAGCGTCCTTGCCTGAGTTTCCTGGGAACAACTCGTGGGTCGCGCGCTCAAATCCCGCCGTGAATTACCCTCCAGAGCCTCCTTTGTCGTGGCTAAGGCTACAGCTGCAAGGAGATCCGGCAGCGAGAGACTCGGGATATAGGGACGTTCCCGCTATCACCACCGGCATTAACCAGTTCGGCACCCCCTCCGCGGATTGTGGAAAAAAGAGCGCGCTCTCGGCTAAGCGGCTTCCGATTGTCCCTGCAAGCCGGCAAAAGGCCTGCTTTGGGGCATGAGCAGCCGTCATCGTTGATAGCAGCAAGGTGCCGATACCGGTCCCTCAGCCTGCCTCAGTCCGAACCGGTGCGTGGCGGAGGCCCTCACGCGACCATCGAGAGGGGCAGGATCAATCGGGTCGTGATCCGACCACATAGCCGGTTCGAGAGCATATTTTGGCGGGACCGCACAACGCCGGACCACCAGAGAAAATGCGATCAGGTCCCGAACGGCGGGGTTGACTACAAAGTGACTGAGCCGGTCTCCAATTGCTAAGCGGGGCCGTCGCTCCTGTGCGCAGGGTTCGGCTCCAGCCGCCAAACGCGGCGAGGTGGATCCCGACGCTTCTCATCGATGGTTGGCGATTTTGCTTGGCTCGAATCCCGCGAAATTTGCGGAGATGCCGCGGGATTACGATGCCGTTGAGCGGCTCAATAATCCGCGATCTGCGCGCTACCGGGTTCGGTGAATTTACCCGGGCGACCCTTTTCCGCGGCGAGACGGCAGGGATCGCCGCGGGCCGTTCGTCAGCCTATTCTCGTTGCGGGATATCCCCTACGGATTACGCCGCGATTCGCTCAACTCCATACTCAAGCGTTATTGAAATTCTAGCCTTCTCCCGCCTTCCGTTCCGAGATCCCGTTGTCGCTCCGAGACGCGCTAGGATCTTCGTCGGGTAATCGGGTCTCCAAATGCCAATCGTGAAAGATCGTCCCACATCCGAAATTTGGCCAATCGATCGAAGGACGGCGGCAGTCTCATTGATGTGACCCCGACCAGGGTGTTTCTGTCCAGCGCCGACCGCAGGACCGCGCAATCGAACGGTGCGACCGCCGCAACCTTATCATCGGCCGGCCTCGCCATCGCCAAAGATCAATCATCGCACTGGCAGAAGCTGTGCTTTGGCGTTCTGGCCGCCGCCCTCATGGGGTACGCGTTCCTGACCGGCCTGCACACGCTGAACCAAGACGATCTCTTTTGGATGCTGGCCACGGCTCGCTGGATCGTCCAGAACCGCGAGATCCCCTGGACGGATCATTTCTCTTACACGGCGCAAGGGCAGCCGTGGATATATCCGGTGGGCGGCAGTCTGTTGTTTTATGGGGTCTGGCTGATCGGCGGGTACGTAGCGCTATCCTGGCTGGGGGCCGTGTCCATGGCCGGGACGACGGCACTCCTGCTGCGGTCGGGCTCGGCTATCTCGGCGACGCTGGCGGCGCTGGCGCTGCCGGTGATCACCACGCGGATGGAAGTCCGCGCCGACGCCTTCACGACAGCGCTGTTTGCCGCCTTTCTGGCGATTCTGTGGCGCTACCACGAGACGGGGAGGGCGCGGTTGTGGGTGCTGCCGGTGCTGATGGTCGTTTGGGCCAATGCGCACCCCGGGTTTCCGGCGGGTCTGGCGGTCATCGCCGGATATACCGGGGTCGAGGCGCTCGAGCTGATATGGCCGGAGCGCCGGCGAGCCGCGGTCGATCGATTGCGGCGGGCATGGCTGTGGCTGTTTCTATCCATCCCCGCGACCCTGCTAAACCCGTTCGGCTGGTGGATCTACGCGGGCGTTTTCCGACAGCTTGCGGCGCCGCTGATGGCGCTTCAGACGGAATGGCAACCGGTACGGCTTGCTTGGCTGACTTTATCCCTGGAGGACGCCAACGGCGCCTTTACGCTGACCCTGCTGGCCGGCGCCGCGGCGGTCGCGGTCGCGCTGTGGTACCGCCGGCTCGGCGCCGCCGCATTATTGACTGCCATGGCGGCGGTCGCTTTCAGGCACTACCGTTTCGAGGCGATGTTTGCGGTGACGGCGGTGATTGTCGGAGGCGCTGTGCTGGCACCGATTATACCGGAGAACCGGTGGAGCACCGGAGCGATCGTCAGCGCCGTGGTGGCACTCGTTTGCATCCGTTCATACGACCTCGTGACCGACCATTATCCTTATTACGCTCTGGCCACCCATTTTGGCTCCGGCCTGTCGCCAGCCTTCCCCGAGCGCGCCGACGCGTTTATCGAGCGGGAGGGCATCCCGGGGCCGATCTTGAACGTAGGGATGGTCGGCGGCGGCTACTTCATGTGGCAGCTCGGCCCGAGATATCTCGATTTCGTTGATGGCCGCGCGTTGCCGTTTAGTACGGAGGTCTCCCTCACCCCCGGCGAGTTGCTCGGTGCGCCGCCCAATGCGCCGGTGTGGCGCCGCACCGTCGAGCGTTATGGCGTCAACACAGTACTGTTCACGTTCGCCGGGTTCGATTTCCTGCTGCTGTGGCAGTTCTGCGTCAGCAACGAGTGGGCGCCTTTCTATCTCGACCAGACCGCGGCCGTCTTCGTGCGCCGGCGGCCGGAGAACGAAGATCTGATCCGGCGCTTGCGGATAAACTGCGCCATAGTGTACCGATCCAGCGGGGAAACTCGGTCTGCAACTCCTGTAACCGGGACTGCAGCAGGTTTAGGCGATCAGCGATAAACCCGGCATCCCGGAGCAGGGCATGCGACCGGTCGTCTTGAAGATGCGGTGCTGCTCGCCAACCGGCCCAACCGGCTGACGGCTTTCATCGATAAGCCGTCCCGCATGATCCGGTTCCGGTTCGCGAGGATCCACGAACCGGCTGGCGCGGAAAATCGCTGTTCTAGATCGGTTTCCGACCGGGTTGCACCCCTCACCCAGCTCCGGGTAAGGCTCGGCTTCGCCTCGCCAACCCTTCTCAACCCCTCTCCCCCATTGGGGGGAGAGGGAAGGGTGAGGGGGCCCTGCTCGTACCGATGCCATTCGATCAAAAACCGTGCTAGATCAACAATGTCCAGCCTGGGTCAAGGGCAGTGCGCGACGGGTGGAATCTCCGCCCGTTTTAGAGTTACCAAGCTGAATTCCCGTTTGCTCGCGGATATCGTCCCATGTCCGTCCGTAATCTCGACAAGCTGTTCCAGCCGCGATCGGTCGCGCTGATCGGCGCGACGCCGCGGGCCGGCTCGGTCGGCGCGGTGGTCATGCGCAACCTCTGCCGCGCCGGATATGCCGGCGAGCTGATGCTGGTCAGTCCGCATCACGGCGAAATTGACGGACGAACCGTCTACCCGGATATCGCGAGCTTGCCGCAAGCCCCGGATCTCGCCGTCATCGTCACTCCGCCCGAAACGGTGCCGGCTCTGACTCGCGAGCTGGGAGAACGCGGCACGCGCGCCGCCGTCGTCATCAACGCCGGTTTTCGCGAACTCGGGGAGCGAGGCCGCGCGCTGCAGCAGGCCGCGCTCGACGCGGCAAAACCCTGTCTGCTCCGCATCGTCGGGCCGAATTGCGTCGGCATCATGGTGCCGCGGCTAGGGCTAGACGCCACCTTCTCGCATCTGGCGGCGCAGCCGGGCGACATCGCGTTCCTCAGCCAGTCGGGCGCAATGATCGCCGCGATGCTCGACTGGGCGGCGCCGCGCGGGATCGGCTTTTCGCACATCGTCTCGCTCGGCGACATCGCCGATGTCGATTTCGGCGACATGCTCGATTACCTCGCCGCAGATCAGCACACGCGCGCGATCCTGCTCTATGCCGAGGCTGTCACGCACGGCCGCAAATTCATGTCGGCGACGCGGGCCGCCTCGCGCGTCAAGCCTGTCCTGGTCTTGAAAGCGGGCCGCTCGCATGCGGGGGCGCGCGCCGCCACATCGCATAGCGGCATGCTCGCCGGCGCCGATGCCGTTTACGACGCCGTCTTTCGCCGCGCCGGCATGCTGCGGGTCGGCACGATGGCAGAGCTGTTCGACGCCGCCGAAACCCTGGCGTTGACGCGCGAGCAGGTCGGCGAGCGGGTCGCGATCCTGACCAATGGCGGCGGCGCGGGCGTCCTCGCCACCGATGCGCTCGTGGCCGCCGGCGGCCACCTTGCCGAACTCTCGCAGGAGACGCTCGCCGAGCTGGACCGCCTCCTCCCCGCGACGTGGAGCCGTGGTAATCCAGTCGACATCATCGGCGACGCGCCGGGCAGCCGCTATGCAGATGCGCTCGCGGCTTTGATCCGCGACCGCGAGGTCGACGCCATCCTCGTGCTCAATTGCCCGACTGCGGCGGCCCGGCCCGAAGAGGCCGCGCGAGCCGTAATCGATACGGTCGCCGCAGCCAAACCATCAGAATTGCGCGGCCGCAATGTGATCACCGCCTGGCTCGGCGAGCATTCCGCGCGGGCGGCGCGGCAGCTTTTTGCCGAAGCGCGTATCGCCACTTACGAAACCCCGGACAGCGCGATCGCCGGCTTTCTGCACCGCGTGCACCACCGGCGCAATCAGGAGCTTCTGATGGAAACGCCGCCGGCGCGGTCGGACGCCTTCGAGCCCGATCTCGCCGCGGCGCGCCGGATCATCGCAGCGGCGCTGGCCGCCCGAAAATCGTGGCTCGACCCGGAGGAGATCGGCGGCATTCTTGGCGCATATGGGATTCCTTGCGTCACGACTTACACCGCCCGAGATCCTGCCGATGCCGTGGCGGTTGCCGGTACGGTCGGCTTTCCGGTCGCGCTGAAGATCCGCTCGCCCGACATCCCGCACAAGAGCGATGTCAGCGGCGTAGCTCTCGATCTGGGCAACGCCGACAGGGTCAGCGAGGAAGCGGCGGCGATGCTCGACCACGTCACGAGAGCCCGTCCCGAGGCGCGCCTCTATGGCTTCGTCGTTCAGCCGATGGTCAGGCGCGCTGGCGCCGTCGAACTCGTCGCCGGGCTCGTCGAAGACCCGGTCTTCGGGCCGCTGGTGGCGTTCGGCCACGGCGGCACAGCAGTCGAAATCTTCCATGACAGCTCGCTGGAGCTGCCGCCGCTGAATGCGTTGTTGGCGCGCCGCCTGATGGCGCGCACCCGGGCTTGGCAATTGCTGCAAGGCTATCGCGGCAACCCGCCGGCGGATGTCGCGGCGGTCGCAGAGATATTGATCCGGCTCGGTCAGCTCGCCGCCGATCACGCCGAGATCCGTGAGCTCGACATCAACCCGCTGCTTGCGGATCCGGCGGGTGTCGTCGCTCTCGATGCCCGCCTGCGCGTCACATCGGTTCATCTGTCAGGCGCGGCGCGTCTGGCCATCGCACCCTATCCGCAAGAGCTCGAGTCGGCCGAGCGGTTGCGCGATGGAGCGGCGCTGCAACTGCGGCCGGTGCGTCCCGAGGACGCGCCAATGCTGATTGATCTCGCCGAGCATATGACGCTGGAAGATTTGCGCCTGCGGTTCTTCGCCCCTGTGCGCGGGCTTACTCACACGGTCGCTGCGCGTCTGTCGCAGCTCGACTACGACCGCGAGATGGCGCTGCTCGCAGAGCGCGACGGCGTAGCGCTCGGCGTCGTGCGGTACTCCGCCGATCCCGACAGGCTGCGCGCGGAATACGCGGTCGCGGTTCGCAGCGATTGGAAGGGGCGCGGTCTCGGATATTTGCTGATGACGCGGCTGATTGAAATCGCCACGCAGCGCGGCATCGGCGAACTGTTTGGCGAGGTCATGCGCGAAAACGAGCCGATGCTGCAGATGTGCCGGGGGCTCGGTTTCACGATCGCCCTCGACCCGCAAGATCCGGCCCTCTGGCGGGTTAGCAAGGGGCTCGCAGTTCGAGGTAAATGAACCTGCTCGTTCGATTGATCCAGATCAATGCTCGACCAGTCACCCGGCATCACCGGAAGCATCGGAGATCAGCGGCTGGTGCTCTGGCCTGACGATCGCAAGACGATATCGGGAGGTGCATATGCGTGGGCTGGAATATCCGCCGCCTGCCTTCCTTTGGTCCCCGGCGCGCACGCTGATGGAAGCATGCAGAGAGGCCGGCCGAGACAATGGAGGCCGGCGATGTCCCGATTGCCCCGTCAGAGATTTGTGCAAGGACGAATCCCGCTGGCTGGTCAGACGCACCGCCGCTCGCCGCATGATTCTACAATCATGAATTGGGGTATATAATACGCTTTGCTGCAATTCTCGGAACAGGGTTCCAGGCGCCCGATCCGGCCCGACATGCGGACTGATCCAGATCAAGGCAGCGGGTGTTGATCCATCAGAGAAATGCCTGATGCCAATCTATCGGGTGCATTTCGTGGATCATGGCGGCAACGTCTACTCGACTGAGCACGTCGAGCACGATTCGGATGATGAAGCGGTCAAGGCCGCTCATCGTTTGAATGTTCCCAGCATCGGGGCCGGTTTTGATCTCTGGGAGGATGAGCGGCTCGTTCACCAGCACCGCAATTAGCCCGACGCAATCAAATTGACCGTCAGCCGCGCCCGGCATTGCATGAGCACTACCTCAGTTTCTCTGTGCGGCTCGATTATGGTATCCGATTAGGCCAAAGAGCGTTCCAACCCGAGGAGTCGGGCGACTGAGTTCGCGATCGGGCCGAAAGAGCGAAACACGCGGGGATCGTGCCGCCCGCCGTGAGAAAGCCGCCGATGCCGAGTGAGCGTCACGTGTACATCGTCGATGACGACGAGGCGGTACGCGACTCGCTTTCGGTGCTGCTCGACGCCCGAGGCTATACCGCGAGAGGCTTCGGATCGGCGCCGGAATTTCTGGCGCTGGCCCCGTCGCTGCCCCTCGGATGCGTCATTGCCGATATCCGCATGCCCGAAATGGACGGGCTCGAGCTACAGCAACGGTTGATCGAGCATGGACTGAAATTTCCGCTGATCGTGATCTCCGGCCACGGCGATGTTCCGCTGGCGGTGCGGGCGATGAAGGCGGGCGCGATTGATTTCATCGAGAAACCATTCGCCGCGCAGGCGATCCTCGACAGCCTCATTGTGGCGTTCTCGCGCCTGGACGGGCCGCGCGAACGCGATACCGAGACACTCGCCCGGGCCAAGCTGGCGCTCTTGTCACCGCGCGAACGCGAGGTGCTGGAAGGCCTGCTTGCCGGGCTGCCCAATAAATCGATCGCCTATGATCTCGCGATCAGCCCGAGGACTGTCGAGATCCACCGCGCGCGGGTGATGGATAAAATGGGCGTTCGCAGCCTGCCTGAGCTCGTCCGGCTCGCCCTGGCTGCCGGCGTGCGGCTTCCCGGTCAATAAGAACGCGCTTCGACTGCGTCGGACTGCCGCTACATCAATCGCGGGGCCATTTTGCTGCAGACCCCCGCCCCTCGGAATTGCGGTGGATCAATTCGCGGCGATCCGCCGTCTCCTAGGATAAAGCATCACCGGACGGAGAGACACGATGCAGCAGCCGCTTCAAATCACTTTTCGCCACACCCCCTCTTTGCCTGCGGTGGAGGCGCGCGTCCGCCAACGGGCCGAAGAGCTGGACCGATTCTTCGAACGGATCGTTTCCTGCCGCGTCGTCGTCGAATGCCGCCATCCGCGCCAGCGGCAGGGCAATTTGTTCCACGTCCGCGTCGACCTCAAGGTTCCGGGCCGCGAGATTGTCGTCGGCCGCGATCCTGCGGCAAACCGCGGCCATGAAGACATTTACGTCGCGATCCGCGACGCTTTCGATGCCGCTCAGCGGTTGCTCGAAGACCATGCGCGTCAGGTGCGCCGCGATGTGAAGCTGCACGCCGTGCCGGACCACGGACGGATCGTGCGTTTGCTCCCGGAGAAGAATTGCGGGTTCATTCTGGCCGCCGATGGCAACGAACTCTATTTCCACCGCAACAGCGTCGCGAATGGCGGCTTCGACAAGCTCGCGGTGGGCGACGAGGTGCGCTTTGTCGCGCAACATTCGGAGAGCCCCGAGGGCCCGCAAGCGAGTACCGTGGTTCCGCTCGGAAAGCATCACCTGCCGCCGGTCGAAACGGTCCGCGCCTGAGGTCATCGGCCCGAGTGGTGCCCAGAGCACAGCGATGCGATAGTAACGGCACCACTTCGGGAGGAGGAACCGGTGGTCGCGATCAAATCCGTTGCCCATTTCAGCATTCCGGTGAGCGACATTGCGAGGAGCACCCGTTTTTACACGGAGGTCGTCGGCTGCCGGCATCTGTCGACCGTGCCGGACCGCCGCATGGCGTTTCTCGATGCGGCCGGGACCTGTCTCATCCTCGTCAAGCGCGACCCGCCGATCAACCCGGTCCCCGAGGATCATGGCGGCGTCCATCATTCTTTCGCCGTCGCGCATGACGACTACGGTGCGGCGCTCGACCATTTGCGCGCGCACCGCGTCAAAATCACTTTCGAGGAGGATCGGCAAGGCGGCGTACTCAATGGCCCGCGCGCCTACTTTCACGATCCCGACGGGACGGTGCTGGAATTCATCGATTTGACGAGCTACGCCGGCGACCGGTCGTGAGCATTCGGGGGATCGAGCTGCACGCACTACCCCAGGCTAACAGCCGGACGGAGGCTCCGAACAATTGCCGCGGAGAGCCGACGCGCTCAGCCGCCCCGGGGTCGCGGGGGCGGAGAAGAGGTCACCGGCTGCTGCCGAGGGCGCGCCGCAAATCGACGACGACCTCCTCGCGGGTGCGGGTCTGCCAGCGTCGGCGGCGGCCGATCGGCTCGTTCTCGATCTCGGGCACGACCTTGCAGGAGACAAAGACCGGCCCCGGCTTGCCCATGATCTCGGGCAGAGCGCGCTCGAAATCGCCGATCTCGGTGAAGGCGTAGGTGCTTGGATAGCCGCAGCCGCGCGCGATCATGTCATACTGGATGTTGTCGGCGTTCGGCACCGGCTGCCCACCGGTCGTCGCGTAGACGCCGTTGTCGATCAGGAAGTGGTACAGGTTGGGCGGCGACTGCTCGGCCACGGTGGCCAGGATGCCGAGGCTCATCAGGATGTCGCCTTCGGAATCGAACAGCATGACCTTCTTGTCCGACCGCGCCAGTGCCAAGCCGAGGCCGAGGCCGGCGTGGCCGCCCATCGACGGGTCGCCGAGCTCGACGTCGAGCGGCTGGTTGTCGCTGAGGTTGATCCAATAGCGGCCGCTGCGGCCAGGGACCAGGATCGCGTCGCCGCGGTAGGGAACGAAGGCCTTCATCATTTCGGCGGTGTGCATCATCTCCGGCGCCCCCTCTCTACCGGTTGAACCCGTGGTATTCGTCGCCGACCAGAACGACGACCGGCCGCTTGGTGCGCTCGGCCTCTTCGAAGGCGACGGCGATGCGCGAAGCGTCGGCGTCATTCTCGACCAGGTAGTAGTTGAGGCCGAACGCCATCAGGAAGCGCTCGGTATAGGTCGCCACGGTGTCGGTGGTGACGCCGTGCCGGGTCCAGCCCCGGTAGCCGACCATCAGTACGATCGGCACGTTCAGGCTCATCAGCCAGCCGCGGATCGAATCCCCAGATTCGAGCATGCCCGTGTTTTGGATCAGGATCAGCGGCTTGGCGCCGCCGAGCCACAGCCCCGCGGCGATCGAGGAGGCATGGCCCTCGCGGTTGACCCCGACCAGGTGGATCGCCGGATCGGCCTTCATCAGCAGGTAGAGCCAGTTGGTCTCGCTGTCGGGCAGGTACACGACATGCGTGACGCCGTGCTTCTTGATCTGAGCGAGCATCGTCTCGGGGCTGAGGACGTTGGCGGTCATGTCGTTCATTCAAATTCTCCTGTCACGCCGTCCCTTGCGCCGCGCGGCCGCTGACGCGCACTGTCCCCTGCCGCACATGATCGAGGCTCCAAGCCCCGCCACCGGCCACCGCGAAATAAAGGAACACAAAGCAGAAAACCGCGGCCAATTCGCCCCCGTTGACAATCGGGAAAAAGCTCCGTGACGCATACGTCATGAAATAGGCAACCGCCATCTCGCCAGACATGATAAACGCCACGGGGCGAGTGAACAGACCCAGCACTAGGAGGACACTGCCGACCACCTCGATCAGCCCGGCAAGCCCGATCAGCGAAACCAGTTGCAGGTTGTCGAACATCGGGACATGCGGAAACCCGAAGAGCTTAGCCAGACCGTGCTGAAGGTAAAGAAGTCCTATGATAATGCGCAGAACGCTCAGCATCCTGTCGGACCACTGTCGATTGAGGATCTCCATCTTCTCCCTCCCTCACTTCGAATTACCACTGGCAGCTACCTAGGAAAGTAGTATGGAACCAGATTCCGACGCACGCATTTTGTTCCTCTTTCGTCATGGCGAGACCGACTGGAACCGCGAGGGAAGGTTGCAGGGGCATATCGACACGCCGCTCAACACCACTGGGCTCGCTCAGGCGCTGCATTGGGCGAGAGCCTGCGCCGGCATCGCCTCGACGCGGTGCTTTCGAGCGATCTGTCGCGTGCGCGCATCACCGCGCAGATCGTCGCGATGGCGATCGGGGCGCCGCTTTTCATCGAGACGGGCTTGCGCGAGACCAATGTCGGCGCAGCCGAAGGCCTGCTGTGGGCAGAGGCCAAGACCCGCTTTGGCGAAGGCTTGACCGAGCGCTGGTATTCGGATGGCGATGTCGCCTTCCCCGGCGGCGAGACCGGCATCGCCACCCGCACCCGCGGGCTCGCCGCATTGCGCCGGTTCACCGCCGTGCATCCCCACCGGCGAATCGGCGTGTCGACCCACGGCGCGATGGTGCGTCAGCTGATGAAACACGCGCTGCCGGCCGGCAGCCCCGCGGGAGTGCGGAATACCGCGCTTTATATGCTGCGATACGAACCGGCCGACGAGCGCCTGATCGTCGTGGAAAAAGAAGAGCTCGTTCTTTGCTGATCTTAAAACGGCCGGTCGCCTTTGATCTGCGAGCGGTGCATCAATCGCCGGCAGTTGGGATCGAATTCGTCACGGCGGTGCATGACGCAGCGATTGTCCCACAGCACGAGATCGCCGACCCGCCATTGCTGGTACCAGGTCACCTCCGGACGCGTTGCGTAGGCCCATAGCTCATCCAGCAGCTGCTCGCTGTCTGCGAGCTCAAGGCCCTGAACGTAAGCGTTGCGCCGGCGGCCGAGGAACACCGCCTTGCGGCCGGTCACCGGATGGGTGCGAACGATCGGGTGGTCGGCGCCGGGCGCCTGCCGCAGATCGGTCACCTCGCTGAACCCGCGCCGCAATTCGCCGGCGCTGTTGTATGTGGAATCATGGCGGCAAAGCCGCCCTTCGATCCGCCGCCGCAAACTCTCGGGCAAATGCTCATAGGCGAGATACATGTTGGAGAAACCGGTGTCGCCGCCGGAGGACGGGACTTCGAGGGCGTAGAGCGCGCTGGCCGACGGCGGCTCCGGGTTGTAGGACATGTCAGTGTGCCAGAACGACTCGTAATTTCCGAGCGCGCCGATCGCTATGCCGTTCTCGATGATGTTGGAAATCACCGAGATATAGCGGCGGCCCTCCTCGGCCGACTCGACATAGCGGTCTTCCCCGGGAACCTTGGCGCGCGAGGCAGCAATGATCGGCGCCCAATCGAGCTCACCAAAATAGGCGCTGAACCGCATCAGTTGATCATCGTCGAGACGCTGGCCGCGGAAACGCAGCACCAAGTGGTCCGACCACGCCTGTTTGATGGCGTCCACCGTCTCGGGAGACAGCTCCTGCGCCAGATCGACACCCCCGATGTCGGCCCCCAGTGCCGCGCCGGTCGGCCGCACCTCGATCTTCTGCTGATCCAACACCGTCGCCATCTCGGCCTCCTGTCAATCAAATTGCATGCTGATGGTTTCGGCGACGAGCGCGGGGCGGTCGGCGCCCTCGACTTCGACCGTGCTCTCCGATGTGATCCGGACGCCGCCTTCGACTGGATCGAGCGATTTGATCTTTTGGCGCAGCCGGATGCGCGAGCCGGCCGGCACCTGGCCGGTAAAGCGGATGCGGTTGGAGCCGTAATTGAGCCCGCGCGAGCGATGCCTGACGCGATAGATCGTCTGCGCCAGGCGCGGCACCAGCGACAAGGTCAGATAGCCGTGCGCAATTGTCTTGCCTCCCGGCATCTCCCGCTTGGCGCGCTCGACATCGACATGAATCCATTGGTGGTCGCCGGTTGCCTCGGCAAATTTGTCGATGATCGCCTGATCGACCGTGAACCAGTCGCTGACGCCGATCTCCTTGCCAACATACTGTGCAAGATCCCCCGGCCGCTCGAGTTCGATCATTCGCTCTTCCTTTCTTACTTGACCTCAAGGATGTACTCGATTTGCTGCGGGATCGGAAAGGGTGACGCCGCCCCGTCCACCGTACTAGGATCGGAACCGAAGCTGGTATGGGAGAAGACGTAATGGCGAAGAAGAAGATAGCGATCGTCGGCGCAGGCGCGGTCGGCTGCTATGCTGGCGCGCACATGGTCCAAGCCGGCGAAGATGTGACCTACATCGACCCGTGGCCGGAAAATGTCGAGGCCATCCGCAACGAGGGTCTCCGCGTCACTCATATCCGCGATATCGAGCCGTTCACGGTCAAGCCCCGCGCGCTGCATCTTACCGAGGCGCAACAGCTCGCCAAGGAGGCGCCGATCGACATCGCCTTCGTTTGCATGAAATCTTACGACACCGCCTGGGCGACTGCGCTGATCAAGCAGTATCTCGCTCCTGGCGGCTACGTCGTCTCATTGCAGAATTGCATGAACGAGGAGACGATCGCTGGCATCGTCGGCTGGGGCAAGACATTGGGTTCGAT
>Ga0318533_10000097_pt1 | contig 26491 bp, 26 predicted proteins | sample GRESIP053b4f27_FD_203675 | JGI IMG/M metagenome (GOLD analysis project Ga0318533, IMG submission 203675) | Tropical soil microbial communities from Luquillo Experimental Forest, Puerto Rico - GRE.SIPMG.053b4f27 | ecosystem: Environmental > Terrestrial > Soil > Tropical forest > Bulk soil...
GCCAAATTATTCGGGGCGACTTCGGCGATAGACAAGTCGACACCCACAGATTGAAGCCGCTGCTTCACGATGATTGCCAGGCGTTCGTACGGCGCTTCTGCCGGGGTCAGGCACTTCAGTGTCAAGCGTGCGCCGTTGCCTTTGTTCAGAACAGCGTCAGCATGCCGCGGATCGAATATGAAGGTTGAACCCGGGTCTCCGAAAGCCCAATGATGACTGGACACCGGTCCGGTGGAAGGCGTTCCGTGGCCGGCGAGCCCGTCGCGGACGATCTCGTTCCGATCGATGGCCTGATTGAGCGCCTTCCGCAGTGCGGGCGACCTGAGCTTGGGCGATTTGGTGTTCAACAACACCATGTACTGGTAAGGGCGGTCAAATGGGTACAACGAAACGCGAGAGTCGTTCGTCAAGTCAATTGCATCCATGCCGACTTCGTACAGCATGTCGAGGCGACCCCGTAACAACTCTGCCCAGGCAGCCCGGGTGTTTGGATACGTATTGATGTCAATATGCCGGATCGCCGCGGGACCCAGGTAGTAGGCTGAGTAGGAGTCCAACCCTGCCGATTCTTTGGAGGTTGGATCGCTCCGGGTAAGCATGAACGGTCCAGTGCCGATTGGGGGAGCATCGCCTTTCTGGATTGGCAGGTCGAACAGCGAGTCTCCCACAAACGTCGATGGCTGTCGAAACTTGAAGCTGATCTCCTGGTCGCTGTCGACCGCTATCGTGTCGATATCCTCAAACATCGTTCGCAGTGTTTTGGGCAGACTCGTTTTGAGAAATGCAACGATCGTCGATGCATCTACTGGAGATCCATCATGGAACCTGACATTGTTTCGCAGTTCAACAGTAAAACGAAGGCCGTCGGCAGACACCCTCCACCCTTTTGCAAGCCAGGGCTCCAGACGGCCCTCCTGATTGACGCGAAACAGGCCTTCGACCGTCAAGTTGCTTAGAAACTGTTGAACACCCCGCTCGGGGGTTAATGAAGGCGCCCCCCCGATGCCCACTCGGAGCGGCGCGCTGGTTGACGACGGCAGTTTACCGCTGGTGTCATTGCTGCACCCGGCCGTAAACATGGAAATGACGAACCACAGACCGACAAAGGCAGTTCGCCATGTCGGCAATTGGTCCGTTGAGCTCACTCTTATCCCTTAGTCATAACGGGCTCGTCGATCATCATGTCGCAAGCCATGCTCTGCTTCTTCGTCTTCACAGTGCTCTTCTTGATGATTTGAACTTTCATAAACGCTCTCTCCTATGCAGCGCTGGCGACCTGATGCGCCAGCGCAATAACAGCCGATTCGAAGCTCCTCTTGTGACACGTCGGCAAATTCATGTCTCCAAGCTCGTTGTGGGATGCCACCAGGCACCCGCCCGCGCACACCGGAATGAACGCGCAGTCCCCGCACTCGTCCCACGGATGCAGCCGCTCGAACCGCTCGCGTGCGCTCTCCCGCCACGCTTCCCGCCGATCGTCGATATGTCCTGTCGATAACGTTTTGTCGCCCGTGAAGCCAGGACACGCGTACAGCGACCCGTCGGGCCCGATGGTGTGTGCGTGCTTCATGTGCACGTGGCACGGCCCATTCGGCACCCCGGTCGGCGCCGGCAGTCCGCGCCGACGGGTTTCGTCGCGCAGGAACCCGATCTTGTCGTCCAGCGTGCTGCACGAGACGCACCCGGCCAACGCCCCACCGCCCTTGCCCGCCGACGTCATGCAGGTCCCGGCCAGCGGTTTGTTGTCGCGCCCCACGGGAATCAGCGGGAGCATGCCTTTGGGTGCCGCCGGGCCATTGCGAATGACGGGCTTGAAATTCACCTTCGCGAGCTTGTCCGCGAACGGTTGTTCACTCAGAAAGTCCAGCAGGGCTGGATAGCTGTCCACTGAGGTCTCGTCGAAATTGCCGCCAATCGAGATCGGCACGCGGTCCGCGACCTGTCGGATGTTCTCGATGATCCGGTCGAACGTGCCCTGCCCTCCTCGCAGTGGACGCATCCGGTTGTGTGTGTCCCGGTCGCCGTCGAGCGTGATCTTCACGCCCTTCAGCCCATATTGCAGCATCCGGTCCACGACCTCGGTGGTGAGGAGCAGCCCGTTCGTGATGATGCTCGTGCCCATCCAGACGCCGCGCGCCTGCGTGGCGCGCCACGCGCGCTCCGCGATCTCGTACATCACCGGAAGATTCAAGAGCGGCTCGCCGCCGAAGAACATGACGACGAGGCGTTCGGGCCTCACGCGGTCCAGCTCGCGCTCGATCCAGGCGGAGATCCTGATTGCGGTGTCGAGCGACATCTTGTCGGCAAACTTGTTGTAGTCGCCGTGATCGCCCTGGAAGCAGTAGTCGCACGCGAAGTTGCACTGCAGCGTCGTGAGCACGGTGATGTGCAGCTCCGAGCGGTCCTCGGTCGTACGCGCGAAAAACCTATCCAGCGCCGCGCGGTCTTCCGCGCGATTGGTCACGAGAAAGCCGTGCTCCGCGAGCAGGTCGAAAGCTGCCCGCCCTTCGTCATCCAGCTCCTCCGGGCCGTCCGTCATGGGGGTACGATCCAGCAGCTCCGCGACGTCCCTGGAGACGACAACCTGCGCGTCCGTCAACGTGTTCAGGAGGAACAGGTCGCCCGAACCCGCACCTCCTTCCCCGCGGGAAAGCGGGACACGAACGTTGAACATGGAAGGCTGCATGCGCACACTCCCAAACGAGTGACGAACAGAATGCTCGTTCTGGGGAAGGCTCAAATCAGACTGTCTGGACACCCCGCCAAACGGACGGTTCACCTGCCAGAATAGCAACGCGCGTTCCACAATGGTCGAGGATTTTATCCGGAACGGCTTACCCCTGTAACAAATGCCAGATCTTTACAGAGACGGCCCTAGAAAAACAATTCGCAAAGCGCACTGGATCAGGCAAAGAATTGCCCGCGCCGCTCGCTTTGGCCCGTCTCAACGAGCGCCCAGACCGCTAATTGTCGAGGTTTATGGGTGTTGTACAGATGAGGTAAGGAGTTGGCCGAGCGGTCAAGTTGTTGGCTTCACGCTCCGCGCAGGCGTTTCGCAATCTGTCGCACGTCGAGCTTGTCCATCTTGTACTTCAGAGTGCTTAGTGGTATTCCAAGGTACTCTGACGTGCTGGTCACATTCCAGGCGTTGCGCTCCAGCGCCCGGACGATGAAGTTTCGCTCGAACGTGTTTGTCGCCTCCTCGAAAAAGCTAGCCGAGTGCGTTCCCTCGGGCTCGAGCTGGGCGAAATGGAACTCGAGCGGCAAGTCCTCCTCGCCGATATAGTCCTTGTCGCTCACAGCCACGAGCCGTTCGATCAGGTTCTCCAGCTCACGGATGTTTCCCGGCCACCAGTACCGCTTCAGAATTGCCATCGTCGTGTCCGTAATGCCCTGAACCTGCTTGCGGAACCGCGCGTTGTAGCGCTTGAGGAAAAAATCGGCGAGCTTCGGAAGGTCTTCAACCCGCTCGCGGAGAGGCGGCATCTTGATGGGGATGACGTTGATGCGATAGAAGAGATCCTCGCGGAACCTGCCGTCCTTGACCGCCCGCTCAAGGTCGATATTGGTCGCCGCAATCAACCGGAACTCGGTCTTGATCGGCTTGGAGCCTCCAACGCGCTCGATCTCCCCCTCTTGAATCGCACGCAGCAGCTTTGCCTGGAGATCGAGCCGCAGGTCACCGACTTCGTCGAGAAACAGCGTGCCCTTCGAGGCGAGCTCGAACTTGCCGAGCTGCTGACGATGGGCCCCCGTGAACGCGCCACGCTCATGGCCGAAGAGCGCGCTTTCGACCAGCTCCCGCGGAATCGCGGCCAGGTTGACCGCGATGAAGGGCGCCTCCGGATCGGCCGATTCGCGATGGATCAATCTGGCGAGGAGCTCTTTGCCGGTCCCGCTCTCGCCAAGAATGAGCACGGTTGCCGACAATTTCGCGATCTTGTGGACCAGGTCGATGATGTCGTGCGTCATCTTGCTCGGTCCGACGACGAACTCGCGCTCGCCTTGCTCGGCCACCTGGGCCGAAAGGGTCAGCACCTGGCGGTTCAGGTCCTGGCGCTCGCTCGCGTTGCGGACGAGCGACCGGAGCTGGTCGTAATCGAAGTCCTTGGTGATGTAGTGGTATGCGCCGTGCTTCATCGCCTGCACGGCGGTCTCGACGTCGTTGATCGCCGAGATCATCAGCACCTCGATAAGGGCGAAGTTTTCCTTCACAATGCGAAGAACTTCGAAGCCGCTGATCCCCGACAGCCGCACGTCGAGCAGAATCAGGTCGATGTCCTCGCGGTTCAGAATCGGTAGGGCGGCTTCGCCGCTCGCCACACGCAGGACCCGGTACTCACGCCTGAGGATGCCCGTCAGCGTATCCCGCATCCCCTCATCGTCATCGACAATGAGGACCGTCTTGGGCTTGTGGCTCATCGCTTTCGGGAGAAGCGCAGGTATTGTGTCAGGCGGTTGACACTGTTGCAAGCCGTTCGCTATCGTACGCGTTTTGGTGACCTTCCACTGGTTGCTCACCGTTGCCACTCTTTTCGCTGCCGTGGCGGCATGGACGAAAGCGCGGCGCCTCGCCCGGCGGCTCGAGCGGCTGACCGAGTCGTACTGGGAACTGCGGTACGAGCACGGCCAGCTGCGTGCGCGCGTCAACCGCCTCGACCCGGAGGACACGCAGGCACGTGGGGCGACCGAGCCCGCCCGTGACGGCGGCACGACCGCGTTCGTCCCGCTCTCCTCGCTCAGGCGGTGACCATTCCGAATCCTGAGCCCCCGAATCACAAGTCACGACTTTGAATTCTTATGACGTCCGATTACGACGTGGTAGTGATTGGCTCCGGCACCGGCGGATACGTGGCGGCAATCCGCGCCGCCCAGCTCGGTTTGAGGACCGCGGTCGTCGAGAAAGAGAAGGTTCTCGGCGGCACCTGCTTGAACTGGGGATGCATTCCGACGAAGGCTTTGCTCGAGCATGCCCACGCGCTGAAAGTTATCAAAGGTGCGAAAGAATGGGGTTTGCTGGGCGTGACATCCCCCTCGATCGATATGGCCCAGGTGCACGTGCGCAAAAACCGTATCGTCTCCGGCCTGACGAACGGCGTCGAGTTCCTGTTCAAGAAGAATAAAATCGACTGGGTCAAAGGTACCGCGCGTCTCGTGCGCAAAGCCGGTGCTTCGAGCGCCGGCCCCGTAGTCGTTGATGTGTTCGAAGGAGAAAAGCAAACACTTGCGCCGCGAAAGGGAATCATCGTTGCGACCGGATCGGCGCCCCGCAGTGTGCCTGGGGTCGAGATCGATCGCAAGCGGATCATCACCAGCGACGAAGCCATTCACCTGAAAGAAATTCCCAAGACCCTGGTCATCATCGGGAGCGGTGCCGTCGGTGTGGAGTTCGCGTCTATTTTCGGCCGCTTCGGCGCCGACGTCACGATTGTCGAACTGCTGCCCCGCCTCGTTCCGATCGAGGACGAGTCGGTGTCGGCGGAGCTCGAGAAGTCGTTTCGAAAGCAGGGCATCACCGCTCACACCGGAGCAAAGGTCACCTCCGCAAAAGCGGATTCAGACGGCGTCGACGTCACCATGCAGGTCGCGGGTGGCCGGACGGAGAACGTGCGCGCCGACTACCTGCTGGTCGCCACGGGCCGCGGGGCCATGACAACCGGCCTCGATGCCGAAGCCGTCGGGCTCGTGATGGACAAGGGCTACATAAAGGTTGACGAGCACTACCGGACGAACATTGCCGGCATCTCCGCGATCGGCGACGTCATCACCCTGAACGGGCCGCACCCACAGCTCGCCCACGTCTCGTCCGCAGAAGGAATCATCGCGGCCGAACGGATCGCCGGGCTGGAGGCCCGGTCGCTGAACTACCACCACGTGCCCGGGTGCACTTATTGCGATCCGGAAATTGGCAGCGTGGGTCTCACGGAATCCCAGGCTAAACAGCGGGGCTACGACGTCCGAGTCGGGACGTTTCCCTTTGGCGTTCTGGCGAGAGCGAAGATGGCCGGGGAAACCGAGGGGTTCGTGAAGATCGTGTCCGATAAGAAGTACGATGAAGTGTTGGGCGTCCACATGATCGGGTTGCGGTCGACCGAGCTCGTGGCCGAAGCCGTGATGGCGCTGAGGATGGAGTGCACCGTCGACGAGCTCATTCGCACCGTTCATGCGCACCCGACGATGGCTGAAGCCATCGGCGAGGCCGCGCATGCCACGCACGGCGCCGCCATACACATCTGAGCGCGGTGCTACGAGGCTTTTATGACAGACGTGGTCATGCCGCAGATGGGCGAGTCGATCGCAGAAGGCACGATCGTCCGATGGATGAAGAAGGTCGGGGACTCCATCGATCGCGACGAGCCGCTCTTCGAGATCTCCACCGACAAAGTCGATGCCGAGATTCCGTCGCCGGCCGCCGGCGTGGTCGCAGAGATTCGAGTGCAGGAAGGCGAGACCGTCCCGGTCAACAGTGTCGTCGCTGTCATTGGCGCAGCCCCCGGCACCACGACGTCGACGTCACCCGTCCCCTCGACGGGCTCATCCACGCCGCCGTCAGCTTCGCCGAAACCGGCTGTGGTGCCAGCGCCGGCACGCGCCGTGGATGCGCCAGCGCCGCCACGCGCCGCTGATGCGGCACCGGCACCCACCGAAGCGTCGAGACCGACGCCCGTGCAGGCCGCGGGATCGGTACCCGTGGAGGCATCGAGATCGAGACCGGCACCTGCTGAGCCGCTCAGCCCGACTCAACGATCCTCGCCGCTCGTCCGCAGAATCGCGAAAGACCACAACGTCGACATCGGACTGATCCAGGGCACCGGCATCGCCGGCCGCGTCACCAAGGACGACATTCTCGCCTTTCTCGAGCGCGAAAAGCAGGCGCCGCAGGAGACCCGGCGGGGGCCCGCGGAAGCAATCCAGGAGCCTCGAATGGGCGACGAACGACCTGCACGCGACGAGGTCGTCCGAATGTCACCCATGCGCAAGAGAATCGCCGAGCACATGGTGATGAGCCGGCGGACGTCGGCGCACGTGCACTCCGTCTTCGAGGTCAACTTCACGAAGCTTGCTCACATCCGCGACACGCGCAAGGCAGAGTTCGAGCGGGCCGGGACGAAGCTGACGTACCTGTCCTTCATCACGAAAGCCGTGGTCGAAGCGCTCCGCGAGATGCCGACCGTCAACGCTTCCGTCGACGGTGAGAACATCGTCTATCACAAAGACATCAACATCGGCATCGCCGTCGCTCTCGACTGGGGCCTCATCGTGCCCGTCATCCGGCACGCCGACGAGAAGAACCTCGTTGGCTTGAGCCGCGCAATTATCGACCTCGCTGGGCGCGCCCGGGCGAAACAGTTGAAACCGGACGAAGTCTCCGGCGGAACCTTCACGATCACCAATCCAGGTGTTTTCGGCGCGCTGCTCGGAACGCCAATCATCAACCAGCCGCAGGTTGCGATTCTTGGCGTCGGCAACGTCGAAAAGCGTCCCGTGGTCATCGACGACGCGATCGCCATCCGGCCGATGGCGTACCTGACGCTCGGCTATGATCATCGCGTCATCGACGGCGCCGTCGCGGATCAGTTCATGTCGCACGTGAAACGCTCGCTCGAGAATTGGGATCTGAACGCGGTGTGACGGGTCTATCGAAGCCCATCGAAATCCGGCGGCTTGGCCTGATGCCGTACGCGGAGGCTCTCGCGCTTCAGCGGACGCTGGTCGATGAGCGCAAGGCCGATCGGGTGGGCGATCTGCTGTTGCTGGTCGAGCATCCCGACGTCCTGACCCTGGGCGTTCGCCGTGATGGGGGGCGCGCCCACATCCTCGCGACGGCGGCCGCGCTCACCGCCCGGAACATCGAGATCTTCGAGACGGGTCGAGGTGGCGATATTACATATCACGGTCCCGGCCAGGTCGTTGGCTACCCGATCCTCGACCTGAATCCGGACCGTCGCGATGTTCACCGGTACGTTCGCGATCTCGAAGAAGTCCTGATCCGCGTCGCGGCCGACTACGGTGTCGAGGCCGGTCGCGTCGAAGGATTGACCGGCGTGTGGGTCGGGCGCGAAAAGCTGGCGGCCATCGGCGTCCGCATTGCGCGGTGGATCACCAGCCACGGGTTCGCACTGAACGTCACAACGGATCTCAGTGGCTTCGATTTGATCGTCCCGTGTGGCATCGCCGATCGCAGCGCCACATCTATGGAGCGCCTGCTCGGTCGCAGCGTGGATCGCACAGAAGTCGAAGAGCGGGTCGTCGCCCGCTTCTGCCAGGTCTTCGACCGTGTGGTCAATGCTTCGACTCTCGCGAGGGCGGCAAGCGACCATTGACAGCCTGCCTGCTTACTGTTGAGGTTAAAGAACTTAGCACTGCGAAGGAATATTTGACCTCGCTCGGGGGTTCTAGTGTGGGCGAGGCGAACAAGCATGCGCGACCCCAGGCAACCGGGGGACGGCGGCCCCCGAAGCGACAACGACCTTCTCGAGCGCCTGAAAGCCGGCGACGAGGAGGCCATGGTTGAGCTGGCCGAGACCTACAGTTCGAAAATCTACCAGCTCGCGTTCCGATACCTCCGAAACAAGGAAGACGCCGAAGAAGTCACGCAGGACGTGCTCTTCAAGGTGTATCGCAAGGTTGGTGCGTTTCGCGGCGACGCCGCGCTTTCATCCTGGATTTACCGCATTACGTTCAACGCTGCGATGTCCAGACTTCGGACGGCTCGTTACCAGCGAGCTCAAGAAGACGATCGGCAGACCTTGGGTGTCAATGCGGAGGGCGAGCAGACGACGGGCGCGTCGCGCACCGACGTGGCCGATTGGAGCGATCTCGCTGACGAGCGGGTGCTGCGCTCGCAGTTGCGACGGCGTGTGTTCCGCGCAATCCTCGCGTTGCCTGCCATCTATCGCGCGCCGGTCATGCTGCGGGACATTCAAGGAATGTCGACGGAGGAAGCGAGCGCCATGCTCCGCGTGAAGGATCAGACGCTGAAGTCACGCCTCCACCGCGGCCGGCTGATCCTGCGCAAGCAGCTGGCTGACTTCGCCGGAGGCTTGGCAATGCACCGCCCGATCTACGGCACCTAGAGGCTGACGGCGTTCTCCCACGCGACCCGCTCCGCAACACTGAGTGCAGGAAGCACCGTCTCGACGACGCCCGACGGTCCCAGTCGCACCGGCATCGCAGCCGTCCGTGCGGGGGCTTCGGGGGCCACAAAGCAACTCACAATCCGCCGGGATCGGCCTTCGATCGCGGCGACGACTGCAGATGCGGCCGCCGAGAGCGCCAACGGCCCGGGCGGCCAAAGCAGCGCCACCCTGGCATCAATCTGGCGGCGCACCGGTTCGGCGAGACAGCGAGTCAGCGCAAACCCGGCAACTGTCGCATCGCCCCACGGGATCACAATTCGCGCAGGCGGCAGGCCGAGCACCGTCAAGGCAACATCACGCGCAGTTCCATCGATCGCGAGCGCGACCAGCGCTCGAACCCCGCTCGCCAACGCTTCCGGGGCCGAGCCAAGCAGCCGCGCCCGCGGCACCTTCAGCTCGCGGACGCCGCGATCAATCAAAGTGACAGACGTTGCGCCGGCGCACACGATCAGCGCCCGGGAGGCCATCTGACATACCCGCTTCAACACAGCAAGCGCTTCTTCCCCTTGCCATTCGCCGCCACCAAACCGGTCGGCGATCACGACGACGTCGGCGCCTGAGGCGCTCGAGACGTCGGAACCACCCGACAACTGGGTTGCAAATCCTTCGACCGGCGCAGCCTGCGCGATATCCAGCGCTTTGCCAACGGCCGCGCTCCGCTGCTCGTCGACGAGCGTGATCGATCGCGCAACATTCCGCCGGGCCAGCTCGTGCATCGTCGCGCCGCCCAATTCGCCCGCGCCGATGATGGCGACTTCCCGCATGCGGTGGACTATTCTATGTCTGGACCATGGATCGAACATGCCTTCTCTCCGCGGCAAGGTAGCCTTCATCACGGGCGGCTCGCGCGGGATCGGTCTCGCAATCGCTCGTGCCCTCGTGGCTGATGGTGTGCAGGTGGTGGTCACCGGGCTCAAGAGCGCTCACCTTTCCTCCGCCCGTCCGGCAATCGAAGCAGCCGGCCCCTCATCCGTTGAGACGTTGCAGGCTGACGTGCGCCAATACGACGAGGTGAAGCGCGCGGTTGACGCGGCGGTCGCGAGATTCGGGGGGCTCGATTTTCTGATCAACAACGCGGGTATCGGAATCTTCAAAGAGGTTGCCGACATGGACCCCGCCGAATGGTCGAAGGTGATCGACACCAACCTGACGGGCGTCTTCAACGCATGCCATGCCGCAATTCCGCATCTGCGGCGGCGTGGCGGCGGGTTCATCATCAACATCAGCAGCCTGGCCGGAAAGAACGCCTTTGCGACGGCCGCCGCGTACTGCGCCTCGAAATCTGGGCTGAACGCGTTCAGCGAGGCGCTGATGCAGGAGGTGCGGTACGACGGCATCCGCGTGAGCTACGTGATGCCTGGATCGGTGGCAACCGGCTTCAATGACGGCGATGAATCACAAGGCGCCGACTGGAAGATCTCCGCCGACGAAGTCGCCGACATCGTCCTCGGGCTGCTCCGCCATCCCGCGCGCAGCCTGCCGAGTCGCGTCGAGCTTCGTCCTTCGAAGCCAAGGAAGTAACCGGACGCAACTCCGAGCTATACCTGCGCCTCCGTGACTGGCGCGAGGGCGGTCTCCCCTGGCTCTCGGCTCCGCTCAGTCCATCGGGACAGAATCAGCAACCACAGGCAGCCCGGCACGCAGAACAACGCGCCGAGCGTGAACGACAGCGCGCGAGGTGACCAGCCCGCATGATCCAGCGCGTACGCCGTGAAATAGCTCGATAGGGACGTCACCAGCGTCACGAGGGCGAGCTCGGCCGCGAACACACGGCCGCGGAATTGGTCCGGGACTTCCATCTGCAGCAGCACCGTGCTGAAGACCCACAGGACGGAGCCGCCGAAATGCGCCAGCAGGACCGACAGCGCGGCAACCGACAGCGTTGGCGCCGCCGCGAGGCCGACGTAGAACAGACCCACCATGAAGAAAGCCGGGCCGATGGTCCGGCGTAGCGACTTTGCCTCTTGTCCGAAAATCCATCGGAGCGTGATGGGCCCAATCCCTGCGCCGATACCGCGCGCGCCGTACAGCACACCGATACCCGCTGCCGCACCCGCGCCGACGGGAAAAACACGCTGCCCGAAGACGGTGAGCAGCAGGAGAACGCCCCCGGCGAGCCCCCATCCCGCTTTCACGCACATGAGCGCGGCAACGTGTCGCTCGCGACGCACATAGCGGACGCCGTCGATGAGATCCGTGATGCCTGCGATGGCTTTGAAACCGTGGCGCGGATCTCTTCGAGGCGGCGTCGCATCGTAACGTGTCCGCCCGATGAAGAAGGCCGAGCAGAAAAATGACGCCGCGTTCATGAGGAATGCAACGTCACGCCCGAACACGGCCGTCGCGAGACCGCCAACGGAGGCACCGACCGCCAGCATGGCTGACCACGTCGCGCTCGAGACGGCGTTGGCAGGAAGGAGCTCCTCCGCTGACGTGACGTTCGGAATTGTGGCGGTGCGGGCCGGCTCGAAGAACCCAGACGCAGCCATCGTACACGCCATGACGACGTACGCAATCCACACTTGATCGGCGCGCTTGACGAGCAGCAGCCCGAGAATCAGGACCCCCCGGACGATATCGGCGGCAATCATCAACCGCCGGCGGTTGACGCGATCGACGACAACGCCCGCGGCAGGACCCACGAGGGCCACCGGCAGATACTGGACGATCATCATCCAGGCGACGGCGGTGGCCGACCCGGTGAGGTCGAGCAGCAGCGCATATACTGCGACAGCGTTGAACCAGTCACCGAGCTGCGAGATGGCCTGGCCGAAGAACAGGAGCCGGAAGTTCCTATTTGTCCGAAGGATAGAGATGTAGATACGTCAGTATAATCGCGCGCGCGCGACACGAAGCTGGGCCGGACTGTTGCTGACGAGTCCCTCGCGACGAGTCTTGTCGCCGGGCATTGATAGGGCCCAATAGCCCAAAATCCCAAAGCCCCATTCATTCCGCGCCCACAAGCAGCGCCGACAGTCTTCTGCGATCGATATTCCCACCTGAAACGATCACCGCGACACGCCCGCGGCCCGTGGTCACGCCCTTATGACCGAGCGCCGCCACACCCACTGCCCCTGCGCCCTCGGCAATCACGTGCTCATGTTCCACAAGAGCGACAATGCTACGCGCCAGTTCGTCCTCGTCGACCGTCACGATCTCGTCAACGAACCGCTGAATCATGCCGAACGTGACGGTGTCGGGGTCCGGATTGCCGGTGAGGCCGTCCGCGAGCGTCGGCTGAGGAACGATCTCGACGAGATGGCCGGCACGCACGCTCGTCTGAAACGGGCAAGAGGCAGCCACCTCCACGCCGATCACCCGGCACGAGGGGCTGATAGCCTTCGTCGCCGCGGCCACGCCGCTGATCAAGCCTCCCCCGCCGATTGGCACGACGATCGCCCCTACATCCGGTGCGTCCTCGAACAGTTCGAGCGCGATCGTCGCAGCGCCCGCAATGACATCGGCATCGTTGTATGGAGAAATGAACGCAGCGCCCGTCGATTCGGCAAACTTCTTGGCCATCCTCTCGGCCTCATCGTAGTCACGAGCTTCCGCGAGTAGTGTCGCGCCGTACCGGCGAATGGGATCCAGCTTGGTCTCGGGTGCGTCCGCGGGCGTGAAGACAACGAGCGGCAGGCCAAATCGTTTGGTCGCGCTCGCAAGCGCACGACCGTGGTTTCCAGCAGAGGCGGTCACGAGCTGCCTCGGACCCGTCCCTTCACGCTCCTGTCGAGCGATCACGGTGTTGAATGCGCCGCGTGCCTTGAACGAGTGGGTGACCTGAAGCGACTCGAGCTTGAGGGAGACTCTCGCGCCGAGCGCATCCGTCAGCCATTCAGACGAGGCGAGCGAGGTCCGGCGGACGTGCGGCGCGATGCGCCGCCGCGCGCGCAAGACGTCGACCACAGTCATCGGCTGTGGAGGAGGATGGCCGCCAATTGCTGCGTGAAAGCCGATCGCGCCATGACATCGTCCACACCGGCCTCGCGAGCGGCGTTGATGACGTCAGTCTGCACGTGGGACGCATAGCCGACCGTTCGGACGGACGCGAGCGCCGGATCCTGCTTCATTCGAGCGACGATCCCCAGCGGGTCGGTGCGTGGATTGTTCAGATCGAAAACGACCAGCGCCGGCGGGGATTTTCGCATTTCGGCGAGTGCCGCATCGGGCGATCGCGCGAACGCGACAGTTACGCCGAGCTGACTGGCGGTTGTCTTGATTTTCGACGTGAACATCAGGTCGTCGAGAACGGCTAAGATCATCGACGATGATGATAAATCGAAACGAGGCGAGACCCTCGAGCAGCCGGATAATGAGCAACGACCCATGTTGATCGAGTGTCGAGCCGTCGGCCCCTTCTACAAGAACGGGTTCATCGTCGGATGCGAGGAGACGGGCGAAGCTGTGCTCATCGATCCAGGCGACGAAGTGCAGGCCCTGCTCGAAGTTGCCGAAACGCGCGAGCTCACCATTCGCGACATCCTCCTGACGCACGCGCACGTGGATCACGTGACGGGCGTCGCCGCGGCCAAGCGCGCCCTGGGCGCGCCAATCTACCTCCATCGCGACGATCTCTTCTGGTATGAGCGCGCCGTCGAGAGTGGTGTGACGTTCGGCCTTCGGGTCGAGCCGCAGCCGCCGATCGACGTCTTTTACTCGCCAGGACAGATCATTCCGTTCGGAAACTACCAGGTTCGGTGGCACCACACTCCCGGCCATTGCCCCGGCGGAGTGTGCCTTCAGGTTGGCAAAGCGCCCCCGGCGGACACGGAGGCCGTGCACCTTTTTGTAGGAGATACGTTGTTCGCCGGGTCGATTGGCCGCACGGACCTCCCCGGCGGCGATTACGAGGTCCTGATCCGGTCGATCAAGAACGTGCTTTTCCCTTTTGGCGACGATGCCATCGTGCATCCCGGCCATGGGCCGGACACCACGATTGGCCAGGAGCGTCGGACGAACCCGTTTCTCGTCGGCGGGGACTAAAGGACCAAAGACGGAGGGCTAAAGACCAGTACTGAGTCTCGCCACTTTCAATTCCACGCGTCCGACACGCAAACGATCGCCCACAGCTAGTTTTGCCTGGGCAACACGCTTGCCGTTGACGAACGTGCCGTTGGTGCTCTGCAAGTCAACGACTTCGACGCTGCGATCGGTTGCCGTCAGGCGGCAGTGCAGACGCGAAACCAACGCAGCGTCCACGATGAAGTCCGCCCGGGGCGCGCGTCCGACCGTCTTGATCGCGCCGGCCGGCAGTCGAAAGGTCGATTCGTTACCCTGCAGAATCCACATGCCGCCGTATCTTAGCAGCGCAGTGAAAAATCCGCTTGACCCCGTCGGCTCATAGCGTTTTCTTGAGCCACGCCGAGAGCGCATCGATGATCGCCGCGCTCACGCGCTTGTCAGGCAGCGATCCGTATTCGTCCGTCTCGCCCGTTGTGGCCGGGACAAGCAGGTGGTTGACGCCCGGCACCCTGGCCACGTCGACGGCCGCCTGATTCTTTCGCTTACGCGCCAGGGCCTCCAGCCGGTCGGCGTTGGACGGCTCGACCTGCGTATCCAGCTCGCCCTGAACAATCAGGATTGGCTGCCGCACATCGGGAATGATCTTTGCCGGGTCATAGCTCAGGATGCTTTGAAACTCGGCGTTGTCGACCGACCGGCGCACTTCCGGAGAGAGCTGCTCCCAGCCTTTCCCGGTCAGCACGGCTTCGTCGATACGCTTCTGCAAATCGACTTTTGCCTGCCGCTCTTCGCCACTGAGCTTCAGCCGATCGAGCGCGTGCTGCTGCTGTGCGAGGATCAGATCGGCTCCAGGGACCCCGTTCGCGGCAAGCAACGCCACTGCGGCAATCCGCTTGTCTTTCGCCGCCGCGATCAGCGCAACCGCCCCACCTTCGCTATGGCCGACGACGCCAATGCGCTTGGGATCGATATCCTTCCGATCGGCCAGCATTTTGACGGCCACGCGCACGTCTTCCGCATAGTCGGTGAGGCCCGCCGATTCTGCGCGCCCGCCACTCTGGCCGATGCCCCGCTTGTCGTACCGCAGCACGACGAATCCAGCATCAGCCAACCCGTCCGCAATCTGTCCGAGCACGGGGATGCCGAACACGAGGCTGTCACGGTCGGTCGGACCGCTTCCGCCAACGAGGACCACCGCCGGCAAGCGCGCGCCCGCAGGTGCCGCCTGCGTAGGCTTGGACAGGGTTCCAGCGAGCACGAATCCATTGGCTGGGATACGAACTGCCTCATCGTTCGGTCGCGAGATTGTGACAGTCCGTGACGCCACCGACGCGACGTCTTCCCGCACCACTTCCAACGACTGGGCGGGCACGCTGAACCGAATCATTCGACCCGCTTCGTCGGTCCACAGATCGGCATCGAGCAGCGCTCCGGGCAGGACGAGCGTCACGGCAGTTCGTTTGGCCGCAATCATCCGGGCAGTGGTTTGAATCTGCTGCGAGGACGATTCGCCCACGCGAATGCGAAACGCGGTCGTCCCTCCATAGGCAGGAATCTCGGCCCCCGCCGCCGCCGTCTTCAGCCGAGCGGCGACGGCCTCGAATGGACCGAAGAAGCTGTTCGGAAGGACGAGCACGGCATTGGGGTCAATCGCGTCCGACTTCTGTGTCCTCTGTCCGCCGGCGTCGACGTCCGTTACTGCCTGCGAGTTGTTGACGACCGTGTGAATCGACTGCGAGACTCCACGCGCCGTCCCTTGCATCGTCAGCTCACGCGCCACCCAGTCCGGCGTGTAACGAACCTCGATGCGTCGCCCAACTACGTCGATCGGCGGCCCCACTCGTCCCGAGCTGGTGATCGTCCAGCCGTCCGCCGTGCGGGCGATGCTGACCTGCTCGCTCCCAATCGGTACATTGCGCACGAAAATCGTCAGGTTGGCCGTGCCGGCTTCGGCTGGTCTGGGGATGATAGGCACTTGCCCGATCGAAGAAGCCGGCAGTGCGACTTCCGACGCCCGTGAGAGAGTCGGCTCCAACGCAACCCAGACGAGCGCGATGCACCACCATGGCCGGGACCAGCGACTAGAATGACACCAGGGCATACGGGCCCAGCATAGCATCATGATTCCCGCTCTGGTCTCCGCCACGTACGAAGCTGCCCGCCAGCGTGCCGCGTTCATCGATCGCTCGTCCCGCGGGCGCATCATCGTCTCCGGCCGGGACCGCGCGACCTACCTGCAAGGGTTGCTGACGAACGACATCGTGGCGTTGAAGAGTGGTCAAGGTTGCTATGCGGCATACCTCACAGCGCAAGGTCGAATGATCGCCGACCTGTGGGTGTACGAGCTGGGGGATGTCATTCTCTTGATGGTGGCGGGAGACGTCAAAGATGCGCTCCTGGCGCGACTCGACGCGCTGATTTTCAGTGAGGATGTCCAGCTGGGCGATGTGACGGAGACGCAGGTGCAAATCGCGATCGTCGGCCCCCGGGCGGCCTCGATCGTCGGAAGCCTTTTGAAGTCAGGAGCCAGTGGATTAGACGCCCTCGATGAACATGGCAGCGTGCGTAGCGACTGGCAGGGCAGACAAGTCATCGTGACACGTATCTCGGATCTGGGCGAACCCGGGTTCGATCTGTACGTCGAGCGCGGCGACGCCGCAAAGGGCACTGACCGTCAGATCCTCGACGCACTGCGGCAACATGATGTGGCGGCGCTCGATGATCGGGCGGCCGAAGCCATCCGTATCGAGGCAGGAGTGCCGCTGTTCCATCGCGACATGGACGAAGACACGATTCCGTTGGAAGCCGGCATCGAGGCCAGAGCCATCAGCCAGACCAAGGGCTGTTACGTTGGCCAGGAAGTCATCGTCCGCGTTCTGCACCGTGGCCATGGCCGTGTGGCTCGCCGGCTCGTGGGGTTGCAGCTCTCCGTCGGCCCGGACGCTTCAGAAAAGAGCGTCCCGGACGCTGGCGCCACAGTGCGCACTGATGACCGCGAGATCGGTCACGTGACGAGCGCGACGTTCTCGCCCGCCTTGAAGCGGCCGATTGCGCTGGCGTACCTGCAGCGCGATTTCGTCCAGCCCGGCACCCAGGTGTCGGTCGAGGGGACTCTGGCCGAAGTCAGAGCGCTCCCTTTTGTCTAACAGATCCCAGGGACGACATTCCTGCGTCCGCCGTAAGCTGCGCGATGAACGTGGCATCGGCCGGCGGGAAGGCAAGCATCTTCAGCTCGTCGCGGGGCACCCAACGCATCTCTTGGCCAAGCTGGGGCAGGGGGTCTCCCAGCAGATGGCACTCGAAAAAGTGCAGCTCGACGTTCAGCTCCGAGCTGGGCTCCAAATAGGCGTGGGTCGTCGTGGAGATCTGCAGGCCGACCTCTGAGTCCACGCCCAGCTCCTCACGGAGCTCGCGCGCCAGGCACGCGTGAAGCGGCTCCCCCGCGTGGCACTTTCCGCCCGGGAATTCCCAGAGCCCCTCGAGGTGCGCGCCCTTCGGGCGCCGCGTGACGAGCAAGCGACCGTCGCGTTCGATAACGGCCGCCGTCACGACAATCGTCATCGAAGTCCGTCCCGCAGCGCCCGGCAGTCGCGAGTCATCGGGCAGACAAGGCATTTGGGGTTTCGGGCGACGCACACCAGCGCTCCGAAATCCATGATCGCTTGATTGAAGTCGAAGACCTGACGCGACGGCACGAGCGCCTCGGAAATGCTCCAGAGATGGCGCTTCATGGCATGGCTCTTGGCGTCACCCTTTCCAACGAACACGCGAAACAACACGCGCGCCACGTTGGTATCCAGGATGGCCGCGCGCTCGCGAAACGCGAAGCTCCGGATCGCGCCGGCGGTGTACTCGCCGATGCCTTTGAATGACAGAAGGGTCTTCTCGTCGGACGGCAACGCGCCCCCGTACTTTTCCACGGCTTCACGCGCGATCGACTGCAGTCGCTTCGGACGGACGTTGTACCCCAGCGGATACCACGATTTCCTCACCTCCTGCTCCGGCGCCGCGGCAAGCGCCGATAGCGACGGGTACTTGTCGAGCCACTCGACGTACTTCGGGAGCACTCGGTCCACCTGCGTCTGTTGAAGCATGATCTCCGAGACGAGAATGTGATACGGGTCGTCGGTCTTCCGCCATGGCAGGTCGCGTCCGTGACGGCGGTACCAGGTCAACAGACGCTGGCGGAATCGGCGGCGCTCCGGCGGCCGAGGGAGCGGCAGCGCGCGCCCCGCCTTGGGTCTCATGTCGCGTTTCATATAATGACGGCTGTGAAACTGTACACGCGCACGGGTGACGCTGGCGAGACAGCGTACTTCGACGGCACGCGCGTGCGGAAGGACGATCCGAGGCTCGACACCTACGGTGAGGTCGACGAGCTCAGTGCCTGGCTTGGCTTCGTTCGGGCGCTCGGCCTGGATCCGGTGCTCGACGCCGACGTCGCGCGGGTGCAGCGCGATCTCTTCGCCCTGGGTGCCCAGCTCGCTGACCCACGCGAGAAGCTCGCGGCGCACGTCACCAAGGCGGTCATTTCAGACGCCGACGTCGAGCGGCTCGAGGCACTGATCGATCGATCGGACGCGGAAGTGCCGCCATTGCGCCGCTTCATCCTCGCCGGCGGCGTCCCTGCGGGCGCAGCGCTTCACGTCGCGCGCACTGTCTGCCGCCGCGTCGAGCGCAGAATGGTCGCCCTCGCGCCGCCCGTGGATCCCGTTCTCCTGCGGTATGTGAACCGACTCTCGGACTGGCTCTTCGTCCTCGCTCGGGTCGTGAATCACCGCGGAGGCGCGCCTGAGACTGAATGGTGATCCCCTCCGGCAATCGTCCTCTTGACCGCGTCGAACACGGCACGCGCCAGCTCCTGTGACACACGCTCGCGAATAGCGCCGCAGGCAACAACGGTCACGCCGCTGCCCGCGTCGATCCTGACGTCCCACCGATCCCGTGGAATCCCCCCTTCTTCCGGCCTCTCCAGCCCGTCCTGCCTTTCTTCCCGGTCCCGGCCCTCCTGCCCTACCTGCCCAACGGCAACCCCGTTGATGAGCAGCTGCGCAGAGACGATCTGATCTTTGTCGATCGCGCGACCGCCGTAGTAGAAACGCCCGGCATCTTCCGTGAACAGTAAGAGGTTGTCCTCGCTCGGAATCTCGGCGATGACCGTTCGTCCGAGCGCCTCTTCCCGTTCTCGCGTCCGCTGCTGCGCGCGCCGGTAGGACCGGAGGGTCGTCGCAAGCCGGGCAGCCAGGAACAGCAGGCCTGCCGCGATGACGCCGGCGAAAACGTCACGTATCATCTGTAAGTGACCATCGCGTCCGGTCCGCTCAAGCGTGCCTACGGCGCGTGCGGAGCGCTCGCACGATCGCACTACGAGAATTTTCCAGTGGCCTCGCGACTGCTGCCGGCGGCCATGCGTCCACACGTGGCCGCGGTGTATGCGTTTGCGCGCGTGGCGGACGACATCGCAGACGAAGGCACGACCCCGGCCGCCGAACGGCTCGAACACCTCGGCGCCTGGCAGCAGCGCCTGCATGCAGCGGTCGCGATCGAACAATCGGCCGCCGGGCCGGCCGACGATCTCGGTGGCCTCATCGTCCGGGCCGTCGCGCACACCATTCGGCAGCTCGATCTGCCGTTGGTCCTGTTCGACGATCTCGTCAGCGCGTTCGGCCAGGATACCATGACGACTCGGTACGACTCGTGGCGCGAGCTGTTCGACTACTGCCGCCGATCCGCCAACCCGATCGGCCGCCTGGTGTTGCGCATTGCCGGCTATCGAAGCGAACACCTCGATCGATCGTCCGACGCGTTGTGCACCGCGTTGCAGCTCACGAATCTCTGGCAGGACCTTGGACGCGATTGGTCCGCCGGTCGGTTGTACGTCCCTCGTGAGGTCTACACGGCCTGCGGCGCGACCGAGGATCAATTGCGATCGCGGGGCGCCGTCCGGGGGGAAGGGGCCCCCGGAGTGAACTTAGTTCCGTGGACTCGTGCCATGGCCGAGTGTGTCCGCGTGACACACGAGCTGTTCCGACAAGGGCGTATGGTCTGCGACGGCGTGGTCGGGCGTCTCCGCTACGAGTTGCGCTTCACTTGGCTCGGGGGATGCCGAATCCTGGAGCGTGTGGAACGGCGCGGCGCTCGACTGATAGTCGACCGGCCGGCGCTCGGAGCGGCGGACTTGCCCGTTCTGGTGTCGCGTGCGGTCAGATGGAGCGCGCAAACCTGATGGGCCGCTCGACGAGCTTCTATTACTCGTTCCTGGTCCTGCCCGCAGAGCAGCGGCGCGCCATCATTGCGGTCTGGGACTTCTGCCGCGCCGTGGACGACGCTGTCGACGAATCGCCGGGGTCGCCCGAATCGAACGGTCTGCCGACTGGCCGCGCTGCCGTCGCATTCTGGCGCCGCGAGCTGGCGGCGGCTTACGACGGCATCCCTCTCTCGACGCCCCAAGCCCGTCACCTTCAGCCCTTTATTCGCGGCTTCGACCTCCCGCGCCAACAGTTTGATGACGTGATCGACGGCGTCGAGATGGATCTCGTCAAGAACCAGTACGATACGTTCGACGATCTCTGCCAGTACTGTCGCCGTGTTGCGTCGGCGGTGGGTCTGATTTGCGTCCGCATTTTCGGCTGCACCAATCCGCGGGCGAATGACTACGCGCTCAATCTTGGTATCGCGCTCCAGCTGACCAACATCCTCCGCGACGTCGCCCCGGATCTCGAGCGGGGGCGGGTCTATCTTCCCCTTGAAGATCTGTCGGCGCAGGGCTGTTCGGTTGCCGAACTGCGGCGAGGAACCCAGGGAGCCGTCACCGAACCGATCAGGCGTGTGATCGCGTTCGAGTGCCGACGGGCAAGAGAGTTTTACAAGCGCGCCGCCGACGAGCGCCCCTCCGAGGATCGCCATCGTCTCGTTGCCGCCGAGATCATGCGAGCCGTCTATTTCGAGACGCTTCGCCGCATTGAGCGTTCCGGCTTTGACGTGTTCACGAAATCGGCACGGGTCCCGAAACCAAAGCAGGCGATGATCGCCCTCTCTCAGTGGGTCTGGCCGGCATGAACCATTCTCAACCCGCTCAGTCGGTTCAATCCGCCATCCATGATGTCATCGTCATTGGCGCCGGTTTCGCGGGCCTGAGCGCTGCGGTGCGACTCGTGGAGTCGGGTGTCCGCGTTCTCGTCCTCGAGGCCCGGTCGCGGCTTGGTGGACGCGCGACTGCGTTTGCGGATCGTGAAACCGGCGAGCTTGTCGACAACGGACAACACATCCTGCTCGGCTGCTACAGGGAGACATTCGCGTTTCTGCGCGCTATCGGCGCTGAGGACAACGTTCGCGTCCAACCGCAGCTCGCGGTCACGATGGTTGACCCTCAGGGGCGTCTGAGCCAATTGTCGTGTCCAGCGCTCCCCGCTCCCTGGCACCTCGCAGCGGGAGTATTCGACTGGAGCGCGCTCTCATGGGCGGATCGGTTCTCGCTGCTCGGTATGGCCCGTCCGCTGAGGCTCGCCGAGAGCGAGCTGCACGGCGCGTCCGCTCGGGCCGCTTCCCCCGGCGAGACCGTCGAGGGTTTTCTGATCCGCAACGGTCAGACCGCGCGCATACGCGAGATGCTCTGGGATCCGCTGGCGCTTGCCGCGCTGAACCAGCCCTCGAGTGTCGCAGCCGCGCCGCCCTTCACGCGCGTCCTGGCCGAGATGTTCGCTGGCGATTCTCGCGCGGCCGCCATTGGCTTGCCCACCAAGCCGCTGCACCTCATGTACGCGGAGCCTGCGCGCGCCTACATCGAAGCCCACGGCGGTACGGTCCGGACCGGTGTGTCGGCCAAGCTCTCGGTCGATGATCGCGGCACCATCGCCGTCCGCAACGAGAACGACCACCTGACGGCAAGGACTGTGATCGCCGCAGTGCCATGGTTCGGCCTGCGGGACCTGTTCGACGCTGTTCCCGCCGGGCTCATGCCGCTCGTCGAGCGTGCCGAACGCATGACGTCGTCTCCCATCGTGACCGTGAACCTCTGGTTCGATCGCATCGTCATGCCAAACGGCGAGCCGTTCATTGGCCTTCCGGGACGAGCGATGCAATGGGTATTCGATAAGAGGACGGTATTCGGCGCCCCCGCTTCGTACCTGGCCCTTGTGTCCAGCGGCGCCGGCGCGGTGGTCGAACGCACGAATGCCGACCTGATTGCGGCAGCGCACGAGGAGCTGCTCGATGCGCTGCCGGGCGTGCGCGCCGCGCGCCTCGTGCGCGCGACGGTCGTCCGCGAGCCCCGCGCGACATTCTCCCTGGCGCCCGGCCAGCCGCCGCGGCCGTCGACCGAGACCGTGTTACCGGGCTTCCTGCTTGCGGGCGATTGGATCGATACGGGTCTGCCAGCGACGATCGAGAGCGCCGTTCGAAGCGGCCATCGCGCGGCCACGCTTGCCAGTCACCGATGACGCCCATCGTCGTTCACTACAAGGAGCTGGCGCTCAAGGGGCGGAACCGTCCCTGGTTCGTTCAGCTGCTCGTTCGTAACATCAAGGATGCCCTCAAGGGCCTTCCCGTCCGGTCGGTGCGTTCGGTCGCCGGTCGGATAGAAATCGATGTCGCCGCTGAGATCTCGAACCCCGAATCGCACATCCCGAATCACGTGTTCGAAAGTCGTCTGGCGCGCGTGTTCGGCATCGCCAACTTCTCGTTCGCGAAGCGAGCGACGCACGACTTCAACGAGATCGCGCGTGCAATTCTGGACGACCTTGGGGACCGGTGCCCGGAATCGTTCCGCGTGTCGGCGACCCGCCAGGACAAGCGCCTCCCCTTCACGTCGCCGCAGGTCGAGCGCGAAGTCGGTGGGCTCATCAAGCAGGCGAAGGGCTGGCGTGTCGCCCTTGCACGGCCGGCGTTGACGATTCACGTGGAGATGCTGACTGAAGGCGCGCTCTACTATTTCGCGAAGGAACCTGGCGCCGGCGGGCTGCCCACGGGCACGGGAGGGCGCGTCGCGTGCTTGCTGTCTGGCGGCATCGATTCCCCGGTCGCGGCCTACCGCTTGATGCGGCGGGGCTGCTCGGTCCTGCTCATCCATTTTCACAGCTATCCGATTCTGTCGCGTGCGTCGCAGGAAAAGGTTCGGGAAATCGCGGCGCTGCTCACGAGATACCAGCTTCGCTCGCGGTTGATCCTTGTCCCCTTCGGTGACCTCCAACGGAAAGTGGTGTTGGCCGTCCCGCCCGAGTTGCGCGTCGTCATCTATCGGCGCTTCATGCTTCGCATCGCCGAACAGCTCGCGCGCCGTTGGCACGCGCGGGCGCTCGTCACCGGCGAGGCGATCGGTCAAGTGGCCTCTCAGACGCTGGAGAACATGACCGCGATTGCAGGAGCGACCGAAATGACAGTTTTGCGGCCGCTGATCGGGATGGACAAGGACGAAATCAGCGCCGAGGCTCAGCGAATCGGCACGTATCCCATCTCGATCATCCCGGATGAGGATTGCTGCACGCTCTTCACGCCACACCGCCCCGCGACGCGCGCGAGGTTGGAGGAGATCCAGGCCGCCGAGGAAGCGTTGGCCGCTGCGGAAAACGTCAACCATGGCGCCATGGTCGCCGCCGCCATTGCCGCGGCTGACGTAGAAGACTTCAAATACCCGGTGCTAGAATGACCGGCTGGGTCCGGGGGCCGGAGCCCCGAGGAGAGCTCGCATGTTTCAGTCTGTGAAAGAAATGACCAGCGTCGCCCCATTGACCCCCGAGACAATCGACCGCCTCGTCTGGACCGCCGTGTTTGGCGCGGACCCGGAGCTGCGGGGCACGGCGCGATGGAACATCCGAACTGCGGCCGCCGCTGCAGGAATCCGTCCGTCGTCGATTCACGACTTGTACATCGCGATGGGACGCGGCGATGCAGGCGGTTTCACCGTGCCCGCGATCAACGTGCGAGCCATGGCGTACGACACGGCCCGTGCCGTCATCCGGTCGGCGAAGAAGCTCAACGCCGGTGCGTTCATCTTCGAAATCGCCCGGTCGGAGATTGGCTACACCGAGCAGCGCCCGCACGAATACGTGGCGGTCGTGCTCGGTGCCGCGCTCAGGGAGGGGTTCAAAGGTCCTGTCTTCATCCAGGGCGACCACGTTCAGGTCAACGCGAAGAAGTACAACGGCCCCGAGCGCGACAAGGAGCTCGACGCGCTTCGAGCGCTTGTGAAGGAAGAAATCGCCGCCAGTTTCTTGAACATCGATATCGACACCTCGACCCTGGTCGACCTCTCGAAGCCCACGCTGCCCGAGCAGCAGGAGGTGAACGTCGCGTTGGCGGCCGAGTTTGCCACGTTCATACGAGGGCAAGAGCCGCGCGGGCTGACGATCTCGGTGGGCGGTGAGATCGGCGAGGTCGGTGGGAAAAATTCAGACGTTCACGAGCTGCACGCGTACATGGACGGGTTCAACCGCAAGCTGAAGGAGCGCGGCCCGTCGGGCACCTCACTCATTGGTCTCAGCAAAATCAGCGTCCAGACCGGCACCGCCCACGGTGGTTTCATCAATCCGGACGGGACGGTCCGGACCGACGTGAAAATCGATCTGAAGACGCTCCAGGAATTGTCGACCGCCGCGCGCAAGGACTACGGCCTGGCCGGCGCCGTCCAGCACGGCGCGTCAACGCTTCCGCCGGACGCCTTTGACGCGTTTCCCCGCGTGGGCGCATGCGAGATTCACCTTGCCACCGATTTTCAGAACATGGTGTACGAGCACCCGCAGTTTCCTGCAGATCTCAAGAGCGAGATGTACGCCTGGGTGCGTGAGAATGCCGCGGAGGAGCGCAAGCCGAAGGACACCGAAGAGCAGTTCATCTACAAAGCGCGGAAAAAGGCCATCGGTCCGTTCAAAAAGAGAATGTGGAGCCTTCCCGACGCGGCCCGCCAGGCGATCGGTCAGTCGCTCGAGGAGCGCTTCACATTTCTGATGCGGCAGCTGAAGATCAATGACACCGCCGCCGTCGTTGCGCGGTTCATCACGCCCGTCGAATCCACCCCTGCCCGCGACGCCGAGATTGCCGCCGCCGGGGGAAAGATTACGGCGTCCGAGAAAAAGGCCGAGGGGCTGGCTGACTGAGGGGATGCCGGAGGCCGCTTAGATAGTCCCGCAGCCCGTCCTGCGTGGAGCGAAATGCCAATTCCTCCCAGGGAAGGTCATCGGGAGCGAACTCAGCGGTCTCGAGACATTCATCGTCCGCACGCAGGACGCCCCCGACTGCGGTCGCAGCGTAGACGACGATGACCGGGGCGCGCCCTGGGTAGGAGTAGAGGTTCACGAGCCCATCGAGCCGCACGTCCAGTCCGCACTCTTCCCGCGCCTCCCGCACGGCCGCTATGGTCAGTGGCTCGCCACGGTCGACATAGCCCCCCGGAAAGACCCATTTGCCGTATCCAGGATCGATCGCGCGTTTGACGAGAACGAGTCGATTGCTGGCGGTGCAGATGATTGTGCCGACGGCGACCTTGGGGTCGAGATAGAAAATGAATCCGCAGCGTGCGCAGACCGGGCGTAACGGTTCGGTCGGCTTGAGCTGCCGGCGCTCGAGTGCGCCGCCGCACCGCGGGCAGAACTGATAGGCGGAAGAGTCGTCGTCCACTGCGCCAGTATAATTCCTCTGATCATGTCGATCCTGAAGGTCGCGCGCCTGGGCCATCCGGTGCTGCGCGCGAAGGCGCGCCCGCTCGAAAAGTCGGAGATCCGCAGACCAGAGTTCCAGAAGCTCATCGACGACATGTTCGACACGATGGCCGAGTATCACGGCGTCGGGCTCGCGGCGCCTCAGATCCACGAGCGCGTGCGAATCTTTGTGGCAGCGCTCGGCCGAGGCGACTCCGGCGACTCTGGAGTGAACCATGAGCCGGCCGATCACGAGCCGATTGCGATCATCAACCCCGAGATTGTGACGGTCGGATCGGACGTCGTGGAGGATTGGGAGGGCTGTCTGAGCATTCCCGATATCCGTGGCCGCGTGCCGAGGGCCCGCGAGATTCTGATGCGCGCGCTCGACCGGAAGGGCGGGCGACTCGAGCTGCGGGCGCACGATTTTCCGGCGCGCGTCCTTCAGCACGAAACCGATCACCTCGACGGCGTGCTCTTTTTCGATCGGATGCGGTCGTTCGAGTCGCTGACCTTCCTCGACGAGTACTCCCGCTACTGGGTCAAGGACTGACCCCACTCCTCTGTGCCGTCGACGCTTCGAGGCGTCGTCTTTCCAGGCTGCGCTCCGACTGGAGCCGCTCGAGCTCGACCTCTGAATGATCGGCAAACTGCATGGCATCCGCAATGGCGCGATGCCCCGCGACATCGGCGATTGCGCGGTGCATCGATTGACAGATACGCCGATAGGACGGGTGTCCCTGCGGCCCTGTGCGGAGC
>Ga0318533_10000111_pt1 | contig 25287 bp, 22 predicted proteins | sample GRESIP053b4f27_FD_203675 | JGI IMG/M metagenome (GOLD analysis project Ga0318533, IMG submission 203675) | Tropical soil microbial communities from Luquillo Experimental Forest, Puerto Rico - GRE.SIPMG.053b4f27 | ecosystem: Environmental > Terrestrial > Soil > Tropical forest > Bulk soil...
GCCATCATCTACAGCGACGCCGTGAGTCTGACGGTGCCGCCGGCGTCCGATGTCGCGATCGACCTCTACTTGCCGGGCACAACGAGCACGGCCCTGGCGATTACGATGCATAACGGCGCGTACCAAACCAACTACATCTCGGAGACCGGCAACCACGTTGGGAAGACCATGATGCCGACTGTCGGGAAGACTCAGAACTGGTTCCTGCTGTCGCGGGTGGACGTCGTTGCGCCCGATGCGATTGGTGCTGTGGTCGCGTTTGGCGACTCGATCACGGACGGGTTCAGGTCGACGAGCGACGCCAACAACCGATGGCCGGATCAGCTCGCACGTCGGTTTTTCTCGCAGGGGATCAAGATGGCGGTGCTGAATGCAGGCATCAGCGGCAACCGCGTTCTGAGCGAGGCGAATGTGCCCGCCGGCTTCGACGTCCGCGCGGTTGGCGCCGGCATCAATGCGCTCGCCCGGTTCGAGCGACACGTGCTCTCGCTGCCCGGCGTCACGCATGTGATCGTGCTCGAAGGCATCAACGACATCGGCGGGGCGCGTCAGAACCCGTCACCGACGGCGGAAGATCTCATCGCGGGCCACAAACAGCTCATCGAGCAGGCGCACGCGCACGGGCTGAAGATCTACGGGGCGACCCTCACCCCTTTCTGGGGCGCGGCGTATTACACGGACGGGGGCGAGGCGAAACGACAAGCGCTCAACGAGTGGATCCGGACCGGCAAGGCTTATGACGGTGTCATCGACTTCGACAAGGCGACGCGCGATCCGAGCGATCCGAAGAAGTTCCTGGCGAAGTACGACTCGTGCGATTACCTGCATCCGAGCGACGAGGGATACAAAGCGATGGCTGACGCGATCGAGCTCTCGTTGTTCAAAAGCACGGGCTCGCGGACATCCAGCCGATAGGCAGATCCCCAACCGAAGATCCGCTGAGCTCGGCGTCAGTTTTGAAAATCTCCGCCGGATGAGCTCGTGCTTGGGGCGATTCGCCTGGCGCACAACGGGTGTAGCATGCCGCCTGGATTGAACGTCAAATCGGGAGCTCCCGGTCAGCAGAGGAGATGGACACATGAAATCACGCATCTCGCGCTGCCTCATCGCATTCAGCGTGTTCATCGCGCCGGCCCTCGGCCGGGCGCACGGCCAGTCCTCCATGAGCGACGAGGGGCCGAACCACCGATTCCAGGTGACCAGCACCACATTCTCTGATGGCGACACCTTGCCGCTCAGTGCGGTCTACAGCCAGTGCTCGTTTTATCCGGGCGGCGGAAACCGGTCTCCTGAGCTGTCGTGGACCAATGCTCCGCGCCACACGGTCAGTTTCATCGTGGTCGCGTACGACGTGACCGCATCCTTCACGCACTGGGGCCTGTACAACGTCGCGGCCACCACAACCGAACTGCCCGAGAACGCGGGCGTGGCCGGCAGCTCATTCGGACTCGAGGTTCACAACGACTTCGGGCGCACCAACCTCGAGTACGACGGCCCGTGCCCGCCGCCGTCGCTGAATCCGCCGGCTCACAAGTATGTGTTCACCGTCTACGCGCTCGACACCGCGGTGCCGACCTTGCCTACGTTCGGGGATTTTCCGCCCGGAGCCGAAGCCCTTTTTCAAGCGCTGATCCGAGCGGGGCGGCGGGGCCACATCCTGGCGTCCGCAAGCATCAGCGGCTTCTTTCCGAGCGCCAGCTAGAAGAGCCCACATGGGCGGTTAAGTTAAGATTCAAGTCCATGTTCGGCGGAAGATCGTGGGACGAGTGGATCACGCAGTATTCGACCAGCCACCGGCATCCGGTGAACCGGTTCTGCCACACGGTCGGTATTCCTCTGATCGTCCTGTCGCTTGCCATGTTCGCGGTGTCGCTCTTCGTGCCGGGATTCTGGCCGATCCCGCTGACGGTGTTTGCCGTCGGTTGGCTCTTCCAGTTCGTCGGCCACGCCTTCGAAGGCAAGGCACCGGAATTCTTCCACGACTGGCGGTTTCTGTTCGTCGGCCTCCGGTGGTGGGTCGCCAAGATCCGCGGACGGGCGTGAACGGCGCGATGAGCCGACGGCCTTTCCGTTCGTTGATCGCGGTCATAACTGTGTCGGTCGTGGCCCCGACGCCTTCGGGCGCCGAGACGCACACCTTCGTCCCGCTCGCGTTCTACAACACCTATTCGGCCGCGCATCCCGTCGCGCTGCGCGTCAAGCCGGGCGATCACGTCGTAACGAAGACCATCGATGCGGCCGGCGTCGACTGGAACGGCAAGTCAGTCGCCAGCGGCCCGAATCCCCAGACCGGACCGTTCTACGTCGAGGGTGCCGTGCCGGGCGACGTGCTCGTCGTCACCTTCGTCCGATTGGAAACCAGTCGCACGACGGCATTCTCCAGCAGCTTGCTTTCGCCATACACCATCGACCCGGCGGCGATCGCGGCGCGCGTGGAACGCGACGCGCGGCGCTTGACATGGACGATCGACAAAGCCCGAAATGTTGCACGGCTCGATCAAGGCGACGTCCAGCCTGGCGGGCTCGAGCTCCCGTTGAAACCGATGCTCGGTTGCGTCGGCGTCGCGCCGGCACGTAAGGAAGCGATCTCCACGGCCGCGCCCGGGCCTTGGGGCGGCAACATGGACTACGCATCAATGGGCAGCGGGGTGAAGCTGATGCTGCCGGTCAATGAGCCGGGAGCGTTGCTGTTTCTCGGGGACGGCCACGCCCGCATGGGCGAAGGCGAGGTCGCGGGCACCGGGCTCGAAACGTCGATGGACGTGGAGTTCAGCGTGGATCTCGTGAAACAGAAAGCGATCGGATGGCCGCGCATGGAGACGGGGACCCATATCCTCGTCCTCGGAAGCGCCCGGCCGCTCCTCGAAGCGTTCCAGCATGCCACCACCGAGTTGCAGAAGTGGCTGATGGCCGATTACCACTTCACCGAACGAGGCGCGCAGACTTTCATGGGCCAAGCCGCCGAGTATGAAATCGCGAACGTTGTGGACCCGAGCTTTACCGTTGTGGCGAAGATACCGAAGTCGCTGTTGCCGCGCCCCTGACAATCAGCTGGCGCGCTCAGACGATTTGCACGATGGCTCCGTCGGGATCCGTGATGTGAAACCCGAATTGAACATTCTCCCGTGGTGTGATCCGGTGCTGGTTCAGCTCCTCGGTCACTGATTCTTTGTTGAAGTTCTGGACACGTATCGCGAAGTGGTCGACGGTGCCGGGCTGGCCCTCGCGGCGAAGGGACACGATCGTTCGATTCGTCCCGAGCCGAAGAATCTGATTGGGTTTGTCCTCACTCACCTGCGTCATCCCGAAAAGATCCCGGTAGAACGTGGCGGAGTGCTGCAGATCGCTGACGAGGATCGAAACGTGATCGACGCTCGTTCCGCGAAGTCCGCTCGTTTGCGCAGCGGCCGCCCTTGGTGTGCCAGCCGCGGCCACGAGCATCGAAAGCCCCTGAATCAACTGTCGGCGCGTAAGCGCGCCGCGCTGGAATCGGTGTACCAAGTCGTCAATGATCGTTTCCATCGAATCACCTTTACCTTGCGTGTTGCACGCTTCCGAGGCATCCGCCAGTATAAAGAACACTGCCCTCACGGAGTCCGAACGATAAGCGGTCGCGGGGCGGTGGCGGGATTGACGTTCGAGAGCTTCGTGGTCTTGCGGCCAGTGCGGCTCATGGAGGTCACTTCGACGTCGACCCGTTCAGCGCCCCCCGTCGCAACGTGCACAGGGACGACGCTCTGCGAGCAGTACCCCCCGCCGGTGTCGACGAGGCCGGACGAGACCAGCCTGCGAGTAGCCGCCGCGTACACCCGCACTTCTGCGCCCGGCTTCGTGTGGCGCCCTTGCGCGTCCACAACGTCGATCGACAACGACTGTCGTGCGCGCGGAGGGGGCAGCATGTTCTTGAAGAGGTAGTGGCCGCCGCCCGGATCGTTGTTCGTCAACGCGAGATCGAGCGCCCCGTCGTTGTCGAAATCGATCCACTGCACGCCGTGGCTGGCGTCGTGATCGTTCACGAGAGTGGGCAGCACCTCGTGGAACGTCCCGCCGTCGTTGTGAAACAGGTGATCCGGATAATGGGTCACGTTGGCCAGAAACCCGGCCACGTACAGATCTGGGCGGCCGTCATTGTCGTAGTCGCCCCAGGCCGGCGTCGTGGCATGCTGCGAGAAAAGGACATGCGCGGCTCTTGTCACGTCCACGAATCGACGGCCATGGTCGTTGCGGTAAAGCGCGCTGGGTCCATAGTTGGCGACGAACAGGTCGAGCCACCCATCGCCGTTGAAATCGGCGACGGACACACCGACGCTGCCGAACTCGGGCGGGCGGCCGCCCTCGTCGACACCCCATTCGCGCGCGACGTCGACGAAGCGGCCCCCGTCGTTGCGGAACAGACCATTCGCGTCACCCTCCTGGTTGGCGACGAACAAATCCAGATCGCCGTCGCGGTCGATGTCGAACCAGACGGCGCCGACCGACTTGCGCGGATCACCGATCCCCGATTCGCTGGTGACGTCGGTGAAGCGGCCGCCGTCGTTTCGAAAGAGGCGGTTCGGCCGGTCGCGGAATGCGATGAAGAGATCCAGGTCCCCGTCATTGTCGTAATCGATCCATGAGACTTGACGCGTGACCCCGATCAGGTTGAGGCCGAGCCCGGGTGCGACGTCGATGAAGTGGCCGTGGCCGTCGTTGTGGTACAGCTTGTTCGGCGTGCCGCCGACGAACCCGACATAGAGATCGACATTCCCGTCACCGTCGTAGTCACCCCATGCCGCTGCGCGCGTCTCGAGGTTGTCCGCGACGCCCGCCGCAGATGCGACATCCTCGAATCGTCCGTGATTCTGCCGATACAGACGATTGGGGCGACCTCGAAAGCCGACGAACTCGTCGAGCTGGCCGTCGTTGTCGAAATCGGCCCAGGCGTTGGGCTGCCCACCCGGCGCAGCAAAGAGCGCCGGCTGAACAAGCTCGAATGCCGGCGCAGACGTCTCGCGGCCCGGCGGCCCGGACCACATCGTCGAAGCGAGCGTCAGGGCCGCGATCGACCGCAGATCTTGAGGCATCTCACGGCACGCTCAGAAATGCCGCGGCCGCATCGGCCCATGCCCGGCCGTCCGACGGCACGCTTCCGTCAGCATCTAACCACGCCTGCGCCTTGACCGCGAGCAGGCGCCACTGATCTTCAGCATCGGCGGCATGCGCGCGAAGCCATGCTAACGCCAGCGCCGTTGCCCAGGCTCGCCTCGCCTGGGCAGGTTTGCCGGTTGCGTCCGGGAGGGCCTTTTCGAGCCGGCTCAGATCAAACCCGATAGCGTCGGCGAGCTCAGGGGTAAGCTCCCATGAGCCGTTCGCGCGTTGGAGCGCCACGATCTTGTGGAGCGAAGACGTCGCTGTCACTCCCGCCGAATACGACGCACCTGCATCTGTTGCGCCTGCGGATCCCCAAACCCCTAACAGCCGCGACAGTCGCGATGAGCTCGATGGGGCCGCAACGGACAGCGACGCCACCGCTCCCGGGCTAGCCAGAGCCTCACCGACGAAAGAGCTTTGGTCGAAGCTCGCTGCTCTCAAAGAGCGTGGCATCGCTGACTGATCGAGCCCTCCCCATCCCGCCGTGAGCACGGCCGGGACGCGGCGAAGCTGGACGTCGCCTGTGATCGGCGTGTCTCGACGCTCAATGGCGACAAACGACGTCTCGCGCGACATCAGGCCGTACTGCAGGCTCAACGACACGATTTCCTGTGTCACGCCCGTCCGTTTGCGACCATGTTGACGTGAGCCGCGCGCGCCTGTCCACGCCGGGCTCTCCTCCAGCTCTCGAACGCGCGCGCGCGCGGCAAGCGTGCCGACCGTTCTGCCCGGCGACACACCCACCGGGTCCACGGGCAACTCGAACGTCACGAGGCCGGACGGCGCGACCGCCGAAAGGGTCAGTGTCGTGGCTTTGATGTGTTTCACGAACGCGTACAGGAGAAGCCGTCCGCCGGCAAACACCGGCGGCATGACGGACGGAGCCTGTGTGACGTCGAGCTCGCCCCACGTCATCCGCACATTCGTGAGCGCCGGCGAGAGGAGCCGGCCGAAGTGGCGAACCACCTTGGGCTCGATGCGCTCACCGGGATAGATGAATTCCGCGGTGCCACCCCCGGCGCGCGCGAGGCCGGAGACCAGGTGGTGGCTTGCCCCTGCTCCGATCCCGAACGTAAAGATGCGCGCGCGCTGCGCATGGTTCCTCGCAAGGGCGAGCACCTCGTCAGTGTTGGTGACCTGTCCATCCGTCAACACGACGACCTGGCGTGGCATGCCCTGGCTGCTCTGCTGCTCGAGGACGAAACCGAGCGCCGGTAATATCTCCGTTCCACCCAGGTTCGCCTCCAAGCCCGCCACATATGCGCTGGCTGCAGACAGGCTCGTGTCGTCGTACCCGCGTCCTTCGGGAAAGAGGCTTTCGAAGCTGCTGCCGAAGCCGACGATGTTGAAGCAGCAACCCGGGATCATCGATCGCAGGCACAACTGAAGCGCGTTGCGGACTTCTTCGATGGAGGTGCCCTGCATGGACCCCGAGCGATCGACGAGAAAGGTCACGTCGCAGGGCACCGCCCCATGATCCAGGCGGGGAACGAAAGCCACGGCGATGGCCTGATCGCCGCGATCGTCCTGCTCCAGCCAAGCCTGCGGCGTGTCGAGGCCCCCGGCCTCGACACACAACACGAAGTCACGATCGAGCGCCGCCTCACGTGAAGCGAGCGTCACTTCTGCCGTGTGGCCTCGCGCCGTCACAGACACGGGATGGGAGGGCGATTCGATGCGAGAAATCGTCCCAGACATCGCGAGCCGTATCGACAGATTCAGGCCGTACGGCACACGCCACGCGACCGGCGGATTCAACGCGTCAGAATCCGTCCGGCCAACGCCAACGCGGTCCTGGACCGGGGCATAGCGCGGCGACACTGTCGTCGGGAGCGAGAAGCGGACGGCGCCGTCCTCAACCGCAAGCTCGGAGACGTAGGTGAGCTTCAACAGGGCTTCCTTACCCGGTGGGAGGTTGCCGACACTTGCCTGGAACACATCCGGCCGCTCTTCATCCAGCAGAAACGCGCCATCGCCGCGCTCGATGGCGTCGTCGTACATCCGAAAGGCCTCGTCGCGCTCCTTGACCTCGCCAATCACCAGCGTGCCGTCGATGATCGCCTCGAAGCCGCAAACCGCTGCTCCCTCTTCAAGCGGAAACACGTAGACGGCTTCGATGGGGGTGGACTCACGATTCACATACCGCTGGATCACCGAGACGCGCGCGCAGAAATTCGAGATATCTGTAGCGATCGTCACGCCTGACAGCGGAACAGGCGACCCCTGTGTCGTGAACAGACCGGAGCGGACGAGGGTAGATCGTTCAGCCATCGGTGTCCTCTTCTCTCTTGCCAGCGACCAAATGGGTGCGGCACCAGTTCGCGAGTGCGTCCAACTTGCCCGGAGACGGCAGCCGGACATCACCTGAAACATGCAGCTCGACGCCCGGCGTAAGCGTCAGCCGCCGCCACAACGTGCGCGGAGGCGGCTCCGCTGTCTTGAGCGTCAGCGCTCGCCGGCGGCCGCTCTGACCGAGCGCGTCACGAATCTCGTCGAGCGTCCGGCCGCCTTCCTGCAGCGCTTTGACCCGCAAGAGCTGGTCGAGGTGCTCGCGACCGTAATGATTCCCGCGGCCCACTCCATACGGCGCGGCCAGCAGGCCTTCCTGGACGTAATAGCGGACCGTCCGGCGCGACACACCGCCAAGATCCGCGAGGTCGCCGATCGCGTAGCGGGCCTCGTCCGTCATCATCAGTTGGGACTATATGACAGTTACTGTCACGTTGTAAACTGTCACATTATCGCGCCTCGCAGCTCAGCGGTGTAACAAAGCAGTAACTTGTCAGACGCCAATCGGAGCACAATCACCCACGGAGCCTGTCACTTGAACACATTCGATCAGATCATCACGGACGTACCCAGGAAGGAATGGCTACGAGCGGATGTGATCGCGGGTCTGACGACTGCCGCGGTCGTGATTCCGAAGGCCATGGCGTACGCCACCATTGCCGGACTGCCAGTGCAGGTAGGGCTCTACACCGCCTTCTTGCCCATGGTGATCTATGCCTTGCTTGGAAGCTCGCGCCCCCTGAGCGTCAGCACCACATCGACTATCGCCATTCTGTCTGTCGCCGCGCTCGGCCAGGTTGCCCAAAGCGGCGATCCGGCTTCTCTTGCAAGGGCAACGGCCACGCTGTCGCTCCTGGTCGGCGTGATGCTTCTCTTTGCCTCCGTGGCACGATTGGGCTTCGTCGCCGATTTCATCTCCGAACCCGTGTTGATCGGCTTCAAGGCGGGGATAGGACTCCTGATCGTCGTCGACCAGGTCCCAAAGATTCTCGGGATTCACTTTCCGCACGGCTCCTTCGTGCAGAATCTCGAGGGCATTGCGCAGGGCGTGCGAGAGACGTCGTTACCGACCCTGCTTGTCGGCGTCCTCATGATCGCGCTGCTCGTCGGCTTCGAAAGGTTCGCGCCACGAGCGCCCGCTCCACTCATCGCCGTGGCCAGTGGAATCGCCGGCGCATGGCTGTTCGGATGGCAAGCGCACGGCGTGGAGTTGGTCGGCCGGATCCCACAAGGCCTGCCTCCGATCACGATTCCGGACGCGTCCGTCGTTACCGAATACTGGGCCGCCGCGCTCGGGATTGCGCTCATCAGTTTCACCGAAACCATTGCCGCGGGCCGCGCGTTTGCCGTGGCCGGCGAACGGCTTCCGCGGGCAAACAGAGAGCTGCTCGCCGTTGGGTTGGCCAATGCGGGTGGTGCGTTTCTCGGCGCGATGCCTGCCGGCGGCGGCACGACACAGACCGCCGTGAACCGCCTAGCGGGCGCTCGCACTCAGTTGGCGGAAATCGTTACGGCCGGCATGGCCCTAGCGACGATGCTTCTGCTGGCTCCCCTGCTTGCCCTGATGCCCGAAGCGACGCTCGCAGCCGTGGTCATCACGTACTCGATCGGATTGATACAGCCAATCGAGTTCCGGTCGATTCTGAGCGTGCGCCGAACAGAGTTCATCTGGGCTCTTGCCGCGTTTGCGGGAGTCGTGTTGCTGGGAACCCTCAAGGGGATTGTCGTGGCGATTGCTGTGTCGCTCGTCGCCCTGGCGCACCAGGCAGCCACTCCACCAGTGTACGTGCTGGGGCGTAAGCGTGGTACCGATGTGTTCCGACCCCTCTCCGAGGAGCATCCCGACGACGAGACGTTCCCGGGGTTGTTGCTGCTGCGCCTGGAGGGGCGCGTCTTCTTTGTCAACGCCAGCCACATTGGACAACAAATCAGACCGCTGGTAGACGAGGCGAAGCCCAAGGTTGTGGCGATTGATCTCAGCGGCGTGCCTGATCTTGAGTACACGGCGTTGAAGATGTTGACGGAAGCCGAGACGCGGCTGCGCGAGCGTGGCATCTCGACATGGTTAGTGGGGTTGAATCCAAATGTGCTCGCCGTGGTGCAACGATCGCCGCTCGGCAGAACCCTTGGTCGCGAGGAGATGCACTTCAATGTGCAGGTCGCTGTCACGAAGTATCTGACGTTGGCGGGCTCGTCTCGCTAACGCGCAGGCAGCTCCGGTCAAGGTTCAGCCGGCGACGGTGTTCCGAAACGTCACACAGTCGAACGCTGATTTTGCTGGGCGATTCGCGCAAACTCTGACCGTCATGTTCAATAGAGTCATATTGAATCCGAAGATCGTCTCGAAACGGATCATCTCAACCCATGCCCCCCAAACGGGGCTCTATGCTCGAGCGCTCTAACTCATTGAATCAGAGTCACTAAGCTCACAAGCTCGCGACCTACCTCAGCGGGCATACCCGTTGCTCCTGGATGTCGCTATGACCCGACTCACGTCGGCCGCGACACGATTGTGCGTTGTCGGCGCCACCCTCATGCTGCTCGCGGCCGCGTCTTGCGAGCGGAGCTCTCACACCACGTCGAAACTCGATCGCGCGCTGCGCGAGTGGATCGAGTACCCAACAGCGACCGCGCGTGTGTTGATCCGTACACGGCCCGGCGCATCTGATCGCGTGATCCATCGGTTGGCCGCTCGCGGCGCACGGTGGACCGCCTCGATGCCGATGCCCGACCTGATTGCGGCCGACGTGTCGGTGGACGCGCTCCGCAGCGCGGTCCGCGACAAAGACGTCATTCGCGTCTCGTCTGATGCCGTGGTGAAGTCACTCGGCAGCGCGCTCGGTCAGAACCTGCTGCTCGGCACCGAGGGGCTTCTTACTCCCCACGGTACGCTCGCAACGCAGTACACCGGCCACAACGTGGGCGTAGCGGTGATCGATTCGGGTGTCACAGCTGGTGACGGCGACCTCGGCCCCATCACGTTTTACGACGTCACGAATCAGATGAAGCAAGGCGGCAACTACGACGACTATGGCCACGGCACGCATGTGTCGGGCCTGGTGGCCAGCAACGGCAGCTTCTCCAATTATCTGTATCAGGGCGTCGCCCCTTCCGCCCAGCTGATCGAGATGAAGGTGCTCGACAAGAACGGGAACGGCTACACGAGCGATGTGATCAATGCGATCAACTTCGTCGTCCAGAATCGCAGCCGCCTCCACCTCGGCGTGATCAACTTGTCGCTCGGGCACCCCATTTACGAGCCTGCAGCCTCGGATCCGCTCGTCCAGGCCGTCGAGAACGCGGTACAGGCTGGAATCGTCGTCGTGGTCTCGGCAGGCAACTTCGGCGGCGACGTCACGACGCATGCGCCCGCATACGCAGGCATTACGTCACCCGGCAACGCGCCGAATGCGATTACGGTGGGCGCCCTCGACACGAATCAGACGGTGACGCGCGCTGACGACAGCGTCGCGTGGTATTCGTCACGCGGCCCGACCTGGTATGACGGCTTTCAGAAGCCTGACATCGTCGCGCCGGGCTCTCATCTCGTGTCCGACGTCAGCATCGCAAGCACGATCTACAGCAACTATCCGGGCGGGATCACGTGGGTCGGCGGCAAGCCGTTCCTGCGTCTCAGCGGCACGAGCATGTCAGCGCCGGTCGTCAGCGGCGTCGTCGCGGCCATGCTCGACGCCAGTCGCTCGAATCAAGGGGCCGGACTCACGCCAAACGCCGTGAAGGCCATCCTCGAATATACGGCGCTGCCACTCCATAACGCCGATGCGCTCACGCAAGGCGCCGGAGCGCTGAACGCGGCCGGCGCGATCGCCCTTGCGGCGGCCATCGATCCGAGCCAGCCCGTCGGCACCTGGTGGCTCACGAGGGGAATCGAGACCTGGACCACCATTGCTGGGCAGACGCTCGCGTGGGGGCAGCGGGTGGTCTGGGGCGACCGTGTCATCTGGGGCAATCAGATTTACACCCATGATCCGGCGTGGGCGCTACGTGTCGTCTGGGGCGATCGGGTCGTGTGGGGCGATCGGGTCGTGTGGGGCAACAGCACCGTGTGGGACGGCAATCCAGCTGTTTGGGGCAGCCGCGTCGTCTGGGGCGACATCCTGATCGGCCAGACAAATGGCACAACGGTCACTTGGGGCAGTCTCTCGGGCAACGTGACGGCCGACCGCGTCGTGTGGGGTGACCTCCAAGGGCTGAACATCGCGCCGACGTCGCTGTCATGGGGCGCTCTCGAACGCGCGAACGGTGATCTCGTCGCCAGGTAACCTGGCAGTGAGCTAAACGTGGCGCTTCGCAAGCTGATCGCCGACCCCGCCGACCCGGCGCTCGTCCGCGCGGACTGGCGCGGCGGCCTGCCCGAACTGACGGACGGCAGCATCACCTTGCGGGAGCTCCGCGCTCACGACGCGGCGTCGTTGGTCACGCATTTGAGCGATCCCCACGTGTGTCGCTTCATCGAGCCGTGTCCGTCGACCACGACCGGTTTTGCTCGATTCATCCGGTGGACACACGCGGAGCGTCGGCGCGGCAAGCTGGCCTGCTTCGGCATCATACCGGCGGGAGCGACGCGCGCCGTCGGCGTCATTCAGGTCTGGCCGATCGAGCGCGATTTCTCCACCGCGGAATGGGGCTTCGCGCTCGGTCGATCGTACTGGGGGTGCGGACTGTTCATCGGAGGCGCACGGTTGGCGCTGGATGCGTTGTTTTCGCAGGTTGGCGTCTACCGCCTCGAGGCCCGCGCGGTCGATATCAACCGCCAAGGCACCCGCGCGCTCGAGAAGTTGGGGGCCAAGCGAGACGGCGTGCTGCGCGGCGCGTTCCACGACGGTGCGATCGTTCGCGACCATGTGATGTGGTCCATTCTCGCGCCCGAGTGGCAGATGTGGAGGGCCAGACGTCCCTCGTAGATGAGCAAGCGGCTCTCAAGATGATGTTTCCACTGATCGCATTCATCGTCGCAGTGGTCGCCACAGGCACGGCCGTCATCGCGCACAGTGCGATGCTGATCCACGTGTCGTCGTTGAATGGGTACGCCATTCTGCTGGCCGTCCTGACGATTGCGAGCGGGCGATTCTCGATCAAGGTGCCTGGCCGGCCGGCAACGGTCTCCGTCTCCGAGGTGTTCGTCTTCGCGTCGATCCTCTTGTTTGGCACGCCCACTCCTGTTTTGACCGTCGCGATCGATGGCCTGATGATCTCGCTGATGCAGAGAGATCGGCGCGTCTACCGGACGGCCTTCAACATCGCCGAGCCGGCGGTTTCAACGTGGATGGCCGGGAAGGTCTTCTTCGCCGTCTCAGGCGTCGCACCGGGGTCGGCGCTGTTGACGAGCATGCCGATCGTGGTACCGGCGACGGTCGCGATGGCCGGCGTCTTCTTCGTGTTCAATAGCGGTCTGAGCGCCGTCGCCGTCGCCCTTGAGACCGACGCCTCGGTCTACGAATTCTGGCGCGGTCACGCGTGGGCTCTTGGGGTGAATTACTACGCCGCAGCGTCGCTGGCGACGCTGGCCGTCGGCAGCGGCCCCTGGATCAACTTTGGCGTCGCCGGCTTTGTCGCGCCGCTGTTGCTGCTGTCCTACGTCGCCTACCGCGAAGCGGCAAGGCGGGTCGATGAGGCGCATCGCCATGTCGGAGACGTCGACCGCCTGTATCGTGCATCGGTCGACATGCTCGCGATCGTCGTCGACGCGAAAGATCAAATCACGCATGGCCACATCCGTCGGGTGCAGCGCCACACGCTTGCTGTGGCTGCGGGACTCGGCGTGAGCGATCAGCGCGAAGTGAAAGCGATCGAAGCCGGCGCCCTGCTCCATGACATCGGCAAGCTCGGCGTGCCGGACTACGTGCTCAACAAACCCAGCGTCCTGGCCCCGGCGGAATTCGAGGTCATGAAAAGACATGCGGGCATGGGCGCGCGGATTCTCGCGGCCGTCGGCTTTCCGTATCCGATCGTGCCGATTGTGCGTCACCACCACGAGCGATGGGACGGCGAGGGCTATCCTGACGGCCTCGCCGGCGACAAGATTCCGTTGGGCGCCAGAATCCTCGCGGTCGTCGACTGCTTCGATGCGTTGACGTCGGACCGTCCATATCGGCGGCGACTGACCGACGACCAGGCGATCGAGATTCTCAGATCGCGTCGAGCCACGTTTTACGATCCCGCGATCGTCGAAAAGTTCATCGAGCTGATTCCGGAATTGCGCCGGGCCGATGCTGCGTCCGGAGAGCTCGATGACACGCACGCAGCGGTTGTGGCCGGGCTGACACGAGCCGCGCCAGGTGACATGCTCGACACGCGGACATGCGCGTTGACTGCGGCGGCCATCGTCACGCCGCCATGGGACGCGCAGGAGCTCATCAATGAACGCGTGGCGCGCATGGGCCGAGCCGATGCGTGCCTGTTCGCGTTGAACGCACCGCAAAGCGCGCTCGTCGTGGCCCACGCGACGCCTCGGATCCGTGCGGCGGTGGCGGACCTGCAAGTGCCGGTTGGTTCCGGCGTATCGGGTTGGGTCGCTGCGAACCGGAGCACGATCCGCCATGCGGACGCGGTTCTGGACATCGGCGAGCTCGCAAAGGCGTTGTCGGCGAAGTCATGCGCGAGCATGCCGGTATTCGCCGGCGCCGATCTGTTCGGGACTCTCACGGTGTATGTCGCAGATTCGGCGCTGTCGGACGAAAAAGTGGATGCAGTGGGGCTTCTCGCGCAGGAAGTCGGGCTCTTGATTGCCCGGAGCGCCACCGCTGTCACCCGCTCGCAGCTGCGGACGGCGAGCCGCTCGCCGATGGCCGCGGTGTCGTGATGATGCCGGATCGTGCACGGGCGTTGCGGCGATGGGCGTGGATGGTCATCGCCGCCGTGGTCGCCCTTACCGGCGGGGCCCTGGCCATGCGGCATGGTCACCCCATAGCCGCTGCCCAGGTGTCCAGTCAAGCAGATACGCTGGTGGCGTCCATTCGAGCGGAGCCCCGCTCATTCAATCGGTACATCGCGCGCGATCTTTCGACAACGGTGCTGACGCTCCTGATGCACGGTGCGCTCGTGCGCATCAATCGCGTTACGAACCAGCTTGAGCCCGACCTCGCCGAGCGGTGGGATCTGCTGTCGGATGGCCAGACGTATCGATTGCACCTTCGAGCGGGCGTTCGATTCTCGGACGGAACCCCGTTCTCGGCAGACGATGTGGTCTTTTCGTTTCGGGCCATCTACGACCACACCGTCGAGAGCGTGCTCGTAGACAGCCTTCAGGTGCAAGGTCAGCCGCTTACGGTGATCGCCGAAGACGCGACAACCGTGACGGTCCGGTTCCCGGCGGTGTTTGCCGCCGGCCTGCGCATGCTCGACGGCGTGCCGATATATCCGCGGCGTCGACTCGAGCCGGCGCTGAAGGCCGGTTCATTTCGATCGGCCTGGGGTTCGTCGACGCCACCGGCAGAGATTGCGGGTCTGGGACCATTCATGCTCCGTCGCTACGAACCGGGACAGAGGCTCACCCTCGATCGCAACCCGTACTACTGGCAGCACGACAGCCGGCTGCCGCACCTCGCACACGTGGTGCTGGAGGTGGTGTCGGATCAGGACGCCGAGCTGCTCCAGCTCGAAAGCGGCAGCATCGATCTCACGCAAAGTGAGCTCAGGCCGTCGGACGTCCCAGCGCTGAAGCGGGCTGCGATTGCCGGACAGGTGGCGATCACCGAGGCGGGCATCGGCCTCGACGGCGATCTGTTGTGGTTGAATCTAAGCTCCGCAAAGACGCGAGATCCGCGCAGCCGCTGGCTCCAACATCCCGATTTTCGACGCGCCCTTGCTCACACGGTCGACCGCCGGGCCTTCATCGACACGGTCTTTTACGGAGAAGCGGTCCCGGCCGACAGCATCATCTCCCCTGGAAACCTGCAATGGCACACGGAGGCCGCGCTCCCCGCGTACGACCATGCAACGGCGACGCGCTTGCTGGCGTCGCTGGGTCTGCACGCCCGGGACGGCGATGGGATGCTGCAAGACGGTAACGGCCGTGCCGTAAGGTTTACCTTAATGACCCAGAAGGGCAATACCTCGCTCGAGCGCGGGGCATCCGTCGTTCGTGACAGCCTCGCGCGGGTTGGCGTGCGCGTCGACGTGGTCGCGCTGGAAGCCGGAGCCCTGATCGATTACGTCATGCGCGGCGAGTATGACGCGGCGTATTTCAGGCTCTTGACGACGGACACTGATCCCACCTTGAATCTCGATTTCTGGCTGAGTTCGGGCAGTGCGCACATCTGGAATCCTGGCCAGCGTGCAGCCGCCACGGAGTGGGAGGCGAGGATCGACGCGCTGATGGATCAAATCTCGACCACGCTGGACACCCACCGTCGTCGGGAGCTGTTTGCCGAGGTGCAGCGCATCATGGCGCGGGAAGCACCCATCCTGTGCTTCGCATTTCCGCGTCTGCCAATCGCGGTGAGCTCGCGCGTGATCGACGCGACGCCGGCACCCTTCCGGCCGCCGCTGCTCTGGAATCCAGCCGTTATCGGAGTTAGGTCGGCGCACTAGGAGCTGGGCAATTGCTCAGTGCCGCTCCGGCTCAGTGCACAGTGGTGAGTTTGCGATCAATCCACGCGAGCTTGTCGGGATTGCGGACGACGCGGATCCCTGAAATCTCCTCGCCGTCGATGGAAAACACGAAGACCGATTCGAGCCGCCCGCCCATGCGGACAACCAGCGCCGGCTCCGAATTGACATCAGCGATCCGCAGCGACACCTCTCGGATGAGACCGGCGGTCTCGGCGATGCGATGCAGGCCGACGAGGAAATTGAGCACCTCGTCGCGGCCGATGAGCGGCCGCCGCGCCGCGGTCGCCTTGCCGCCGCCGTCGCTCCACATGCCCACGTCTCTGGCCAGGAGCGCGGTCAACTCGGGGCCGTCGCCGGACAGAAACGCGCGGGCGAAGCGCTCAGCGATCGCGCGCCTCGACTGAGCCGTGCCTGTCAGCCGAGGCCGCTCATCCGCGAGCCGCCCTTTCGCGCGATGGAGCAGTTGCCGCGAGTTCTCCGCAGTCATCCCGAGCATTTCGGCGACTTCAGCGTGGTCATAACCGAAGATGTCCTTGAGCAGGAACACCGCTCGCTCCTCGGGCGAGAGCTTCTCGAGGAGGACGAGGAACGCGAGCGTCACCGACTCCGCTCGCTGCAGCACGGTGTCGGGGCCGATCAGTTCCGAGGTGAGCACAGGCTCGGGCAGCCATGGCCCGATGTACTGCTCCCGGGTCGCTCGGGCGGACTTCAACCGATCCAGACAGAGACGCGTCACGATCGTCGTCGCAAACGCCTTCGGGGAGCGAATCGCCGATCGGTCCGCTCCAACGAAGCGAAGCCAGGCGTCCTGGAGCACGTCTTCCGCGTCCGACGCGCTGCCCAACATCCTGTACGCAATCGAGAACAGCAACGGCCGATGGGTGTTGAAGACGTCCTGATCCATGGCTCAAGCCGCGTGGCGAAACATCTCGGCCAGACCCTGGTGCATCGTCGAATACTTCGGCCGCCAGCCGAGCTCTGCCTTGGCCTTCGCGTTCGAAAGCGGCATGCGAATGGAGGTGAAGCGCGCCATATAGGGCGTGACCAGCCGAGGCAGCCAGGCCGGCACGTGGAATGGGGGAGTCGATCCCGTGTACTCCGCGATCCCCTCGACGATTTCGGTCATGCTCATGGCGCGATCATCGACGATGTCGTACGTGCTGCCGGCGGGCGCCAGGTCGAGCGCGCTCAGCGTCGCAGTCACCGCATCGTCGACATGGATCAATGGCAGCTGTCCGAGATCGCCATTAACCACAGGCAGCAAGCGTTTGCGCACCATTTCGATTATTCTGACTGTAGACGGCGACTCGAGGCCATAGAACATGCCGTAGCGAAGGATAACGCCTTCGATTGCCCCGTGCTCCGTCGCTTCGAGCACCTGACTCTCCATCGATCGAACCGCTGCGGCGGCTTCATTTCCGAGCGACAGGTCGACGGTACCTCGTGGAGCAAGCATGGCAAATGAGCCCACGATGAATCGCCTCGCACTGGCCTTGACCGCCGCGTCCAGGAGATTCCGTGTGCCGTCGATGCGCAGACGGTTCGTCGCGTCGAGATCCCTTGTCCGACGCGGGCCGTCCTTGGGCAAGGCGGTCAACTGATGAATCACGTGTGTGGGATGGGCAGCTTTGAGGACAGCGATCAGCGCCTCCCGATTGAGCGCGTCGGCAACGGCCGGGGTCGCGCCGAGCGCGCGGATGTCATCCTGCTTGCGCGGCGACCTGGTCAATGCCGTGACCTGATGTCCCGTGGCCACGAGGGCACGGACGAGGGGAATGCCGATGGTTCCCGATCCACCGGCAACAAAGACATTCATGCCAATTGCCTTTCTCGGACGAACCGGATCGCCAAGACCGCGCCGAGCGTTTCCGTCACGGTGAGCAGAATCGCGGTGGTGGCGAAGAGATCGCGCCACTGCCGGTCGACATGAGCCACATGATCCGGGCTGGCGACCACGAAATGATTCACAAGGCCGAACAGGAGCGACCCCGTCATGGTGACCGCAATCAGCCAGCCTCCGACTCGCTCAGCCGGCCATGTCAGCGCGAGACCGATGAGCGGCCCCGCCAGGATGACGATGAAGACAAAGAGCATCGCTTCGCTTGACAGCGCGACCCGCGCCTCCGTATGCACCGCGCCGTGGGCGATCGAAACGACGAAATGGGCGAGAACCGCCGCAGCCAGCCCTGTCCAGGTCCAGCTAGATCTGCTGGCCACCGGCCCGCCGGCGTCTACCGGTCTGCTCATGTCCAGGTGACGAGCGAGGAGGGCGAGACGTGACAGTCTGCCGCCTCATCCGTTCAACGGGGCGCCTACGAGCTCGATCCCGCACTCGCGTCCGGCGCTGGCGAGAGCTTGCAAGGCCGCCTCGGTCCGCGATCCAGCGAGCGCCTTCTGACGACTCGACGCGATACGTGTGTGGCACGTTCTTGGGCGCCAGCAAAACGGCGCCGGGCCGGCGATGCTCTCGTCAGCGCCGACGCGCCTAACGCGGTCCGTGTGGACTGCGCTGCCACCCGGGGCCCAACGAAAACGTGAGCGACGGCGCGTACTGGCGCGGCGTCATCGGAACCGGTCGCAGATAAGACGTCGACGTCAACACGTAGAAGGGGAGCCCGAGGTCAGCCTGCACGAAGGCCCGAATCGTGCTGGCTCGCGCCATCTCGTAGCCCGCCGTCAGCTCGCCTTGGAGACCGTTTCCGCTCCAGTCTGTGCGGCCGTCGAAGATCGACGCTCCGCTCCAGCTCAATCCGCCGCCGAAGTACGCGGTCTGGTTCGCCAGCGGTCTCTTGAAATACAGGCCCTCGAGCTTGACCCATGAACCGGACGACGCGTCTGTGTTCCCCGCACCGTAACCGCTGGAGCCCCCGGCATGGTTGACCTGGAAATTGAGGAACGAGACGTCGATGCCGAATGAGTCGAGCTCGTGCCGGTATCCGATCAGCCCGACCGACGTGACCGGTTGCTTCGGGTCGGCGAACATCGCACCGTAGCCGAGGCGGGCGTAGAAAATCGAGTCCGAGTCGACGCGCCGCTTCATCGCCTGCGTCGCCGAGACGTTGGTGCGATCGACCACGCCCCGAAGGTCCATCGGTTCGCCGGTCAGAACGGATCGAACCATCTGGTTGTAAATGGCCGGAATGTCGTCGAGGCCGATGGCCGTCGCTTCGCGATGGCCCCGTGGCCCCCACAGCGTCACGAAAATCGCGGAGCCCAGCTGAACGTGGGTCACGACGTACTGGTCAGGACACGGTGAGGACACGACGTGTTGACCAGCCAGTTCGAATTGCCTGCCGAGGATACGAAGCGCCGCCCGACGATCGCGCGGCGACAGTGTGTCTTCGGTTTCATCCACGGTCACGCAGACGTCCGCGGCTGCACGGCCGGCTGTGATCACGAGCATCAGGCTCGACGCGATGACTGTGGCAACCGTTCGGCTGCTCATACATCCTCCAAACGTCCGCATCAGACCGTTGACCGAGGGCGTGGAAACGTCAGATCTGGCTATCCGGGTATGCGCAAAGGGGCGGCAGGAAGGCTCAGCGAGAGATTGGCGAGCGACTACAATGTGGTCCTCACAGGTGGATGCATCCGCTTCCGGGCGGCTCGACCTGGACCGCCTCGCGCCGGCGGCGTACGACGAGCTCCGTCGGCTCGCGGCCGCGTTGATGCGGCGCGAACGGCCGGGGCAGACGCTCCAGCCAACCGCGCTCGTGCACGAGGCTTACCTGCGGCTCGCGGGCCCAGGGACGCCCTGGACGGACAAACGGCACTTCGTCGGCATCGTAGGCCGCTCAATGCGACAGATCCTGGTCGAGCGCGCGCGCGCTCGCGGCGCGCAGAAACGCTGGGCAGGGCTCGATCGGGTGACGCTGTCGGAGCGCCTGGCTGTGTTTGCCGAGGACGATCAGATGCTGCCGGCGCTGGACGAAGCGCTCACACGTCTCGAGCAGATCGACCCCGAGCAGGCGCGGATTGTCGAGCTGCGCTACTTCATGGGGTTCAGTGTGGAAGAAGCGGCGGAAGCGCTCGCGATTTCGCCCGCGACGCTCAAGCGGCGCTGGGCGCTGGCGCGCGCGTGGCTGTTCCGCGCGCTCACGGAAAACAGCCGCTGATGGCTTCCACCCCGTCCGACGAGTGGCGCCGTGTGCGCGACCTGTTCGAGCAAGCGCTGGATCAGAGGCCGGCCGACGTTCAGCGCTGGGTCGAACAGCAGACCGCTCGCGAACCTGGCGTGCGCCGCGAAGTGATATCGCTCCTGGCCCACCACGACACGGCTGGATCTTTTCTCCGCGCCCCACTGGGTGAACGCGTTCCCGAGCTGTTCCTTGAAGACGATGGGTTCAAGCCCGGCACGACGGTTGGCGCTTACACGATCGTTCGTGAGATCGGCCGAGGCGGCATGGGGCGCGTGTATCTGGCCGCCGACGGGCGCCTCGGTCGCCACGTCGCACTGAAGGCGCTCCCGCCGCCGCTGTCCGCGGATGCGACCCGCCGCGAGCGTCTGCGGCGAGAAGCCAAAGCCGCCGCCGCTTTGACGCACCCCGGGATCTGCGCGGTCTATGCGCTCGAGGAGATCGAGGACGCGCTGTTCATTGCGTCCGAATACGTCGAGGGACAGACACTCCGCGCGGAGATTGCGAGCGGCCGCCGCCCGACATCGCACGAAATGCTCGAGACCGCCCGCGACCTCGCGGCTGCACTGGCGAGCGCGCACGCGAAGGGCATCACCCACCGCGATCTGAAACCCGAAAACATCATGCGCTCGGCGGACGGACGCCTCAAAATCCTCGACTTCGGGCTTGCACGCGTCGACGACGCGGCCGATCGACCGGGCAGCCTGGCAGCGCCCGCCGGGCGAAGGACGCAGCCGGGCATGCTGGTCGGGACACCGGCTTACATGGCGCCGGAGCAGCTGAATGGTCAGCCGGCTGACTCGCGCAGCGATGTGTTCTCGTTTGGCGTGCTGCTGTATGAGTACAGCTGTGGCGTGCACCCATTTGAAGGTGGAACGCCGCTCGCCGTCGCCGCGCACGTCCTCGAAAGCGACGCGCGGCCGGTCGACGCCCTTCGTCCTGACATCCCCGCGCCGCTCGCGACGGTGATCGAGCGGTGCCTCAGAAAGGCTCCGGGGGAGCGATGGTCGAACGCTGTTGACGTTGCGCTGGCGCTCGCGCGCCCCGAGGGCTTGCGGCTGAACAGCCCTCGTCTTGCTCGGTGGTGGCGTACGCATCAGCTGATCATCATGGCGGTGTACTGCGCGGCGACGTTTGTCGCCTGGGAAATCAAAGAGCGAGTCCACGGGTTTGCCGACCCGGCGTTTGTGGCCATCGGCATCTCGTCAGCCCTCAACGGCGTCCTACGAGGGCACCTGCTGTTCACCGAGTGGATGAACCGCGGGGCGCTGGCGGCTGAGCGCGCCCGCGCGGAGCCCATAACCCTAGTTGTCGATGTCGTGATCGCCGCGGTTCTCGCCGGCTGCGGCGCGCTCGTCCTGCCCGGCCGACCCCTTGCGGCGATGCTGACGATCGCGCTCGCCCTGGGTGTCGCGCTGGCTCGAACCGTTCTCGAGCCGGCAACGACAACGGCGGTGTTTGGCGGGCGAACTTAGAGGGGACTCAGAGGCAGGCGAGAAGGCCGCGCAACACGCACGCAACCTCGTCCGCAGCGCCGCGGCTTGGCGGGCGCCCGAAACACCCAAGAGGCCCTCTCCGTCTAACCTCTGCGTACACTGTGGGCGTACTGCTGCCGATACACATCGTCGCAGGCGGAATGGCCATCATCCTGGGCGCGATGGCGCCGCTGGCCTCGAAGGGCGCCACGCTGCATCGGCGAAGCGGACTGCTGTTCGTCTATGCGATGCTCACGATGGGGATGAGTATCGTGTTGGTCTTCGTCGCGATGTTCTACTGGCTCTGGCGCGTCCGGGGCAGACGGACGCTGGCACTGGCGCGGTAGACCCTCCGTTCGAGACGCTCTTGGCTGCGGACAACACGCTGGAACCGACGAACCGTGGCTGTCATTGACAAAAGAAGAACGCTCATACCGCTCACGAGGAGTGGCAGAACGGAGGTCCGCGCGATGGCTGCGAAGAAGTCGGGTTCGACCAACATCCAAAAGGTCGTCATCTTCTTTATGGAGAACCACACCATCGACAACATTGCCAGCGACGTGGCCGGCGTCAACGGCAACAAGGCCCTGCCTCTGGCTCCCGACGTCGTTGTTCCAGATCCTCCCCACGATCATGGCCACTGGGACGTCAGAAAGACGCCGGCGCCGGGCGGTGCACGGCGCGAGCGATTCTCTGCAGCGCAATTACCCAATTTGTACAAGTTGATGAACGAGTTCACCGTTTGCGACAACTACTTCTCCGACTACGCCGGCAACTCCTTTCCGAATCATTGCTTCGCCATCGGGGCGGATGCGGAATGGGCCTACGCGAATCCAGGCCATCGATACTCGGTATCGATCGCGACGGCCGGTGTTCCCGCTCGACTCGTCAAAGCAGGCAAGACCTGGGCGAACTATGGAAAAGGCTTCGCGTTTGCGCAATACCAAGATCCCCTGATGCACAGGAACGTGAAGACCGCGGCCCAGTTCGGGGCAGACGCTGGTGGGGGCAAGCTGCCGAACGTCTCATGGGTCTACGCTCCGGCCGACCAGGACTTCCACCCCGGCCCGCGCACCAGCATGAAAGCCTCGGACAGCTGGCTTGGATCTTCGGTGGAAGCCGTCCGTCAAGGCCCCGACTGGGCGGCAAGCATGATCTTCATCACGTTCGATGATTGGGGCGGCTGGGATGACCATGTGGATCCGCCGAACGTCGAGAAATTTCCCGTGGGCACGCCTTGGCCGGGTGAGCAATATCGCTATGGGTCGAGGGTGCCGTGTATCGTCGTGGGACCGTTCGCCAAGGCGAAGTATGTTTCCCACGACCTCTCGTCGCACGTGAGTCTCGTCGCCTTCATCGAGCGCCTCTGGGGTCTCCCGCCGTCTCCCAACGCGGACGCCGCCCGACGCACCAAAGCCGACCACGCGATGGCGGATTGCTATACGCCGTGAGTCAGCGTCTTGGCGTGCGCCCAGCTCAGCTCGCAGTATTTCAGCAGCGCCTTCGTGTTCACGTTCTATACGGAAAGGCTCTCATACGAGTACACACCTGTCATGTCGAGGACCTGAGCCGGTGTCACTGACGGACCGAATGGCGATGCCAGCGGATCGGTGAGCCGCTGGCCGACGGGTGCACCGGGCGTGGTGGCCGTCGGCAGGTAGTTCCGCCCGTTCTTGACCATCCAGGCCTCCCAGATCCGATCCACATTGCAATGATTGAGAAAGAAGACAGGATCGTTCGGGGACGAGGCGGGAAGCATGTCGCCTCCAACCCAGATGTGCACGAGATTGTGCAAATCGTTCGGAGGGTTCCATCCTTCCACTCGGTTTCGGAAGCGTGTCGAGTTCCGGTCCCAGGGCGCATCGTCAAACGGCACGACGTTCAATGCGTCCGCCGTCGACGCCTTCTTCGGAAGATTCGGTCGAGAGATACCCTGAACGCCGGCGCCACGATTCCGTCGAAGTGCACGATTCACCTGGACCAGCGTGCCGTTCGCGTTCGATGCTAGGCGAACGGGAAACGCGGCGAGGGTAAACGGTCCCGGCGCGCTGACGCCGTCGCCCATACAGTCGTTATTCCAGATCGGCGCGGTGAGTTGATCGGCTGCCGACAACTGGCCGTCGGCCGCCCAGTCCCAATACGGAAGGCCGAATGTGTTATCGCCGAGCACCTGCTGCATCAGTTGTTCGATCGTTCGAAGCATCAGGCGATGCCACGGCGGAAAGATTGGTCGGGAATGCGCAATTCCCATGACGGCGCTGTGCCAGGCGACAAACCTGTCCCAGGTGCTGGCCGGCTTACTCGGCCCCGGAATGCCGAGACTCGCCGTCGTCACGCCCGTAAACTGCTGCTTGAGCGCCAGGACTGCCTGGACGTATTTCTGCTTGGCGGCGGCGTTGGTGACAATGTTCGATCGAACAGGCATCGCTCCTCATTTCCGCCGCATCGTCTTCTTGGCAGCCGCTTTTGACCGCACGCCCTTCTTGGTCATCGTCATCCCGCCCATTGCTCCCGACCCGGTCTGCGACCGTGCGGAGAATTCGTCAGGAAACGTGTCGATCACGCTCTTGAGCAGATCGATCGCTGAGGCGAAGCCCGCGTTCGGCATTCCGTGGTAATGGACCAAGCCTGAGTTGGAGACGCCCAGTATGGCGTTGAACGGCTTGCCGTCGATTTTCACGCGATACATGGTCGTCACTGTAATGTGGTGGCCTTTGTAATCGGCCTCGCGAACCGAGCCCATGCCGCCGGTCATGTGCATACCGGCGAGAAGCTTCTTGAAGTAGGGCGCGTTCTTTCTGGCTTGGGCCGCGCTCGCGTCGGCGGTGATGGGTCCTGGCGACGTTGGTGTCATCTGAAATCCCCTCGCGAACTGAGTATCCGGAGATCTTGGCACGGCCCGGACCCGCGCTCAAGCAACAAACCTGGCAACTTCCAAGCATCTGGCCTGTTGTCGCCGACTATCCGCTCGATAAAACCAGCAGAGGCCGTGCGACATCCAACGGGAAAGCCGTTCTTCTACTTCCTCGTGGCCGGGCTCCTCCTGCTGGCCGATATCCCCTTGCTCCCGGCGCTCAACGCATCGTCTCCGACGTTCAAGCGTCTGCTCTTCGAAATCGCGGTCGTCGTTTTCGTGCCGTTCTTCTTCGTGCCGAGCCTTATCTACCACTTCGAGAAGCAGTGGATTCGGCACGGGTCGGTCCAAGAGGCGCTGGCCGGGGCCTCATGGACCGCGGCCATCACGATGGCGTGCATCACAACGGGCCTTCTTCTGGCCTGGCTCAGCGTTCCGTGGATCATCGCGTCACGATTCGGACCACCTCGTCCAATGACGAGCGAGGAGGCAGCCCGTGCTGTTTCTACGATCGGCGCGTGGGACAAGGGCGATCGTGGAGACCTATCGGTCCTCCTCATGCAGCTCTCTTGGAGGTGGCTGCCGAACGCGTCGGTGAGCGCCGCACTCTCGCAAAAGATCCACGACGAATGTGGATCGGCGGCGAACGCTGATGACTGCTTCGAGGGACTGCGTGCGTTGTTTGCAACCGGCTTTCAAGCTGCTGATCTCGCTCCCGTGCTGGTCAAGCTGTCGGAGCGTGATCCCGAAGTGCGCGCGAACTGGCGGAGCATGGGGTTCCTCCTCGAGCGAGGAGAACTCGCGCATCGCTATCGATCGAGGCTTCTCG
>Ga0318533_10000119_pt1 | contig 24920 bp, 22 predicted proteins | sample GRESIP053b4f27_FD_203675 | JGI IMG/M metagenome (GOLD analysis project Ga0318533, IMG submission 203675) | Tropical soil microbial communities from Luquillo Experimental Forest, Puerto Rico - GRE.SIPMG.053b4f27 | ecosystem: Environmental > Terrestrial > Soil > Tropical forest > Bulk soil...
GCTCGACGAGGTGTCGTTTCGTGTGTCACGTCCAGGCGTCGCGACGGGCGTCGCGTGGACCGAGACCGGCGGCGACGTCCTCTTCGTCGAAGCCAAGCTGCTCCCTGGGGGCCATCACAATCTGATTCTGACGGGGCAGCTGGGCAACGTGATGCAGGAGTCGGCGCGCGCCGCCGTCAGTCACATCCGCGCCGAGGCGAACCGCCTCGGCATCCCAAGCGATACCTTCGACAAATACGATCTGCACGTGCACGTCCCGGCCGGCGCAATCCCGAAGGACGGGCCGTCGGCCGGCGTGACGATCGCGACCGCGATCGTCTCAGCGCTGCGCGATCAACCGGTACGTGAGGACCTCGCCATGACGGGCGAAATTACTTTGAGCGGGCTGGTCCTGCCGGTCGGCGGCATCCGCGAGAAGAGTCTCGCGGCGCGCCGGTACGGGATCAAGGAATTCATCCTTCCGGCACGCAACGAGCCGGACCTCGCGGAATTGCCTGCTGAAGTCAAGAACGGCATGCGCTTCATTCCGGTCCAGACTTTAGATGAAGTGCTGCGCATCGCGCTCCCGGCGCCCGCGGCAGTATCCTGAGACCCGCGATCGCCGATCGTGCGCTTGGTCTACTACATTTCCGGGCACGGCCTCGGGCATGGGTCACGGTCGATCGAGGTCATGCGCGCGATTCGCGCGATCGCTTCGAACGTCGCGATCGACGTTCGCACCGCCGCGCCGCGATGGCTGTTCGAATCGGCCGCCCCTGCCGGCGTCGTGTACCAGGCCGTCCAGACCGACACTGGCGTCGTCCAGACCGACAGCCTCACGATCGACGAAGAGGGGACAGCCCGCGCCGCCGCACGGTTCGATCGGGAGTTCGAGCGGCGCGTGGAAGACGAGGCGCGAATCCTGCGCAGCCTGCGCGCCGATCTCGTGCTCGCCGACGTGCCGCCGCTGGCGATGGCCGCCGCTCATCGCGCGGGCGTGCCGGCTGTCGCGATCGCGAACTTTACATGGGACTGGATCTTCAGCATCTATCGCACCTTCGACGGCCTGGCCCCGCGAGCGATTCCGACGATACGCGCCGCCTATGCGACGACGTCGCTCGCCCTGCGCCTTCCATTGCACGGCGGATTCGAGACGATGCCCGTCGTCCGCGACATCCCGCTCGTCGCCAGACGCTCGTCGCGTGACCCGGCGGACATCCGGAAACAGCTCGGCGTCGATCCGGGTCGGGTGCTGGTCCTGTCGTCGTTCTCCGGATTCGGGCTCGACTTGCCGCTGGCCGATCTCGCGCGCTCAACCGATTTCGCCCTGCTCTCGCCCGAACGCGATCCGCCACAAGGTCTTCGCTACGAGGACCTCGTCGCCGCCGCCGACGTCGTCGTCAGCAAGCCGGGATACGGAATCGTGTCGGAGTGCGCCGTAAACGGCACCGCGCTCCTCTATACCTCGCGGGGACGCTTCATTGAGTACGACGTGCTGGTTGCGGGCATGCCTCGACTGCTTCGCAGCCGGTTCATGGCCCCTGACGACCTGCGTGCTGGCCGGTGGACAGCTTCGATCCACGCGGTCCTGGCCCAGCCGGCTCCTGCGGAGCGCCCGCGCGCGCACGGCGCGACAGTCGCCGCGGAGCACATCCTCGACATGATCGGGTGAGAATGCCACTACAATTGCTGCCTATGTTGAACCGCCGCGCGTTTCTTTGGCTCGCAGGCGCCACGGCTCTCCCGGTGAGCCGCCTGACCGGGGGCCGCCCGGGCGCCCCAGCGTGGGTCTCGGCGCAGCGCGGCGGCGGGCCTGCCGCTTATCCGGATCCGTTGCCGCCGAGCGTCGCCGCTCTGACGTCAATGCGCGACCGCGCGAAGCCGATTACTTCGGAGGAGCGGCGCGGCCGCATCGAACGAGCGCGCCGCCTGATGGCGGATCGGAAGATCGACGCGATCATTCTGACCGCCGGGACGTCACTCACCTATTTCACCGGCATCCGCTGGGGCGGCAGCGAACGACTGTTCGCCGTCGTGATTCCGAAAGTCGGAAACCCGTACGTCGTCACGCCCGCGTTCGAGGAAGACCGCACGCGCGAGCAGCTCGCCGCCGGACCGCTCGCGCACACAGACGTCGCGACGTGGCAGGAAGACGAGAGCCCGTTTGCCCTCGTCCAGCAGGGATTGAAAGATCGTGGCATCGCCGGCGGTCGCATCGGGGTCGAAGAGACGACGAAGTTCGTGTTCGCCGACGGCATGGCCGGCGCGGCGCCCGCGCTCCGAGTTGTCAGCGCAACGCCGGTGACGGCCGGCTGCCGAATGATCAAAGACGCGCACGAACTGGAGCTGATGCGTCTGGCCTGCCAGGTCACCTTGACATGCTATGAGGCAGTCTTCAAGGCGCTCGCGCCGGGGATGACGCAGGATCAGGCCGGGCGCCTCATCGGCGCGGCGTACAACCGCCTGGGCTTCCCCGGTTTTGCCAACGTGCAGGTTGGCGAGTACACCGCCCTTCCCCACGGATCGATCACTCCACAAACGATCCGCGAAGGCACGATCGTCATGATCGATGACGGATGCACGGTCGAAGGCTACCAATCGGATATCACGCGGACATTCGTGCTCGGCAAGGCCACGGACAAGATGAGGAAGGTCTTCGAGATCGTCCACGCCGCGCAGGCCGCGGCGCTCAAAGCCGCGCGACCCGGCGTGCCGCTCGAGAATATCGACACCGCCGCGCGAACGGTCATCGTCGACGCCGGCTACGGGCCCGGATTCAAGTACTTCACCCACCGCCTGGGCCACGGCATGGGAATGGACGGACATGAGTGGCCGTACCTCGTCAAGAACAACATGTTCGGGTGGGAAACGGCTCTGAAGCTGCAGCCCGGGATGGTCTTCAGCGACGAGCCCGGCGTTTACATCCGCGGCGAATTCGGGGTGCGCCTCGAGGACGATATGCACATCACTGACACCGGAGCGGAACTGTTCACGCCTCAGAGCCCGTCGATCGAGAACCCCTTCGGATCCTGATTACATGGGGGCACAGACGTGCTTGTGGTGCCCGAGCTGCGTCTCAGTCCTTGATGCAGGTCACCAGCGACCAGATTCTCGGGATGTTCACCTTTTCGATCGAGATCGGGTTGAGGTCGGCTTGCGCGAGGAACGCCGGCAGATCCAGGTCCGACTTGAAGCCGATGTGCACCGTGGCCGGTGAGATGATCCGCTCGATCCGCGCGACGAAGGGGTGGCGGCTCAGAAAGTGATTGAGGATGACGATGCGGCCGCTCGGCCGGCAGACGCGCCTCATCTCGCGGGTGACTGCGACCGGGTCGGGCACGACGCTGATGACGTATGGAGCGTAGACGATGTCGAACGTGTCGTCGGCAAACTTGAGGTTGGCCGCGTCCATCTGCATCAGGCGCACGTTCGGCAGACCCTTGCGTGCGATGCGATCCCGCGCCTTCTCGAGCATCGGGCTCGAGAGGTCGATACCGGTGACGGAGCAGTCGCGCGGATAGAGCGCCGCGTTGATGCCGGTGCCGACGCCGACCTCGAGCACCCGGTTCCCCGGCTTGATGTTCATGCGCCGAATAGCGTCGACGCGGCCCGGGTGCAGCACCGGGCCGAACATGATGTCGTACACCCACGCGAGCTTCTCGTAGACGTTCGCGACGAAATCGTTTTCAACGACGGTGACCGACAACGCGCGCGTTGCCGCGTCGGATCCCACGATTTCTTCTGCGTCGCGCGAACGAGTCGAATCGAATAACGCCATCGGGTGCCCTCGGCCTGAGCGACTATACCTTCGGACGCCTAACGAAGTCCATCAATGACTGCCAGCGCCGCGTCTACATCGCCGGACTGGGTCGAGATTTGCATACCCTGGACGGCGCCCCGCAGTTCCGCGGCGATGCCCCGTGCGATCGCAATCCCCTCTGCGGCCGCGGTGTCCGGACCATCCACGCGGCGCATGCGCTCGAGGAGCGCATCCGGCACGCGGACACCCGGCACCTCATTTGCCAGGAACTCCGCGTTCCGCGCGCTCTCGAAGGGGAAGATGCCAGCAATGACAGGCAGCCGCGCGTGGTCGATCCGCTTCAGGAACGACTCGAACGCGCGAACGTCGAAAATCGGCCGCGTGACAACGAACTCCGCGCCCGCCTCGACCTTGTACTCGAAGCGCCGCAACTCTTGATCGAGGTTGGGGGCCGCGGGGTTTACGGAGACGCCGATGTGAAAACTGGTGGGAGCGCCAATCCCCTGGCCACCGATGTCACAGCCGTGGTTCAGCCGGGAAACGACGTTGGTCAGCCCGATCGAGTCGACGTCAAAGACCGCCGTCGCGTCCGGGTAGTCGCCGACGCGGCCGGGGTCGCCTGTGATGAGCAGCAGGTTGCGCAAGCCCATGGCGTGAGCCCCCAGCAGGTCCGACTGAATGCCGAGCAGATTTCGGTCGCGACACGCATAGTGCAGGACTGTCTCGATGCCGGCTCGCTGCTCGATCAGCACGGCGAGCGACAGCGCGCTGATGCGCGCGCCCGCACGAATCCCGTCGGGGATGTTGATCACGTCGACACCCCGTATCTTGAGCCGCTTCGCGCGTTCGACGATCTCATCGGTCTGGAAGCCGCGTGGCGGAAGCAGCTCGACCGCAACGGCGAATGTGCCGCGTGCCAGGGCGTGCGCGAGCCGCGATTTCTGTTCGCGCGCGACGGGCGGCGACGCAATGCTCGGCGAGGGCATCCCTGAAGCGACACGCGCGCCGCCTGCCGTGGTCAGTCGAGGCCCCGTCTGCCCCACGCTCGACGCCAGGCCGCGGACCGCCATCTTGATCTGCCGGATGTGCTCAGGCGTCGTCCCGCAGCAGCCGCCGACGATCCGGACGTTGTGCAGGATGAATCGGCGCGCGTACGACGCCATGTATTCAGGCGAGCACAAATAAATGTTGCGGCCTTCTACGTCGCGCGGCTTGCCGGCGTTCGGTTGAGCCGACAGCTTCGACCTGGTTACGGCGGCCATCCGCTCGATCGTGTCGAGCATGGGCGCCGGACCAACGGCGCAGTTGACCCCCAGCACCGTCGCGCCGCGACGCTCGAGCTCCGGCGCAAACCGTTCCGGCGGCGTGCCGTCCAGTGTGTTGCCGTCTTCCTCGGTCGTCATTTGCGCCACGATCGGCAGGTCCGACACGCTCCGGACCGCATCAATCGCGGCGCCGATCTCGTTGAGGTCGCGAAACGTCTCCAGAACGAACAGGTCGACCCCCCCGTCGATCAGGGCCTGCGCCTGCTCGCAGAAGTAGTCGCGCGCTTCATCGACGCCCGTCTTGCCCCATGGCTCGATGCGAATGCCCAACGGACCGATTGCGCCCGCCACGTACGCCCGCTCGTCCGCCGCGTGTCTGGCAATACGGGCGCCCTGCGCGTTGATCGCGTGCAGCTTGTCGGCCATCCCGAACGACCCGAGCTTGATGCGATTCGCGCCGAACGTATTGGTCTCGACAATGTCCGCGCCGGCGCGGACGTACTCCTGATGCACCTCCGCGACGAGGTCCGGCTGGGTCACGTTCAGGGCGTCAAAACTCTTGTTGATGAACACGCCCTTCGCGTACAGCATTGTCCCCATCGCGCCGTCGCAGACGAGAACGCGGTCGTCAAGGGCTTCCTGGAATCTCTGCATTGGCCCGTCGCTCGATGAATACCGATCGCCCAAACCGCTAGATTACCAAATTCACGTCTCGAGCCGTTCGGTCTTGAACGTCTCGGCGTCGATCAGGAGATAGGAGCTCGTCACGATGTCCAGGCCGATGGAGCGGACGCCCTGTCGGACCGAGTCGGTGAATTCGTGATGATGGCCGAAAAGGTGCAGGCGAGGCTTCATGACGGCCAGGACCTCGTTCAACACCGTTTTGCCGGCGTCGAGGCGCCGTCCTGCCGGATAGAACGGCCGGGGCGCCTCATGGGTCAGCAGCAGGTCGATGTTCGTCAGTCCCTTGCATGCGATGACTTCTTCCCGAACGAAGTGCCGGCGTTTGTCGTCGCGGCTCTTGCCGAGTTTCAACGGTCCTGACGACGCTCGGCGGCCGCGCGACGGCGGCAGCTGGGCCGCGGGAGTGTTGTACCAGCTCGGAGCGAAAGTGCCTCCAAGCGCCGCCACCCGCCACGTTCCGACGCGGTGTGGTCCGCCGTTTGGAAGGTAGTGCAGGGTGGGGAACAGTTGACGACCGGCGACCGCGGCCGCGACCACATCGAAGTCCTCGTTGTTGCCTTTGATCCAGTAGAGCGGGGCCACAGGTTCGAAGTAGCCGCCTTCGTTGCTGGCGACGTCGCCTACGCACACCCACAGGGGTACGTCGGCGTGCCGCTTCATGATGGTTTGAGCCGCGTCGAATGCGCCGTGAATATCGCCCAGGGCGCCTATCCGCATGACGACGTGATTCAAGATTCGGGATTCGTGAGTCGTTCAGTCACGCCGTCAGCGTCCGAGTGCGCCCCACGAATTCCGAATCAGAAATCACGAATCACGGTCGGGCGCTCGACGGCGTCGGGGAAACCGCCGCCGGTACAAGCAAGTCATCTTTGTCCCAGATGAAATCGTCTTTGCTGTACACCGCGAGCTCGTAGTCCTTGCCCATGAAGATCGCGCCGACAGGGCAGGCTTCTTCGCAGTACCCGCAGAAGATGCAGCGCGTTTTGTGGATCTGGTACACCGATGCGTACCGCGGCCCGGCCTGCACGGTCCCATCGTTCTCGGCCGCTTCAAGATAGATAGCATCCGCCGGACACGCGACCGAGCACAGTCCGCACGCGACGCACTTCTCAAGCCCGTTTTCATCGCGCATCAGCACCTGTTTCCCGCGCCATTTCGGGAACATCGGAACTTTCTGGTCTGGATAGTTCACCGTAATGGGCTTCTTGAAGAGGTGCTTGAGGGTGGTGGCAAACCCGATGACGAGCGGGCCAATCACAGCCATTGCCCTCAGTTTACCCGGCCGATAAGATCAATGTAAACCGATGCAAGTCCTTCTCACGACGCTGGTCGTCAAGCTCGCGGTCATGGCCGCGCTCGCGACGATGCTCGTGCGATACCGGCGGTTCCGTCGCATCCTCATCTTCGAGCGCCGGGCGTGGCCGGACCGTCTCACTTTCGCCCTCAGCCTCGGCATTCCGCTGGCCAGCGGCGTGGCGTCGCGGCTGCTGCTTAACTACAACGCGGCGGACTTGACCCTCGAGGGGTCGTTCCTGGCCGGCCTCATCGCCGGGCCGTACGCCGGTGCCCTCGTCGGGGCGATGGTCGGGCTTCCCCCGGTGTTCGCCGGCGAGTGGATTGCGCTCCCCTTCGCGATCGGCTGCGGCTTTGCGGGCGGCGGCCTGCGCGCGCTGTGTCCAAAGGAGTCGATCTGGCATTTTTCGCCGTTTGTCTTCACGACCATTCATCGCCGGGCCTGGCAGATGCTGCGCTCCCTGCAGGTCGACTGGCAGGTGGTCCTCATCCTCGCGCCGATTGGCCTCGAGCTGTTGCGCCAGGCGCTCGCATGGCGTTGGAGCGAGCATCATCGCCTGTTCTACATGGCGCCTGGTTCGGTGTGGATGCTGGTCGCCGTCCTCCTGGCGACGGTCCTCTGCGTCGCGACACCCATCAAGATTTGGAACAACGCGCGCATCGAGCACCGCCTGCAGGAGCAGGAAAAGCTGTTGCTGGCCGCGAAGATCGAGGCGCTGTCCAGTCAGATCCACCCGCATTTTCTGTTCAACACGCTTGCGTCGATTTCGTCGCTCATCCGCACGCAGCCGGAAGCGGCGCGAATGCTGATCACGAAGCTGTCGGGTCTCCTGCGCCGGTTGATGCGCAGCACGGACCATTTCGTCACCCTCCGCGAAGAGCTCGAATCGGTCGACGAATACCTCGACATCGAGGTGGTCCGCTTTGGTCCGCAGCTGACGGTCGTGAAGGAGGTGTCGCCTTCCACGCTGGACGTCACCATCCCGAGCATGATCCTGCAGCCGCTCGTCGAGAACTCGATCAAGCATGGGTTGGCGCGCAAACTCGGCGGCGGCCGCATTACCATAAGGGCCATGTTGCGGGACGGCCACACCATCATTGAAGTCCACGATGACGGTCTGGGCATGACCGAGGAGCGGTTGGAACATGCACTCGGAGACGGCATCGGGCTGAGCAACGTCAACGAGCGGCTCCGGACCATCTACGGCGCGCAATACCAGCTGAAACTGACGAGCGCGCCTGGCCAGGGCACGTGCGCGCGCGTCGAGATCCCCGAGCTGGCCGTGCTCGAGCGCGTGACTGCGTAATCATGGACCTGCGTGCCGTTGTCGTGGACGATGAACAGCTGGCTCGCGACGAGCTGGGGTACCTGCTCGGCCGCGTCGGCGGCGTTGAGATCGTCGGCCAGGCCGGAAACGGCGTCGAAGCGCTGGCGGCCATCCAGCGGCTTCAGCCCGAGATCGTGTTTCTCGACGTCCAGATGCCTGGCCTGACCGGCTTCGAGGTCGCGCGGCGTCTGCTCGAGACCCGCGCGCCGTCGCAGATCATCTTCGTGACGGCTTACGATCAGCACGCGATCGAGGCCTTCGAGGTGAACGCGGTGGATTACCTCCTGAAGCCCGTCGAGCAGGCCCGCCTCGACGTGGCGGTCGACCGCGCGCGTCGGAGGATCTCGGTCGAGCAGGCGCTCGACCGGGGAGCGTCGCCGGGCGTGGACCCCGCGCAGCTCGAGAAGATCGTCCAACTGGTCGCCGAGCGTCAAAGGCGGCGTGAGCGGCTGGCGATCAAGGTCGGCGAGCGATTCATGCTCGTGCAAGCCGAAGACGTCATCTACGCGTCGCTTGGCGACGATGGCATCGCCGTCGTCACCGATGCGCACGCCGGGACGTCCAACTATCGCACGCTCGACGAGCTGCAGGACCGGCTCGATTCGAGCGTTTTCTGGCGCGTGCATCGATCACACCTGGTGAACATCAACAAGATCAAGGAGATCGTCCCTTGGTTCAGTCGGAACTACATCCTGCGAATGAAGGACGCGAAGACGACGGAGATTCCCGTGAGCCGTACGCAGACCAAGCGACTCAGGGAATATCTGAAGCTGTAGTCGACCCGGCGGAGGCGGCGCTCCCGGTGGCAGCGGTCGCGGCCGCCGCCATCCCGGCGGACGACCTGCGGCTGGCGAGCCCCGGGCTGCGTCTGGCGCAGCTGAAAGAGGAGCTGATCGCGTGGGTGAAGACCCTCGTGTCGGCCGCTGTGTATGCAATCCTCATCGTGACCTTTGGCTTCCAGGTGGCGCGCGTCGAGGGCCAGAGCATGGCCCCAACGCTCGAAGATCAAGACCGGCTGATCGTCAACAAGCTCGTGTACCGTATCGGGGAGCCGCGGCGGGGCGACATCGTCATGCTGTACTACCCGCTCAACCCGGAAAAGTCGTTCGTCAAGCGCGTCATCGCCGAGGAAGGGGACACCGTGCGCATCGTCGACGGGCGCGTGTACGTCAACGACATCCCGCTCAAGGACGACTACGTGCCTTCGGAATTCCGCAGCCACGACGATTGGGGGCCGCAAGTGATTCCCGAGGGGTACGACTTCGTCATGGGCGACCACCGCAACAACAGCTCAGACAGCCGTCATTGGGGCATGGTGCCGAAGAAATACATCATCGGCAAAGTCCAGCTGCGCTGGTGGCCTGTGCCCAACGCGCGGGTGTTCTAATCCCGGCTCGAGACAAGCCGCCCGTCGCGTCTGCACGCTATCAGGCGGTGAGCCGCGTCCTGCAGCAGGTGTGTGTCATCAACCTGAGCGTCGCGGTGGCAAAGCTCACAATCGGCTACGTGAGCGGATCCATCGGCATCGTGTCCGACGGTTTTCACTCGCTGACCGACGCCGGATCGAACGTCGTCGGCCTGGTCGGTGTCCGCGCCGCCAAGCGCCCGCCCGACGAGGATCATCCTTATGGACACCGTAAGTACGAAGCCGTGGCCGCCGGCGTCGTCACGCTGTTCTTGCTGCCGATGGTCGTGGAAGTGCTGCGCAGTGCGATCGGCAATCTGACGGGGCGCACGCCGCCCCACCAGGGCGGCTCAATGGGCATCGTTGTGATGCTGATTACGGTCGGGATCAACCTGTTCGTGATCAAGTATGAATCGCGCGCGGCGGAACGCCTGACGAGCGAGGTCCTGCTGGCGGACGCCACGCAGACCCGGGGCGACGTGTGGACATCGCTCGCGGTGATCGCCGGGCTCTTCGGCTCACGCGCGGGGCTGCCGCTCCTCGATCCGCTTGCCGCGATCGTCGTCGCCGGCTTCATCGGGCACGCCGGGTATCAGATTGCCAGGACGGCCGCGAGGATTCTGAGCGATCGTGTCGTGTTCGCCGAGTCGGATGTCGAGCAGGTCGTCATGAGCGTCCCGGATGTTCTGGGCTGCCACCAGATCCGCACCCGAGGCACTGTGGACCACGTCTTTCTCGATCTGCACGTCTGGCTGCCGCCCGACATGCCGCTGACCCGGGCACACGAGCTGTCGCACGTCGTGAAGGACCGGTTGATGGCGCGCTATCCACAGATCGTGGACGCGGTCATTCATATCGAGCCGCCGCCGCCTTGACCACTTTGATTTCGAACAGCTTGGGCCACCACTTCCCGGTCACAAAGAGCCGATCGTGCTCGGCGTCGTATGCGATGCCGTTCAGCACGTCCGTCCGCGCGCGTTCGGACGCGGTGAGCAGCCCCGCCAAGTCGAGCACGCCCGTGACACGGCCGGTGTCGGGCGCGATGCGCGCCACCTGGTCGGTCATCCAGATGTTGGCGAAAATCTCGCCCTTGACGAACTCCAGCTCGTTCAGGTTGCGGAGCGGCGCCCCGGCGGCGGTGACCCTGATCCGTCCCTTCTCCGCAAATGTGACCGGATCGAGCCGCCGCAGTTGGTCGGTGCCATCACTCATGATGAGGTCGGTTCCGTCGTGTGTCAGCCCCCACCCCTCGCCGGGATACGAGAACTGCTTCTTCGGCTCGAACGTCTGCCGGTCGTAGACGAACGCGACGTGCGACTGCCAGGTCAATTCGATCAGATCGTTCTTCCAGACCGTGATGCCCTCGCCGAAGTGCTCGGCAGGGATATTGCGCTTCTGCACGACCTCGCCGGTTTCGAGTTTCACTTTTCGGATCGAGGACTGGCCGTGCTGACCCGTCCCTTCGTAAAGGAAGCCGTCTAGGTACTGCAGACCCTGGGTAAACGCTCGCGGGTCGTGCGGAAACACACGCTGGATCTGGTAGCCATAGAGCGGGACATCACGAGCGGCGGCGGCCCGCTGGGGCGCGGTGAATCCTGGTGTACGCATGACCGCGAGTATCGCGATTGCGGCAGCAAGTCGATGGACGTATGGATTTTCCTTCAATATCCGGCTTCCTTGTCCACCACGTTCAGGAGCGGCTCACCTTTTTCGAATCGCCGCAGGTTATCAGAAAACAGCGTGACGAGCGGCGTCCAGTAGTCTTCCATCGCGCCTGACGTGTGTGGTGTGACAATGACGTTGGGAAGGTCCCAGTAAGGGCTCGATGCCTCGAGCGGCTCGCGCGTGAAAACGTCGAGCGCCGCCCCGCCCAGCCGGCCGTCCCTCAAAGCCGCAACCACCGCGTCGTCGTCAACGAGCTTCCCGCGTGCGATGTTGATGAGCAGCGCGCCCGGTTTCATGCGATCCAGCTCGCGGGGCCCGATGATCTGCCGGGTGTCTGGCGTGTGTGGCATCGAGAGCACGATGATGTCGCTCGAAGAGAGGACGTCGAGCAGTCGATCGGGTCCGTAGATATCAACCCCCGGCAGCTCGCTCGGCGCCTCGGGCCGCCGTCTTATCCCGGAGACGTTCAGACCGAACGGCGCCGCGAGCTTCGCGATCTCGCGTCCGATTGACCCGAGCCCCACGATGCCCATCCGCGCTCCGCGCAAGGTCCAGACGGCGGCGCCCTCGAGTCTCTCACTCCGGGGGCCCCGATCCCCCGGACTCCTTCCGGCGCCTTTGCCCCCGGGATCGAGCTCTTCCTGCGCCCAGCGATGCGCGGACTGGGCTCTTATGGCGAGCGGCAGCCGCCGCGCCAGGGCAATCGTGACGCCGATCACGTGCTCGGCAATGGCGCGTGCCCGGATCCCCCGGGCGCTCGTGATGACGACGTCGCTGGCGTGGAGCTCCGGGAACATCAGGCTGCCGATCCCGGCTGCCGGACTCTGAATCCACCTGAGCCGCTTCGCGGAGGGAAACACATCGCGGTCGATGAAAGGTGTGAACGCGACATCGGCGTCTGGCAATTGACGGTTGATGGCATCGCGATCCCACGCTTCGAGAAACGTGTGCCTCGGAAATTCGTCGCGGAGGCGGTCGACGAACGGCTTGGGCATGACCCAGATGGCCGCCGGGCTGATGATCCCGACGAGGACGTTCATCGGCCTGCTCGCTCAGACTCCTGACGGTCTTCTGAACAGGCCCGATCGCCCACCGCGCTTGAGCATGAGCTTGATGTCGCCGATCGTCATGGTCTTGTCGATGGCCTTGACCATGTCATAGATCGTGAGGGCCGCCACGGCGACGGCGGTGAGCGCTTCCATCTCGACGCCGGTCTGCGCGGTCGTGCGCACGCGCGCTTCGATATCGTAACCGCTTGCCGTCGGAAACAGCTCGACACCGATGCTCGCCAGCGGCAAGGGATGGCAGAGCGGAATCAGTGAAGAGGTCCGCTTCGCCGCGAGAATGCCCGCGAGCCGCGCGGTCTGGAGAGGATCGCCCTTTTTCACGGCGCGGCGACGGATCTGCCGCCGCGCCTCGGCGGACATGCGAACCGACCCGCGCGCGACCGCTTCGCGCACGGTGACGGGCTTGCCGCTGACGTCGACCATCTTGACGCGGCCAGCGGCGTCCACATGGGAAAGCTTTCCGGCTCTCTTAGTCATGCTCCCCTTCGCCCTGCGCCAGGAAGAACGAGAGGCTCTCGAGCGAGACGGTCAAGTCGACACCCTTCAGCTTGACGCCCGGCGGGACCTGCAGCGTGCCGGGGGAGAAATTCAAGATCGCCTTGATCCCGGCCGCTACCACCTGATTCACGACGTTCTGCGCCGAGGGGGCGGGGACGGCAATGACGGCAATCCGAATGCCGTCGCGCCGAGCGATCCGCTTCAGGTCGTGAATGTCATGGATGGGCACACCCCCGCGCGACTGCTGCCCGACCTTCTCGCGCAAGTTGTCGAAGAGCGCTGAAATCTCGAACCCTTCCTGCCGGAAGCCGGGGTAGTCCGCCAACGCGAGACCCAGATTGCCCGCGCCCATGATCGCCACGCGCAGCTTCCGGTCGAGCCCAAGAATCTGGCGAAGATGCCGCTTGAGATCGCGAACATAGTAGCCGACGCCTCGGACCCCGAACTCGCCGAAGTACGCCAGATCCTTCCGGATCTGTGCCGCGTTCAAATGGAACTGCTCGGCGAGCGCCTGCGACGAGATCGTGCGCACGCCCGCTCCTTCGAGCGTGTTGAGGCAACGCAAGTAGACCGAGAGGCGGTTTGTCGTGAGTTCGGAGACCTGCTCGGCACTCTGCTTGGCCGTCGGGGGTTTGGCCGCAGCTCTGTTCACCTTGTTCGCTTGTTTCACAAGCCCGGACCGGATTGTAACAAAAACCAGTGCTAATATCGCGGCCCTATGGTCACTCGCGTCTCGGAACCGACGGCGTTCCAGCCCTACGTTCCCGCATCACGATCGCCCGCCGAGTTCACGGCGAAGGCCATCGTCATCGGCGCGATCTTCGGGTTGGTCTTCGGCGCGTCCACGGTGTACCTCGGCCTGCGCGCGGGGCTGACTGTCAGCGCGTCGATTCCGATCGCAGTCCTTGCGATCTCGGTCCTCAAGAAGCTGGGCGGCTCGACGATCCTCGAGAACAACATCGTCCAGACGATCGGGTCCGCGGGAGAAACCGTCGCCGGCGGCGTGGTCTTCACCATCCCGGCGCTCATCTTCCTGACGCCGTACGGTCCGAGCTACTTCAACTATTTCCAGATCACGGTGCTTGCCCTGGCCGGCGGCATTCTCGGCATTCTGATGATGATCCCGCTCAGGAGGGCGCTCATCGTCAAAGAGCATGGCGTGCTGCCCTACCCGGAGGGCTCGGCCTGCGCCGACGTTCTGATCGCCGGTGAACGCGGCGGCCAGCTGGCCGCGACGGTCTTCACCGGGCTGGGCATTGGGGCCTTGTGGAAATCGCTCTCCTGGATCGTCCAGCTCTTTCGAACGGTCGTCGGCTACAGCATGAGCCGCGCGAGCTTCTTCCCGAACGCCACGTTGAACGTCGACATCTCACCCGAATACATGGGCGTCGGCTACGTGATCGGCCCGCGGATTGCGGGCGTCATGTTCGCGGGCGGCGTGCTGTCATGGATGGTCCTGCTCCCTCTCCTGTCCATCCTCGGTCGCTACATGCCGGGACCTTTGCCGCCGGTCCCGGCTAGCGGACTGCGGCTCGACCAGATGAGCGCGCAGCAGATCTGGAGCGCCTACATCCGTTACACAGGAGCGGGCGCCGTCCTTGCCGCAGGCATCATCACGCTCTGCCGGACCATTCCAACGATCGTCTCCTCGTTTCGCGACAGCGTAAAGGACTTCGGCGCGCGCGGGGCCCGTGGCGCGACGGTTCGCACCGAGCGGGACATGCCCATGAGCGTCGTTCTGGTGGGATCACTTCTGCTCGCCGCCTTCCTGGCCCTCACGCCACAGCTGCCGACCCAGGGAAACATCCTCGCCGCTCTGCTGACGATCGTCTTCGGCTTCTTTTTCGTGACCGTGTCTTCTCGCATCACGGGTCTCATCGGCACCTCGTCGAACCCCATCTCAGGGATGACCATCGCGACGCTCATCCTCACCTGCTCCATCTTCGTGGGCATCGGCTGGACCGGCGACGCTTACGCCCCGATCGCCATCTGCGTCGGCGCCGTTGTCTGCATCGCCGCCGCCCAGGCCGGCGGCACCTCGCAGGATCTCAAGACCGGGTTCCTCGTCGGCGCGACGCCGCTCTACCAGCAGCTCGGCCTCGTTGTCGGCGTCGTGACATCTGCGTTCGTCATCGGGATGACGACGCTGTACTTGCACAGCGTGATGGGCATCGGGTCGACGTCGCTGCCCGCTCCGCAGGCGACGTTGATGTCGACCATCATCAGAGGGCTCCTCAGCCGCAATCTGCCGTGGGGCCTGGTGCTGGTCGGCGTCTTCATTTCGGTGACCCTCGAACTGTGCGGCATCCATTCATTGTCGTTTGCCGTAGGGTCTTATCTGCCCATTGCGACGACCGCGCCGATCTTCGTTGGCGGCCTGGTCCGCGCGTACGTTGAAAAGAAGACCGGTCACAAGGAAGAATCAGAGGTGGGCGCGGGTACGCTCTACAGCTCGGGGCTGATTGCCGGAGGCTCCCTGGCCGGGATCCTCTACGCGGTCCTCTACGGGCGTAACATGATCCGCGATGCGGAAGACGTGCAGGGGATCGTCCCGTTCGTTCACGAGGGAACAAGCGGCATGCTGTTCGGCGCGCTGCTGTTCCTGACCCTGGCCATCATTCTCGCGCGGGCGGCACAGAAGAAGATTGGGTAGGGCCGAGGCTCCATCGATGAAGCGCGCTGTTCTGGTTCTTGCCCTTGCGGCAACCGTGTCCGCGCAGCCCAGCCCGCGCCGAGCGACAAATATCGCGGCGCTCAGAGGCTTTCCCGGCTTCTATCACGGGCGCCAGATTCTTCTCGCTGCCACCGTGGGGCTCGAAAAGGATGAGCTGCGCGCGTCGGATCAGGGTGAATCCCTTCACTTGATCGTCAAAGGCACGGCGCCGGACGGCCTGGACGAAATCCGCGGCGAGTTCTGGGATCTCGGCCGGATGAAGCCGGACGACATTCGATTGAGCAATTACGACCTGCGCGCGACGTTCAAGCTGGAAAGCGATACGCCCTGGCCGCGCCCCGGCGAGGTCATGGCCATCGTCGCGACCACGGTCGCGCCCGGGACGCCGCCACCGGCCCCGTCGATCAGGGCCATCGTGCTGCACCCGTCCCGCTATCTCGACCAGAAGGTCACCATCGTTGGGCAGTTTTCCGGACGTAATCTGCTGGGCGACCTCCCCGAGGCACCTGGCAAGAGCCGTTACGACTTCGTGCTGCGATCCGTGGACGCCGCGGTCTGGGTGATCAACATACGGCCCAAGATCCGCGACACGAACAACAAGGAGATCGAGCTGGCGCTTGACTCGCGGGTCGACTCCAGCCGGTGGCTGGAGGTTCGTGGAACGGTGCAGCAGGGACGCGGCCTCATGTGGCTCGATGCCGAGGCCGGCAGCCTCAAGTTCGCCAGGCCGCCCCAGGAGACGGCTACAACCGAAGAGCCCATCAGGGTTCCAGCCGGGCCGCCGCCCGAGGTTATCTTCAGCACACCGACCGAGGACGAAACCGATGTGCTTCAGACGGTCAACGTCAGGGTGCAGTTCTCGCGCGACATCGATCCGTCGACCATCAAAGGACGCGTCCGGGCGCAGTATGTGGGAGTGCAGGCGCCCGCTGGCGGGGGACCCACCGCGCCGGCCGTTGATTTGACCGCGCAATACAACGGCGCCAACCGCGTCCTCCAGGTTCGTTTTGCGAAGCCGCTGGAGCGATTCCGGACGTTGAAGCTGGACCTGCTCGACGGGATCCTGGGGACTGACGGTCAGCCGCTCAAGCCGTGGAGTCTGACTTTCTCCATCGGCGGATCATGAAACATCGTCATGCCATGAGCCATCAGCCCCGTCAAGGCACGATTCGGAACGATGTTAGCGTCCTGGTGTCTCCGATCGCGATTTCCACGATGTAATCACCCACGCCGAGCGGCGTCAGCGGAACCTGCGCCGCAACCCACCGCGCCCCTTCGCCGTCGTCGCGAAACGCAGTGGCGACAGGAACGGCCATCGCCTTTCCATTTCGATCGAGCAGCCGGGCGGACGTCGCCGGCGTACTGGAACCGGGCGCCGGGACTTCAATCCTCATCTGCTCGCTACGGCGGAATCGAAGATCAGCAGTGGGCACTTCCTTGAGGCCCGTGAAGGGCCCTCGTCGCACGATCAAACTTCCATACACGTCCGGAGGCGACGGCAGCGGCAGTGGCACCAGGTCGGCCGACGTGGCCAGGAGGGAAGTTGCGCGCGTGTGGACATTCAACGAGTAGTCTCCGGGGTTGAGCCGTTCCGTCGGCGACAATGTCACCCTGAACGTGCGCGCGCCCGCCGGCACGGACGCGTGCGCCGTCGCCAGCGTCATGTCCTCTTTCGTCAGCGTGATGTTCGCCTCCGCCCCCAGTCGCCACGTGTCGGCGGTGCCGAGCTCCCCCACGACCCACACCTGCGGGCGGCCGTCGGCGTTCCAGCTGCTGGCGGCGCGCAATCGTAGCGATGTTTCCCGGTTGAAAGAGCCGAGCGGGCGCAGCGCCGCTTCTATCGTGAGCGCCTCGCCTTCTTTCGGCGACGCCGGCGCGCTGGCAGCCCCCGCGCGCGTCGCACGCGTGACCTCGGCAGCCGTCGCCGCAAGATAACCGCGCCTCGCCCGTACCTGGACGCCGGGTCGCTTCACGCGGACGGTAATTGCGTGGAACTTGCCGTCCAGCTTTCCGTTCGAGTAGTAGCCGAGCAGGTAATACGAGGACAGATCGTTGACGATGCGGCGGAAACCGCCTGCAAGATCGTTCGATTGAACAATCGGCAGGCCATCAGTCGCGTCGGCCAGCGTTCGCAACGATGTGACGCGTTGCTTGAGCATCGCCTGATCCACTGATGGCGGCGTCACCGGGGGCGGAGGGCCAGGCACATCGTTTCGCATCAGCGGTGTGTCGAACACGGCGAGACCACGAGGATCGATGGGGTAGAACGACGCGTTGGCACGATTGGCTTCGTCGAGGATCTCCCGGAACTCCCGATCGTTGTCGAGCTGCGCGAGGTTCACCCGATCGGTGGCGCAACTGCTGCTCGCCCGGGACCCGGCCGGATCCTTGGTGGAAAGCTTCCCGCTGCGCGGGTCGATTCTCACGCCCGGTGCCGTCGGCACGGGCTCGCAGTTCAGAGGTCGCATGAGCCGGTAGTTTGGCTTGAAGAGCACCCATCCGTTCGAAATCGCCAGGATGGCCTTCCGTTCCTCCCGGACGCCGCGGAGGAAGCGAACGAGATCCTGGAGGGCGTCGAGCGTTCGCTTTTCGTGACGGCGATCGATCATCTCCGCCGCGACGCCGTTTTGATCGGCGCACTGGGACTCTGGCGGCTGGTTCGGGTAACACGACCCGTACTGACGATCCTCGGGATCGACAGGATTGCCCTTGTCGCGATCGCCCCAATACCAGTAACGCTCGAGGATGCCTTCGATCGTCGTCGTCTTTCGCGCGAATGCCATGTCGTCCGGCGACATCTCCGGTGTCATGACGCCGATCAGATCATCCTGGCCAATCATGCGATCGAGCGCGTCAATGAGCGGCTTGGCGATGTTGTGCGATCCCCCGATATCGACGTGATACGTGTCCAGGAAGAGTACGAAGACGCGCGCGCGCGAGCTCTCCAGCATCGATCGCGACTCGGCGACCGTGGTCGGCTCGACGCGCGTCTCCTGCGGCCCGGCCGTGCGGATCAGCACCCGCTCGAACTGTTCGAGCTGCTGCCGCTGCCCGTTTTCCAGGACCTCGAAGTCATCGCGCGTCAGATCGGTGACGGGCGCGCCATCCTTCGTGGGATACGCGTCGACGCGCACATAGTTGGCTTCGGTGCGAAACGTCGGCTGCTGGGGAGGGGCCGGCTGTTGCGGCGGCGGGTCCTGCGAGATGCCGCCGGAGGCCAGGTATGCCGTCGCGGCGAGCACGATGACCGCCGTGAGCGCCAGACCGTTCTTCATTGTGAGCTCCCGTACGCTGGCGAGGTTCAGTCTACACCGGGCCCTGAGCGAGGAGCGCCTCGATTCGCTCGCGTGTCCGTGCGATCAGCTTGTCGCGGCCATTTACCGTCAACCCTCCGGTTTCTATCGGCTCGCCGATGCGAACGCTGACGGTGACCGGCCGGATGATCTTGCTCCCCTTTCGCATCGCATCGCGCCCCCCTTGTACCGCAACCGGAACGATTGGGGCCTGAGCCTTGATCGCCATCACGAACCCGCCCTTCTTGAACGGCAACAGCTCTGCCGTCCGGCTGCGGGTGCCTTCCGGGAAGATCAGGAAGGAGTTGCCGCTCCGAATCGACTGCGCCCCCGCGTCGATCGACCGCATGGCAGCCTCTTTGTTCCGGCGATCGACCGGAATGAATCCGCCGACACGGAACGCGCGCGCCAGAAGGGGCAACCGATTGAGCTCCGCCTTGTAGAGGATGTGAACCTGCGGGTGAAGCGCCTCGAAAAGGACGGGCGGGTCGACGTTGCTCTGGTGGTTCGCACAGAACACAACTGCGCACTTCGGCACGTGCTCCCGGCCGGTCACGCGGTAGCGAATGCCGCTCAACCCGAGCGCAATGCGCACGCCGAGATGGCCGAGGAAGTACAGAAAATCCTTGCCTCCGAAGAGAATCGCGAAGGTCATCCCGATCGGCGCGGCGACGAGCACGTAGAGGGAGACTCCAACGTAGGTGGCGAGAGAGCGGACAGCCGCGATGAGCACGCGCGCGGATGATAAACGAAAACGGCCGCCTGCCCCCTGGGACAGCACGGCCGCTTCGATTCATGTTAAGGGTTGGTGGTCAAACGCGTCGTCGTTTTGCTACGAGGCCTTGCCCCGCGGCGGTGTTACGAAGCCCGTACCGCGCGCCGCGCCGGGACCGCGGTTTGCACGACGCGAGCGGCGGCCGCTTTTGCCACCTTCGCGCGCTGCGCCGGCGCCGGAGCGGGCCTGGCCGCCGCCTTGACCGTGAAGCAGCGCTCCAAGGCGCGGTCCACTCGCCCTTCGATCGCGGCAGCCGTTTCACGCATGACCTCGGACACCTCAGAGATGATCAGAAACTTCGCGCGGTCGAGCATCCGCTTCTCACGAAACGACAGGCTCTTGGACTTCGCCAGAAACGTCAGGCTCTTCAGGACGTCGGCGACCTCGTAAATCGACCCGCTGCGCATTTTGTCCGAGTTGTCCTTGAATCGGCCTTTCCAGTTCTGGTGATTGTCAATCTTGCCGTCGCCGAGGAGTCCGAAGAGGCGCTCGACGTCGCCGTCGCTAATTGCTCGGCGGAGGCCGACGCCGTCCACATTGGACACGGGCACGAGCACGGTGGTGTCGTTCGCCACAATTCGAAGATGATAGAAACCGCAGGTGGTACCAAGAATAGTTTTGTCTTCGATGCGCTCGACGATCCCGAGACCATGATTCGGGTAAATGACCTTGTCGCCGACCTGAAATGTCACGGTTCCCCCTGTTGGAAGCGCTGAATATGGAAGGCCAAGTCGTACCGGCAGCTTCATAAGTATAACCGACCTGATGTCCGAATTCAACGCAAAATGGCCAAAATACGGCCATTTTTTGCCCGTTCAGGCCTTGGGCGATCTCCACGATCGTCACCTTAAGTACCAGTGCGGGGGGAAGTTGCTCATCAGGATGCGTGACTTCGTCCGATTCGAGTCAGCCTACGCTTGCAGTGGAAGCCTTCCCAAGAGGGGCCGGCGAACCAGCTCAGCGAACCAGCTCAGCAGTGGTATGGCCTAATGAGAGTCCCTTCAGCGTTCGGGCCGGCCGGCCAGGTCTGACAACTCCGACCATACGGACGAGGCACGCGGCCGCGTGGACCCTTGAAGTTACGCGAGGCTTTCGGTCAACGGGCCACGCGCGAAGTCCGCAGTTAGAAGTACGCGGGAAGAAGTACGCAGTAAGATGACGAAACGCAAGGGGAGACGAGATGATGAGAGCCCTCTCAAGGTTGCTGGCAGCCGGCTTGGTAGTGCTAGGCTGCTCGCACGTTGCCGGGGCGCAGACAGCGGACGACGTCGTCAACAAATGTGTGACGGCGATGGGGGGACGCGCTGCGCTCGAGAAACTGAAGTCGCGATCGATTGTTGGAACGATCACATTGTCGACGCCGGCCGGCGACATCGAGGGCTCGGTCGAGATTCTGAGTGCCGCGCCGAACAAGTCTCGGACGTTGATCAAAGCCGATTTGTCCACGCTAGGCGTGGGCCCGCTGGTCGTCGATCAGCGATTCGACGGAAATGCCGGCTACGTGATGGACACCCTGCAAGGCAATCGCGACATTACGGGCAATCAGCTGGATAACATGAGAAACGGTTCCTTTCCACATCCGTTCTTGAACTACAAAGACAGGGGCACGTCCGCGAAATTGAGCGGCAAGGAAAAACTCGGTGAACGCGAGGCCTACTTGCTCATCTTCGAGCCGACGAGCGGTTCGGTCGTTCGTCAATATGTCGATGCGGAAACGTATCTGCCAATCAAAACGATCGTGAAGCTCGATATCCCACAGCTTGGCACTGAGGTCGAGCAAACGACCGACCTCTCCGACTTTCGCGAGGTCGATGGTGTCAAGATCCCGTTCCGGTTGAAGGCGACGTCCGCAGTTCAGAATTACACGATTACGATCACCAAGGTGGAACACAACGTCCCGATCGACGACACACTCTTTTCGAAACCAGGCACACCATAGGCAGCCGCCGCCCTCGTCCAAGACCCCCGCACGCGGACGGACAGAGCCCTCACGGCGTGGTCCAACCGCGCTCGCACGTGAGACGGGCGCGGTTGTCGCCACCGGCCGCCGTCAAACTGCCCGGCGCCGTCCTATCCACGCGAGAACCACGCCAATGGCCAGGGACATGGCGCCGACGAGGCCGATAAGAGGCTGCAGGCTGGCCGTCTTGGGAAGCGTGCGCTTGGGGCTCGCCGTTGCCCCGCTCGGCGCAGCTTGTGCCGGCGGCGCCGCTGCCGGCGATCCGCTCCGCGAGGCCGCAGTCCCGCCCGCAGCCCGTGTTCCAGCGGAACTCGTCGTACCAGCCGCCGGCGCCGGCGCCGTCCCCGTGGTCGCGGACGGAGCGGCCCCCGTGAGGCTCGCCTGCACTTGACGTGCTGTCATCACTTTGGGAGGCTTCTCAGTGACGATTGTTGCCGTCAGCGTATCGCCCGTGTGAAAGTCCGAGAGTTGAGCCGGCTGCCCGTCACGGATAATTTTGACGTTTCGTTTTTCCACATCACCTTCCGTGAACATGCGTATCCCTTCCGGCGTGCGCACGATGATCGAATTGCCGGAGACCTGCATCACCGTACCGCTCTTGACTTCCGTGACCGTGACCGGATGGACCGTCGTCGTCGTGGTGATGGTGGCCGTCCCCCTCATTCCGGGCTTGAGCTCATGCACAGACAGCTGCTGGCCATTCATCGTGAATCGGAAATCATCGGGGACCGTTAACTCCCTGGTGCCACTCGGCTCCCTGATGATCACCGAGTTGCCGTCGACCGAAACGACCTGGAATCGACGGGTCTCGGTGGTAGTGGTTGGTTGTTGCGCCCACGAGACGCCGGCCGCCAACATGAACAGGCAGACGCTCATCGTTGTGGTAAGTCGTTTCGTTACGCATTCCATCGGTCCTCCTTCGGATTTGAACAACGACCAATCTCCATGGGGCTGGGCTAACGGGATACCTCGCGGTTCGTCAGGAGTGACGCGACGCGCTCGGCGCGGACGATGTACCGCTGAGGCGCGGATCCGACGAAGTAGAACGGATAGCAGGTGACCAGCGTCACAGCAGGAGACGGCGTCGGGTCGAGCACGGTCACATCGTCGGGATCGACAATCCACGTCCGTTCGACTCGGTACGTCTCTTTGCTTTGGAGTGTTTCGAGCTCGAGCGAGTCGCCGGCAGTGAGGTCTTTGAGCGCGCGGAAGAAGCCGTCGCGGTGCCCCGCAATTCCGGAATTGCCCGGCGCGCCCGGCGCGGCGGTGTCCGCGATGTGACCGACCGCGCGATTGAGCGTCAAGTCGTCGGTCCCTTCCAGAACGGGTACTTCCAGCCCCACCCGCTGAATTCGAAGGATCGCGAGCGGCGGAGGCGCCGGTTCGCCAAGCGTCTCGTGCCAAGCACTGATGCGCTTGACCGACCAGAGGGTGAAATCAGGATCGTGGGCGTTCAGATGAGTGTCGGTGCGAGCCGCCGCCGTGCGCGCGGCTGCGAATTGGCGCACCTCGTGACGCGCATTGATCACGCGAAAGACGCCACCGAATGCCCAGACGGCGAGACAGACGATCCCCACAGTCCAGGCAAGGCCGCTGGCCACCAGCCACGTCGTGGCTCCTCGGGAGCCCTGGAAGGCCTCTCGGTGCGGTTCCCGGCGTGAATCGAACCTCATCCTGGACCCCGCGGCTTCAACGCCCAACCGTAGGCTACGGGCAAACCCTCACTTGCACTATGCGAATTCGGCACACTTCGATCATCCGTCTAATCACCGTGGCTCTGCAGATGCGCGGTATTACTCGGTGCGCAGCGCGCTCATCGGCAAGGTCGCAGCCGCACGGCCCGCCGGAATGATAGCGGCGAAAAACGCGCACCCTGCGAGTGATCCGGCACCGAGCGTGAGGGCGGAGGGGTCCCAGAACGATACGCCGTAGAGCTCGGCCGTCATGAACTTTGCGGCGCCTACGGCGAGAGGCAGGCCCACAATGAGCCCGGCCACCACGCGCCCAAACACTCGGCTGAGCATGAGCTGGATTACTCTGGCGCTATCCGCACCGAGCGCCATCCGGATGCCGATCTCGTTCGTCTGCTGCGCGACCATGTAGTCCGTCACGCCGTACACGCCAACTGCGGCCAATACGAGAGCGACAATCCCGAACAATGCCGCAAGGCCGGCAATGGCCCGCTCTCGATCGAATGAGAGGTCAATTTGCTGTTGCACCGTTCTGACGCTCGTGATCGTCAGGTTCGGATCGGCTTCGGCCAGCGTCCTCGTCAGCAGCGGCTCGAGATGGCCGGGCGGGGCATCCGTGACGAGCACGATCCCTCGCATGAAGTGAGACAGCCCTTCGATCATCCTCCTGTAGTCGGAGTTGTAATTGATCCGCTGAGCGAGCGGCACGAAGAACATCGGTCGCGCCGGTCTGTTCATTCCCGCGAGCGCAAATTTGGCGTCGCGGACGATACCAACGATGCGGAACGTACGTGCGTACTCGGGGCGCTCGACGCCGAAGAGCTGATCGAGCGGATCCTCATTGTCCTTGAAGAATCGCTTCGCGAAGGTCTCGTTAATGATGGCCACCGGCGCGGTCGTCGAGTCATCCGCTGCCGTGAACCACCGTCCCCGCAGCATGGTGACGCCGAGATGCTGCAGATACTCGCCGCTGACGCGGTCCCAGGACGCCCCCGATTCATGGCTCACGCTGGGCGGGTGACCGCCGACCAGAATGGTTTCGTTCCAGTTCGACTGGCCGAGCGGGTTGTACAGCGCGAGGCCGTACCCGCGCACGCCGGGAAGCCGTGCTAGCCGCTGCTCAATATCGCGGTACAGAACCGACAGCTGCTGCGGTGTGTACGTGGACGGCAGGCGGTTCACGCCTATCAGCACGCGTCCCTGCGCGGGGTAGCCGAAGTCCTGGTGTTCGAGGTTGGCGAGACTTCGCGCGAGCATCGTGGCGCAGGCGACCAGCACGACGGACAACGTCGACTGTACGACCAGCAGCGCGGTGCGGGCTCGAGACGCTTGATGGCTCGTGGTACGGTTCGAACCGCGCAGCGCGTCGATTGGATCGGTGCGGGTCGCCAGCCAGGCAGGCGCGAGGCCGAAAACGACGCCAGTGACGAGCGTCAACCCAATCGCGAACGCCAGAACGATCGGCGAGGGCGTCGTTGTAATCGGCACAATGTGTGCGTTCCGGAAGGCCAGCGCGACCAGCAGCCGCGCGGCGCCCACTGCGACCAACAGCCCGGCCAGCCCTCCTGCTACCGCAAGCAGCA